>Ga0164292_10004081_pt1 | contig 11882 bp, 15 predicted proteins | sample GEODES117metaG_FD_111486 | JGI IMG/M metagenome (GOLD analysis project Ga0164292, IMG submission 111486) | Eutrophic lake water microbial communities from Lake Mendota, Wisconsin, USA - GEODES117 metaG | ecosystem: Environmental > Aquatic > Freshwater > Lake | place: USA: Lake Mendota... | reverse complement strand
TATGGCTTTTGTAAATAAATAGCACTACAAATAGCACTTAAGTTTTAACTAATGTAAATATTTCATTACCACAATCATAATCATAATTTGTAATGGTTAATCCGCATAAATTAAATAGCTGTTTTAATTCGTCAAGCTTATAAATATAATAAAATCGCTCATAAATCTTTCCAAATTTGTTCCATAATACAATATTATTTCCATAATTATTAAAACATCGTCGCGTTTTTGGTGGTTGATTAATTGACCATACAGACAATAAAATTTTGCCATTAGGCTTTAATAATCTCTTCATTTCCAATAAAGCTTTAACTCTATGCTCTTTACTTTCTAAATGATGAAAAACAGCAATACACATTAATGCGTCAGCACTGGCACTAGGACACGGAATTGCTGTTATGTTTCCACAAATCACATTTAAATTTTTGGCTTTACAAATTTTAACAAAACTTTCACAATTATCAACACCAATAAAATTAAGATTTTTAGTATTATTATTTGCCATATTGCGACCATTTCCGCAACCAATATCATATACAGTTGAGTCTTTTCTCAATTCATTTAAAAATGTATTTACCCATGGCCATTTATATAGTCGAGTATTATCAAAATGCTGAGCAATTTCTTCATAAACGTCTTTTACTTGTGTTTCTTCAATACTAGCATTAGTATTAGCATTTTCCATTGTCATTGTCATTTTTATTTTTAAACTTAACTATTTTAAAAATAAAATAAAATGTTATTTTATTCAATTTTTAAATAATTATAATAAAATAATTATAATAAAATAATAATTTTAATACTAATAATAGTTAAAAAAAATTGATTAGTTATTTAAATATTTAAATATGTAAATTATTGAGTAAAATACTATATACCTATGCAAGCCTTTAACTCTAATGCCATTGTCCAAACTATTACGTGCCCTATTACGCATTGTGTTATGAAGGATCCCGTTCAAGGAAGTGATGGTCATACTTATGAGCGCAGTGCTATTATGAGCGCATTGACTTATAAAAGCGAATCACCTATGACCCGCCAACATATGACTATTAACGATTTAAAACCAAATGTTGCGCTGAGATTTTTGTGTGATAATTATAATGCGTGGATCGGCGCAAGTCCTAGGCCTAGTCCTGTTCCTAGTCCAGAAAAAAAGCTCACTTTAGACCACACTATGACTGGCAACAGCACAATTAGCAATAAATTGCTGCTAACTTTCAATGTAAATGGTGTGAGCAACGGACACCTTTCACAAGATATTGTGCTAGTTATTGACCGCTCCGGTTCAATGCATACACAAGTTGAAGCAAAAGATGTTAATGGACAAAATCTTGAAAATGGACTATCAATTCAGGACATTGTTAATCATTCGGCAAAAACAATTGTCCAAACATTGGACCCACAATCCCGCATTTGTATTATTAAATTTGACAATGTTATTGAGGTTGTAACACCTCTTATGTGCGCAACAGACGCAAACAAAGTCCAAATTATGGCCTCTATTAATACTATTAAACCAGGCGGCCAAACAAACATTTGGGGCGCACTTGAAAAAGCATTACAGATTTTAGAGGGTCGCGACGACAAATCAAGAAACAGCGCCATTTTAATGCTTACAGATGGAATTCCTAATGTTTCACCTGCTCACGGAGAGGTCGAAACACTTAAACGCCTAAGAAAAACCAAGAATTTTACGTGTCCAATTTATACGTTCGGATTCGGCTACAATTTACAAACAACTTTATTATATGATCTTGCCAAATATTCCAATGGTGGAAACGCACATATTCCAGATGGCAATATGATCGCAACAGTATTTTGTAACTTTATTGCGACTATTTTGTGCACTGTTGTTATGAATTTACAACTCCATGTTGTTCCTAAGGAGCATAATAGCGCAACATTTGGCAACTTATTGGTAGGTGATTATGCTTATAGTTACGACCCGATCAATCAAAAATATGTTTATGATATTGGAACAGTTCAACTCCAACAAGAGCGAGCTATTGTTTTAAATATTGAAGATAAAATAGACTTTGATTATTATTACACATATACTATTGGTAATGAAGCAATTACTTCGGCAACAACCAGCGTAAATGCTAGCACTATTGCGCAATGCGTAAATAATGAAGCACTAATTAGCCAGAACTATAGGGCTACAACTGTAGAATATATTAGAAAAATGATTAATTGTACACGGATTAACAATTTATTAAGCACTCAAGCTTGTTATGATGAGTTAGTTAAGCTTTTAGAAGCAAATAAATGCGTAAGCAGCTCGCAATTTGTAAATGGTCTTCTCAAAAATATTAAAGGCGACTTTGCAAATGTTGGCCAAGTTAAGCTGGCAATTGACCAGAAATATTTTAAGCGTTGGGGAGAGTTTTATTTAGACCAACTTTCACGCTCTCTTAATCAGCAAATCAAGCCTAATTTTAAAGATGAAGCCTGTATGTTTGGTGGAGCGATTTTTGAAGAACTTGTAGACAAGTCTAGCGACATTTTCAATAGTCTTGAACCGCCTAAACCTTCATTAGTTGTTCATAACCCAACAAGTGGAAATGTGTTCTATAGGGGTTTAGGATCATTATCAGCACCTATTTCAATGTCGGCATATAATGACCCTCGTGGTGGTTGTGTAGACGCGTATTGCACAATTGCTATGTTTAATGGAACCTCAAAATTATTGAAAGACGTCCAAAAGTTTGATATTATTAAGTCAATTGATAATAATAACAAGATTGTTGGGGCTAAAGTGCTGTGTGTTGTGGAAACAATGATTATTTCGGGATATAGGGACTACGTTAATGTAAATGGAGTATTAATCACTCCATGGCATCCCATTAAATATGGGCTTCATGGAAAAGCAGAGGAATGGATCTTTCCGGGAGAATATTTTAGCACTTATAGTTATACTTCTACTAGTATGATTACGCTTGTTTTAGAAAATCACCATATTATGTTTATTAATGGACTAAAATGTATTACATTAGGACATAATTTTACTCATCATCCAAAATTAAGTCATCCATATTACGGCACAGCCAAAGTTATTGAAAATTTGATGGCTAATTTTCCAGAAGGCTATGCTAATGGCAGAATTGCTGTAACTGATGCAAGCATTAAGCCTCAATTAGTATCAAATATTACGCAACATGTGGTCTATAATAACACACTAACTGTGTGTTAAGTTTATAGTTTATTGTTTATTATTTATAGTTTATAATTTATTGTTTATTGTTTATTGTTTTTTTTTTATTAAAAGGAATATACCATTAAAAGACTAAAATATGAAAATACTATTCCTAAAAATATTATAATACTAGTTTCAAAAGTATTTAATAAATAATTAGATACTAATAATGTAGAGACTAAAATTAGCGCATCAACAAATAATATTTGTTTTCCATATTCTTTAGCATAATTTTTAAAAAATTCCAATACTTTACTGCTTTTAGTATTAACGCTATTTAAAAATAGGCCAAATAAAAGATCATGAATTAGTCCAATTACTACTACGTATACTAGTTGTAAGTAATAACTCGATGTTAATAATGTAGCTAAAAAAGCCCCAATAGTAGCCGATGTTACATCCATAGCATATGCTCCAATTGTAAATTGATTATACCATTGTCTAATGGTTTTTCCACTAGTTTTATTAAAATAAAGCATTACTAAAACAACATACTCTACTATTAGCGCACCAACTATCAAGGTTGAAATAGTGTGATTATTCATATTATATTATTATATATTGTATAATATAATATATATAAAATTATTCAAAATTATATAAAATATTATTGTATAATATTTTATTATACAATAAATATATAAATGGCAAGAAATAAGAAAACATATAAAAAACATTATAGAAAAAGAACGTTATCACAGCATAATATTATGACAGGTGGAAGTATATTAGGAGATTTAAAGAGTAATTTTGACACTTTAAAGAATACTTTTACTAATGATGTTACAACACAAGTAATGACAAATTTTTCATTATATAAAGAAAGAGCAATGGAACGATTTAATAAAGCCAAAGATATTTTTACTAGAAAAATGAATTGTTTTAAGACCTAAGACTTAAGACTTAAGACTTAATAAATAATTTATCGGTTAAATGCATTTTGTCTTGCTAATGGTGGTGGCTCAAAAAAAGCAATACTTCTATCGACTACATTATCCATAATTACATCATTGCTAATATTGTAGTCGTTACAATCATTGTAATTGTATTTAAATAATAATATAGTTTCTAATCTACTAATTTTATCTTTTAATTCGACAATTTGCTTTGTTAGTATATCAAACTTTTCTTCAAATTTACTTTCGCTAAGCATATAAAATATATAAATATATATTTATATATTTTATGTTTTTTTTATATATTTTATATTTTTATATTTTTTCAATATATAAAATTATAATACATTATTAATTATGTCATTAACAAGTAACTTAATTAATATATTAATGTTAGCACAACAAAATATATTTTTAAAAAATGTTGAATTAACAAATATTAGTTTAACTAATTCTAATATTAAAAGTTTTGAAGCTATGAATAAAACTATGGCATATAATATTGAACAATTAAATAAAAGAGTTGATATATTAATAATCAAACTAATAAACTTATTACTATTTTTATTTAAAACTAAATATAAGTCGAATTTGTTGCTTTAAATCCTTTTTAGTATTAATTAGTATTAATTAGTATTAATATAATTATAATGTTTATAAAAAATATTTAAAAGTATAACTATTTAAACATTTATAGTGTTATGGTTGCTATTGGTATTGATTTAGGTACTACATATTCGTGTGTAGGAGTATGGAAAGATGGACAATGCGAGATTATTGCCAATGATCAAGGATTAAGAACAACTCCTTCATATGTTGCATTCACAGATAATGAGCGTTTAATTGGAAACGCGGCAAAAAATCAGGCATCTCAAAATCCAGAAAATACTATTTTTGACGCAAAACGTCTTATTGGTCGCATTTTTAGCGATAAAAGCACACAAGATGATATTAAGCATTTTCCTTTCAAAGTAATCGATAAAAACAACAAACCAATTATTCAAGCAACCTATAAAGGTGAATTAAAAGACTTTCAACCAGAAGAAATTTCTTCAATGGTTTTAATTAAAATGAAGGAAACAGCAGAAGCATATTTAGGTACAAAAGTGGATAGTGCTGTTATTACTGTGCCCGCGTATTTCAATGATGCTCAGCGTCAATCCACCAAAGACGCAGGAGCAATTGCTGGTCTAAACGTATTAAGAATTATTAATGAGCCTACTGCGGCAGCAATTGCTTACGGGCTTGAACAAACCAAGTCCAGCGAAGAAAAACACATATTAATTTATGATTTAGGTGGTGGCACATTTGACGTAACTCTTTTAAGTATTGAGGATGGTGTGTTTGAGGTAAAGGCAACAGCAGGAGATACACGACTAGGAGGAGAAGACTTTGACACGCGTCTTGTTCAACACTTTATTCAAGAATTCAAACGTAAGCATAAAAAAGATTTAAGTGTAAGCAAACGAGCAATTAGCCGTTTAAAAACAGCTTGTGAAAATTTAAAAAAGACCCTTTCGGCTTCAACACAGGCGACATTAGAAGTAGACAGTTTATTTGAAGGTATTGATTTTACAAGCACAATGAACCGTGCGCGTTTTGAAGAACTATGCGGCGACCTTTTCAGGAAAACATTTGAGCCAGTAGAGCAAGTTCTAAAAGATGCCAAAATCAGCAAATCGCAAATTCACGAGGTCGTTTTAGTAGGTGGATCCACGCGTATTCCTAAAATTCAAAATCAATTAACCGATTTTTTTAATGGCAAAGCCCTCAACAAATCAATTAATCCAGATGAGGCAGTTGCTTATGGTGCGGCGGTTCAAGCAGCAATTCTTTCAGGTGTTAAAAACAGTAAAATCGATGATTTATTACTTCTTGATGTAGCACCGTTGTCGCTAGGCGTAGAAACAAGTGGAGGTGTTATGACAAAAATCATAGAACGCAATAGCACAATTCCTACAAAAAAATCGCAAACATTTAGCACATATGCCGACAATCAGCCAGCTGTTACTGTTCAAGTATTTGAAGGCGAGCGCCAATTTACAAAAGATAATAATAAATTAGGCGAATTTACGCTTAAAGGCATTCCACCATTACCGCGAGGAGTTCCACAAATTGAGATTAGTTATGATTTAGATGCCAATGGTATTTTAAATGTTTCTGCTTGTGAAAAATCCACAGGAAAATCAGATAGTATTACTGTTACAAATGATAAAGGTCGATTAAGCAAAGAAGATATTGATAAAATGGTAGCTGATGCTGAAAAATTCAAAGATGAAGATATAAAAGCAAAACAAATAATTGAAACTCGTAATAATTTTGAAAATCTTGTATATCAATTTAAATCGACGTTAAACGACGAAAAAACTTCTCAGCAAATTGATGAAACATTAAAAGAAAAATTAACAAATGTTATAGATGAAAATATTAAATGGTTAGAGCAAAATCACCATGCGTCAAAAGAAGAATATGAAGACAAATTAAAAACTTTTCAAGAACAAATGAAGCCTTTACAAGAGAAAATGATGGCTCAAAATATGCCACAACCTCAACCTGAAGATAGTACTAAAGAGCCAGATATTGCTGACGTAGATTAATAGTGAACACAAAATTGATAAAAAGAATTGATAAAAAGAATTGAATAAAAAAGAATTTAAGCTATTATATTATTATTAATATAATAACTTAATATAGTTAAAATGAAGCGAATAAAATCCGCGCCAGCAAATATTGCGGAAATGGTTAATAGAAAAAAACCAACTTCAGAAAAAAGTTCCGAAAAAATTATACTAATTATTCCAAAGCCTGAGGAACCAGAAAAAGAAAACACATATAATGATTTTTCAAAGCAAATAGTTCATTTAAAAAACCAAAAAATAATTGAAAAAACATTTAATTCTATTATGATTGACTATATTAATGATAAACAAGTACTAAATCATAATGATGAAGAAGCTTTAATATTAAGCATTTTATATTATTACTTTTGTGAAAAAATATTTACAAAAAATAACCTGCGCGAATTTATTAGGTTTATAACCCAAACACTAATTAAATATGTATTCGCACATATGCTTAATGATGTATTAATTAATAATAAGGATGTACTAATTCAACAAATAACGCATATTAACCATTTATAAAAATTATAAAAATTATAAAAAGAGTTTATAATAATTTTTCTATTTCTGTTTTTAAATCATCTAATTGCGGACGTTGTAGCTTAGTGTAATCAATAATTATTTTATTATCTGGATTATAATAATTGTAACGAGGTTGAGCTGGAACAATTGCTAATGGATAAGGCCAATGACTTGTAGTATATCTTTCTTCAAAACATTCACGTCTTAATGCGCGCTGTGTTTTGTCATTTTTTATATGATTTTTCGGTAAATAGCATAAATATTGCACTAATCGTTGTTCACCACAATTAGGATGCCCGCATGTATTTTGGTGAAATGTTCTCGAATCCCATAACACAAGATCACCTGCCTTTACATTAACATACACTTTTTTATCTTCTAAGTTACTAATATAGTTTTCATCTAATATACTCCAATCGTAGGGCTCATCAATATTTAAAGTTGTAAAATAATGTTCGTGAAGCAAGTGACTGCCTTTATATACTATTAATGTGCGTTCGCTATTATTTGTTAAGCTTAAAAATGATTGATAGCAATGAAGCCCTTTTTTACGTGACGATTGATCGGTATGTGTCCAATAATTATGCTTACCTTTAAACTCGCTAGCATAATAGCAACATCCATCAAAGGCAGTAACTAATTCGTCAGTGTTCCATAGCTCTTTAAAAATATTCACTATTTTTGAATTTGTTCGTGCAGTCCACGCAAAGCGTTGATGCCCTATTTCAAAATATTTAAAAATGCCATTTCCGTGAATAATTGTATGTAATTGTTCTACATTTTCAGTAGTTTTATACCATTTGAAAAATTCGGTTTTATATTCTTCTATTTCTTCGCTATTATATACATTAGGTACAACACAATAACCATTTTCTTCTAATTCGCGTTTAATAGTTGTAATGCTTTTTTCTTCTTTAGTTTCTTTCATTTCTTCAGTTTCTCTACTATGATTAGTAGTATCCATAGTCATCATCTCATTAATATCCAATTTAGTAGGTCCTAGATTTGTTTCATCTATAAAGTTGTCATTACTATATTTGTTATATTTATTATGTTTATTATGTTTATTATGCTTATTAACTAATAAATAGCTTAACATCTTTTTTTTCGCAGCAGAAAACATTATATATTAATAATTAATATTTAATGTTTAATATAATATTAATAACTATTTAAAAAATATTTAAAAAATATTTAAGAATAAGTTATTTCAAAATAGCACTAATAATTTCTTCAGGTAATTTACCTAAAATAGTGTGCATTAAGTTCTTATAAATATTAACTAAATAGCTATATCCAAGTTCAGAGCAATAAGTCTCAATAAATCGGATTTCTAATTGCTCTAGTATTATAGAATTAATAGTTAGCGATGGAGACCATATATTTAGGCAAGTATTTGAATTACAACAATAGCAATCATTGCTAGCTAAATTCAAAAATAATGGCTCGTGACCATACAAATTTTTATAAAAAAACTTATATATAGTTTTATCCTTATGTTTTATTTTATTATTAACAGCAATCAAATATTTATAATATGACATATCATTTTTTGGGTTTATAATTGATGACCTATAACTTAATACACTATACGGCTTAAATGGGTAATATTCGGGATATGCAAGTTGTAAAATTTGCGCATTATTAGCATTAGCGTCTTTAATCAATAAAAAATATGTGTCTTTATTAGAAACAGACATTATGCTAATTTCTAATGTTAAACCTGCTAAATAACTAAGCAACTGTTTTGTGAAACCAGCACTTTCACTAGTAGCCAAATAAGCTTTTGTATTATAATTCTCAATTTCCTTATTTATTCTTTTTAACGCAATTGAAGGCATAGTAACTATTATTTAAATAGTTTTAATTTATTATTTCGCTTATTTGCTTATTCGCTAATTATTATTGAAAATTAATAGTGATTTCATAATCATTGTTTTTACATACACAATAGTCACTTAATGAAATAAAGCCACAATTTTTAGTTTTAATAGAATTCATAAATACTAGAATGGCCTTTCGTGAAGGACAATTATAATTATAGCGATAAAACAATTTCATAAAAATTATATTCCAGAAGCATAAAGGATTGCTATTATATTTTTCTACGTTAAAGGTGCATTTCTTTTCTTCATAAACAATTGTTTCTAAAAATGGCTCAATAATTTGTTTTAATACTAATTCATTCCATTCATAAGCTTGCTTACTTAGTCCAAGCAAATTTGACTTAATATTATATGAAAATGTATCTTCTAAAAGGGGATAAATCTTAGCACGGAATTTTCCACGCACACTCCAGTCCGGAGTAGTATCTTTGAAATATGGAACATCATATTTTGTAGCAAACTCAATAATAGATGACTTATATAATTCAATTAATGGGCGTAAAATAATAACTCCATTAATAACTGATTGCTCTTTGATTACTGCTAAATCAAGAATATAACGACCACGACATACATTTGCAAAAATATTCTCAATAATATCATCTTTATGGTGTGCTAATAATATAAAGTCGCTTTCTTCTTTTGTTAAGACTTCCTTATAAAAGTCGAACCTAATCTTTTTAGACTCGTATTCATAGTCTGAGCGCTTTGTATTTGCGCGTTTAATATTTGTAATAGTTTTTACATATAGTTTAATAGCATTAGCATTACACCAATATTCTAAAAATGCTTGTTCTGCTTTTGTTTCCTCTCTATTATTATAATTAATATGACAGGCTACTACATGATAATTTAAAATCTTAAGAATAGTAATTAATACCATAGAGTCTACACCTCCCGACAAAGACACAATATATTTCTTAGCATAGCTATTTACAGGATCCTCGCAAAATTGCTTAACAGTGCTAATTAATTCGCATTTCATATCAAATTGTTTAATAACAATTTGCTCCTCTTTTTGTGGAACAACTTCTAATACACTATTATAATTTTCAAAATTGTTAATGTCCTTAGAGTTGAACAGCGACCTAATATATGAGACCATATTATAAAATATAAATTACAAATATTATTTTATAAATTATAAAATAATAATTCAATTTTGTTATTTATTTTAAAACTAATAACTAACTAATAAATAATATTTAAAACTAATATTTAAAACTAATATTATTAGTATTAATAATACTATAAAATGGATAAAAATCAATGTTTGCAAGTTTTAGAATTAACTGCTAATGCTAGTCCAGAAGATATAAAAAAAGCATATAAAAAGATGGCGCTAAAATATCATCCGGATAGGCAGGAGCAAAGTCTAAGTATTGAAGAGAAAAAACAAGCAGAAGAAAAATTCAAGCAAATATCGGAAGCATATGAATTATTGATGAACCCTGAGAAATTTAATGCTATGAATAATGGACATCCAGGATTTGGCAGAGGTTTTGTTGATCCAAATGAATTATTTGCTCAAATATTTAGAGATATGAATATTAATCAAGGACATGGACATCCTTTTTCAAATATTTTTGAAATGCATATTAACGGAATGGGAGGAATGCCTGCTAATAATAACGTAATGCGGTCATCATCGGTTTTTTTCATAAATGGACAAAAAATAGAAAAAGTTACTGAAATTATTAATGGAGTTGCTCATGAACATACATTTATTAGTGGAAATAATCCAGAACAATTTCAAAATATTAGATTTAACTTTCCACATTAGCAAAAAAATTGATTAGATTTGTTAATTATTACTATTACTATTTATTATTATAAAGTAATAATAAATGGCTATGCTCAATATTTTGAATACTTATGTACCTTTGCGTGCCTCAATTGAAAACAAAGATAATGGAAAAGCAAAAATTGGCTGTGTAGCGTTCTCGCCTAAGTTAAGACATCAGTGTGTTTTATGCGTTTGGACATAATCAATATAATATGAATAATAAAGCGTGTAAAGAAAATAATGATTGTGTTCATGCGGAAGTTGATTGTGTAAGTCGTCTTAAAAAATCCGAGAAAATAAATCCTATAAGTCTTATTGTGTTTCGCACAAACAATAAAGGTGATAAGTTATTGAATGCTAAGCCTTGTACTAATTGTATAAAAACCATAAATTTTACGCTAAAGTCTAAAAATTATAGATTAAAAAAATTGTGCTATAGTGATGAGCATGGAGAACTATGTGTGTATAGTGATGAGTAATACTTTTTTTATTTCTCTCTTAATTTTTTAAAAATTATTTAAAAATTTATTTATAAAATATTTAAAAATTATTTAAAAATAATAATATAAAGTCTTAGTATATTACAAAAATGGATATGGAAACATTAATTTTAAATAATTTAGACACTTATGACGAAGTGTTAACTAGTTTTACTAGCATAAAAGACATATATGATGAAACTAGTACAAATATGCTTAGTGTTTTTACAACAAGTTTGGAAGATAAAGTCCTTATTGACACAGACACTTTAAATTACATTGTATGCCTTTTACAAAACATATATGCTAACAATTTAGCGCTATTATTTCTTATGACATGTTTAAGTTCGCTATATGTATGCACTTATAATAGACGCAAAAAAGATTACATTATGATTAATAATGTACAACCTAAACTACTTAAAGGAGAAATAGTTGAAAAAGTATGATAAAAAAGTATAAAAAAAGTATGAAAAAAGTATGTAAAACAATC
>Ga0164292_10004080_pt1 | contig 11886 bp, 15 predicted proteins | sample GEODES117metaG_FD_111486 | JGI IMG/M metagenome (GOLD analysis project Ga0164292, IMG submission 111486) | Eutrophic lake water microbial communities from Lake Mendota, Wisconsin, USA - GEODES117 metaG | ecosystem: Environmental > Aquatic > Freshwater > Lake | place: USA: Lake Mendota... | reverse complement strand
CTGGTCCTGGAGGAGTTCTCCGGTTTTGAGCGCCAGCGCCTCTCTCCCCTGCATCTGGTCACCTTCACCCAGTACGATCACGGCCTGCCGGTGAGCGTCGCCTTCCCGCCGGAGTCCCTCGACGGCCTGCTGGGCCAGGTGGTCTCCGAGAGCGGGCTGCGGCAGTTCCGCACCGCCGCAACGGAGAAATATCCCCATGTCACCTATTTCATGAATGGCGGCATCGAGCAGGCCTTCCCCGGCGAGGACCGCCACCTGGTTCCCTCCCCCCGGGTCCCCACCTATGACCAGGCCCCGGAGATGGCGGCGGCCAAGCTCACCGATAGCTGCATCGCGGCGATCCGCAAGGGCATCTACGCGCTGGTGGTCATCAATTACGCCAACCCCGACATGGTCGGCCACACCGGCCAGCTGGAGGCCACCGCTACAGCGATCGCCACGGTGGATCATTGTGTGGGCCGGCTGCTGGAAGCCACCAACCGCATGGGCGGCACCATGCTGATCACCGCCGACCATGGCAACGCCGAATTGATGCAGGGGGCCGACGGCCGTCCCTGGACCGCCCACACCACCAATCCGGTGCCAGTGATCCTCGTTGAGGGCGAGAAGCGCCGCCTGCCCGGCCACGGCACCGCCGTCCAGCTGCGGGAGCATGGGGGGCTGGCAGACATCGCCCCAACGCTGCTTGAGATCCTGGGTCTGCCCAAGCCCAGCCTGATGAGCGGCGAATCCCTGATCCAACCCGCTGGCAGTCCGCTGCACACCTCCCGCGTCCCCCAGACCCTGGGGGTGTGACGATCAGATCGGCCTGAGGCCCCTGTCCATGGGTGCGCTGCTGGCGAGCAGATGTGAATCAACAGAATCGAATGTTTGATTGATTTCTATTTACGGCTGCCGACGTGATGACTACTATCCTCAGGGCCCCAGCTGCCGGAAGCGACAGGGCCACCATTCACCCTTGACCAGGCATTTCGCTTTTGTTTTTTCTGCTCAATGTGCGCCGTTTCCCCCTTTTTGGCCCTGAAGTAAGCCTTAGGCCGTACTGCTAAGGTTCTTGAAAAGCGGTTCGTCATCAGGCCCGCTACTCTCAGGCTGAGGTGCAACACCTACCAGCTCAATCTCCCCAGCCAGCCGATCACCGCCTTTTTCGACGCCCAGGGGTGGAGCGTCAGCAGCACTGATGGCAAAACGAGCAAAGATCTCACCCTGCTCGCCAGTCCGGATCCCGCCCAGACGGTCACCTTCAAATCCAGTGTTGATGGCCTCACCGCCCGCATGGCCACCGGCGTCAACGGGGATGGCAGCGATCGCCTGATTTTTCAACAAAGTGTCACCCACTCGAACTTCAGCACGGGCATGCCCATCTCCACAGGGGGAGAGAAGGTGATGTTTCAGAACGCCGTCGGCCCCAGCACGGTCACCACCAGCGTGCGCAATGACACGATCGTCTTTGCCAGCAGCGATTCGATTCAGTTCACCTCCAGCACCAAGCTGGGTTCGGGCACGGTGATCAACCTCGGCGCCAACGACAACGCTGCCGACACCATCTCCGTGGCCGCCAGATCCAGCTTCGCCGGCTCCGGAATCGTGATCAACAACTTCCGCGAGAATCAGGATGTCATCCTGGCCGGGGATTCGATCTCGCCCCCATCGTGATTCGCAACCAGGCCGAGGCCAATGCCTTCTTCGGCAGCGGCGTCACCCTCAACAGCTGATCGCCCAGCGCGCTCTCCTCCGAGGCACGGGGCCCATGGAGCTCCGCTGCGCGGACCTGGGCGCAGGCGGAAGCCGCCCAGCCCGGCGATCACCGCCTGGCCACCCATCGAGCCCACGCCCTCTGGCTGGCCGATCAGCCCATAACGGCCCTGGACCTGCGCAACGGGGCCATCATCCTGCGGGATCTCAATCGCGTCGGGGAGGCGAAGGCGACCTGCGCCGCCACCCTGCGCCAGGACGGGGAAGGCGCGCCGATCACGACCTGGAGCCTCAGCCTCACCCTGTTGTCGCAACCGAGCCACGGGGACTGGCCAGCCCTGGTGCCATTGGTGCTGGAGCGCGTCCGCCGCTGGCTCGCCCAGCCATCAGCCAGCTGAACAGCGCCTCGTGGCCTTCGAGGCTGGCCTGCAGGCCATCGCCTCCAGGCAGCTCCAGGAGAGGGCATAGGGATAGCTGAGATCGACGTGGGCAGCGCTGATCTGGAACAGCCACACGAGCTGGCCATGGGGGAGGGGATCAAGCACGTGCAGGCGCGACAGCTCGAGACGCCCCTCCAGCTCCTCCAGCAGGGCGGGCAAGGGCGTGCAAGAGGGGCACTACCGGGTCGCCCGCCCGCAGGGTCAGGCCCGAGGGCAGGGTGAGCCGGGCCGCGGGATCCGGGCCGAGCCCCCCCAGCGATGCCCTCGTGCAGCACCAAGAAACGCTCCGGCGCCAGGTCCGGGAAGGTGGCGCGCTGGAAGCGGGTCGGCACCACCACGGCGTCGCAGGCGGGCCTTGGCCCCAGGCGCTGGAGGAGAGGACAAGCTCCGGCCGGAAGCCGCGGGCCCCGAAGGCCGGATCCAGGCCACCACCGCCGGCGGGGGGCGCCTCCTGGCCATCGGAGACGCCGTAGCGCACCCCGGGGGTGCCCTCCTCCGCCGCCCGGCTGCCGATGGCGGCGATCTCGTGGCCACGCTCGGCGAGTCCGCGCACGAGATGGCGGAACTGGGCCGGGACGTTTTAATGAATCAGCAACAGGCGCATGGACCCTGCCGGGGGTGGGCTCGCCGTTCCGCCCGTTACGATGCCATCGATAGGCTCCGGTACCTCTCCCCTGCGGATGGCGTTCCTGCGTCGACTTCTCGGCCGCTCCGTCACCGCCGCACCCCGGCCGATCAACCTGGTGGGGGAAGATCCACCGCTGCCGCCGAGGCCGCCGGCCGACATCGGCATCCAGGGTTCCCCCGAACCGCTCCCCTGGACCGTCGCCCGCCTGGAGCGGATCGTGCGGCGGGCCAACACCAACCCGGCCGACGGCCAGTTCCAGCTGGAGGCCCGCCATGCCCGCCACCGCGTCTCCCGCTTCTGGCTGCTGGCCCCGATCGACCAGCTGGAAGCGTTCTACGGGGGCCCGATCGGCCAGGTGCAGCGGCTGCTGCTGCACGGCAGCCTGAGCGGCCAGCCCCTGGCCGCCGATGAGGAGGCCTGGCATCGGGCGCTCAGCGAACGGTTGCTGGGCGATTTCGCCACGCCGGAGCGGCTCAATCTGCTGTTGGCCCTGATGCCCTATTGCCCCCGCGGTGCCCTGCGGGTGGAAAACGCGGCGGAAACCCTACCGGCCTGGTTGCTGGGGGATTACGCCAGCGGCTTCGATCCCGACCTGGCCGACCAGCTCGGTCGGCCCCTGGGACTGCTCGATCAACCGACCACCACCCCGCCGCCAGCCCCCCTGCCCCAGATCAGCCAGGACGGGGGCCGCGAAGGCTTCCGCCTGCTGCAGCGGCCGGAGATGCAGGAGCGGCTGACCGGTCTGATCAATCTCCACACCGTCGACCCCGACGATCCGGAGGTGCTGCGGGAACTCGCCGCCCTGCGCCGCACCCTCGCCCAGATCTGGCTCGACGTCTCCCCTGGCCAGATCGAAGAGCTTTACCGCAACCCCGGGGTCGGGCCGGTCTACCGCTCCCTGCTGCGCAGCAACTTCGGCGCCCGGCCCCTCGACGACGGGGACGCCCGCCACCGGGCCGCCCTGCTGGCGGTGGCCATGGACATGAGCCATCCCGCCGTTCTGCAGGCAATGCTGGCGGTGATGCCCTACTGCCCGCCGGGAAAGATGGAGCTCGGCGATCTGGCCGGGCTGCTGCCGGCCTGGTTTCTGCAGGAATTCCCGCGGCTGGCGGGGCTCTGAGCCCGCCGCGACGGCGGCACGACGGCCAGCGGCAGCAGGCCGTGCTGGAGCAACACCGCCGGCGAGGGAACGCGGGCGAGGCGATCGCGGGGAATGCGGCTGAGCACCACCCGCAGGCCCAGATCGTCGAGCAGCTGGCCGGCGTTGACCAGATTGAAGCGGGACTGGCGCCGCAGGATGCCGTCGATCAGATCGCGCACACCGCCAGGACCATCGGCACCTCCCATGGGCCACTGGCGCGGGGCAGGCGCAGGCGCGAGGCGGCAGCGGGATCGCGGCGCACCAGCGCGAGCAGAAGCTGATGCAGTTCGGCGGCGGTGAACCCCTGGTGAAACCAGCCGGCGAAGGCAGGCCAAGCGGCGAGGGAGGCCAGGGACTCGGCCGCCGCCAGCGCCATAGCCGCCTAAGCGCTACTAGCCCGCAGGTGCTCGCAAAGCCGCTCAATCGTGATCATCCCCTCCCCCAGCGGGTTGGGGGCGAGCATCCGCAGCCGACCCTGGCGCACCAGCAGCTCGGCGGGGGGCAGATCGAAGGGGGGCGGCGCCGGGCAGGAGCTTCAGCCGTTCTCCCCCGGCTCTGCCGCGGCGGCGACAGCGGCTTCCCAAAGCTCCGACTCGCCGGCGCCGGAGAGCAGCACCTGCAGGGTTCCGTAGCGCGGATCCGCCGGGTCGGTGCAGACCCGCAAGTCGCCGCGCCGCGGGCGCTGGGCCTGCAGGTTGTCGCACTGGGCCCTGAGCAGCTCCAGCTCGGCATTCTGAATCTCCAGCGCCGCCAACCGTGCGTGGGCCTGGCTTTCCGCCGCCTCCCGCCCGCTGGTCGCCACGGCCAGGGCGCCCGTCAGCGCTTGTTTCTCCTCCATCAGCGCCCGCTTCTCCTCCGCCAGGGCCGCCAGCTCCTCTTCCAGCCGCTCGCATCGCTGCATCTGCAGCCGCAGCGGATCCTGGCGCCACACCACGCTGATGCCGACGGCATGGGCGTCCACCCGACGGCGCTCGGCAGAGGCAAAACAGGAGCTCTCCAGCCAGCCGGCCAACGTCTCCAGGTCGGCGGCGGCGGGCCCGTCCTCTGCTGCGTCGAGGCTACCCAGGGGGTTCCAGCAGAACTCGCCGATCACCTCCACCACGCGGCTGACGCCAGCCACGATCGGCACCGGCAGCTTGCTCTGGACCCACAGCCGCCCCCCACCGGCACTCACCAGCGCCGCCAGGGCCGGATCCTGGTTGGCCCAGCCGTGAATCAAGCTGTCCAGCCGCGCCACCCTGCGCAGGGCCAGATCCCGCAGCCGCAGGTTAGCGACCCGGGGCAGCAACTCATCCGGCGGGCTAACCCCATCGAAACGGGGGTCGTTGTACCGGTACCAGCAGACCTCCCCATCCTCCGCCCCGATCAGCTCGCGCGAAAAGTGCAGCCGCCCCTCCGGCCGCTCCTGAAACTGACGGGCCAGCGACACCGCCAGGTCAGGGTTGTTGGGAACCAGCAGCAGTGGCGCCCCAGCAGCCAGCTCGGCCTCGATGTGCTCAGGATCGAAGGCACCGATCAACACCTGCCAGGGCGGCGCGGCTTCCGGGGCCGGGGACATCGCCAAGGGGCGTGCTGCGGTGTCTGGTCGGATCCTAGGGAGGTCGCGGTCGCCGCAAGCCAAGCGCTTCAGAACTCTCTCAGGAATTTCACCCGCCCCACACCACGTCTGATCAGCCTGAGCAGGGAGGAATTGAGAAAACAAGCCAATCCAGCCCTTGCTGTCCAGTGATGAAACAGGCACAAAACAAAGCGACAGTCTCGGGCTGAGTTTTGCCGCTCCCATCTCCAGGAAGCATTGCGGCATCACGCTTCTCGCAGGCTGGTGTGGACTTGCAGATAATTGGCGAAGCGGCTACACATGCGAAAGAATATTCTGATTGCCTGCCTACTCTACCGGCCGTGAACAACAATCTTTCGACAAGCGAATCAGCAGCGCCCTAGTTCAGAAGGCAGAACTGATGCACGCTTTCAGAGCATTTCCTGCACAGGATTGGTAGCATATCAATGCTTTTGCGTCGAAGGATTGTGTTCACATTTTCCACTCTTCCTTGAACTCCCATGCCCATCGGAACTCCAGGCAACGACATCTTGACCGGCAATAATCTTGACGAGTATTATGATGGCCTCGATGGGAATGACATTTTAAACGGTAGTGGCGGCAGCGACATCCTCAATGGTGGCGTTGGCGCCGACAGCATGTCCGGCGGACAAGACAATGATACCTATGTGGTCGATAACGTCGGGGATAGCGTCACTGAAGCTGCCGCGGCGGGCACCGATACGGTTTTGTCTTCGATCACCTACACCCTGGGTGTCAATCTGGAGAATCTCACCCTCACAGGTACGGCCAACATCAACGGCACCGGCAACAGCCTGAACAACACCATTACCGGCAATGGGGCCAACAAGACCCTCGTGGGCGCTCAAGGAAGTGACACCCTCACCGGCCTGGGAGGATTCGACATCTTCAAGTATGCCAGTGTGTCTGAATCCGCTTTTGGAGTGCTGAATCGGGATACGATCATGGACTTTACGGTAGGGGCCGACAAACTTGACCTCAGCGCCATCGATGCAAACATCACTGCCAGTGCGCCTTTGGATCAACAGTTCAACTTCCTGGGGGCAGCAACAACCTTCTCGAATGCGGGCCAGTTGCGCTATCAGGTGAGCGGCTCTGATCTCCTCCTGTTCGGCAACATCGATGGAGATGTTTCCACCGCAGAGTTCGAGATCAAGTTCAATACCCTCACAAGCCTTACCGCCGCCAGTATCATGCGCTAAGACAAGACGGCCCAGGGCCTGGGCTCATCTCCAGCAACGCATCCGGCACCGCGGCTTGGTCGACCACCTCCCCCCATCCGGCCAGCCGCCCCTGCGGCTGCTGGCCTCCCCCCTCACGGAATGGCCCGATTCCCTGGTGCGGCGGCTGCAGGGGCGGTGGGAGATCCGCCTTGGCTGCCTCGACGACGGGGATTCAGCCCAAGACACTCCGCTTCTTCTCGCCTACACGGATCCGGCCGCAACCCTGGCGGCAGCCTTGGCGGAGCAGGCCACTCCGGACATCGCCGCACTGCTGGACGACTGGCAGCGGGTCTGCGCGGGGATGCTGGCGCTGCGCAGGCGCTGGCCCGATCAGGCGCTGCTGATCGATCCATCGCAGCTTGACCACGCGGCGGAAGCCCAGCTTCTGGAGCGCCTGGAGCGCCACGGCGGCGACAGCGACAGCGCGATGACAATCACGGCGCCAACAGAGGCGCCAAACGAGGCAACACCACAACCGCAGCCCCCCCTGCCGGCGGCGGTGGCTTTTTATCTCGCCCAGCGCTCCGACCTCGGCCAGCTTTTCGCCGACCTGGAGGGCAACGCCGAACTGCTGGGCCGCGAACCGCGCCTGAGACCTGCGGCCCCGCTCGCCCGAGGGCTGGTGTTGGCGGAGCATCTTCTCGCCGACTGGCAGGCGGAGCGGCGGGACTCCCAGGCGGAGCTGGCCGAGGCACGGCGGCAAGCCGAGGAGCTCCACGCCCGCCTGCAGGACAGCGAGGAGGATCGGGAGTTGATCCAGCTCCAGCTCCAGCAGGTGCAGGAGGAGCTGGTGCGCACCTTCGAGGAGCTGAGCCAGGCCCGGGAGCGGGGGGAGGAGGCGGGGCAACGCCTAGCGCGGCTGGAGCAGGAATGCCGCACCCTGTTTCTGCACAGCCACCTGAGCGCTCGGATCGACCGCAGCCAGATCGCCACCATCCTGCAGTTGATCCGTGAGAGCCTGCAGGTCTGAGGGAATGGGGGTGGACGCCGCTGGCGCAGCGGCCCTGGCCGCCCCGCCCCTCACGGGCAGCGGCGCATCAGGCTGAGCAGCCGCCCATCCTCCTGGAGGCGCTGCTGCTCAAGCCTGAAGCGACCCTTGAAGCCATGGCGGGCCGCCCGTCGCCGCGGTTCGCAGAAGAGGTCGGGGAAGGTGCCCTCGCTCACGCCGCTGCCCCGCACGGCGCTCTCTTCACCCTCCACTGGGGGGGCGACCCGCCCGAGGAACAGGAACAGACCGCCCGGCTTGAGCACCCGATGGATCTCGTTCATCAGCGCCACCAGCGGCAGACGACGCTGGGGGGTGTACAGCAGCCTGGGAAGTTCATCGAGGCCATCCAGCAGACACACGTAGTCGCAGGAACGGCGTCGGAACGGGATGTCCTCCACCACCAAATCGGCGACGCGGAGGCGCTTGCCCCCCGCGCCGCCGGCACTCGTCACACCCCAGGCATCCCCGCTGGCAAAGGGATCGATGATCGCCTCCTCACTGGCCAGGGCCAGGGAGCGACGCGGGCCGAATTCAGGGGTCGGCGCACCATGGCGGGCTCCATACTCCAGCAGATCGACCGCCCGCAGCACCTGGGGATCGAGGTCACAGGCCTGCAGATAGGCCTTGCCCAGCTGATCGGCGAGCGGCTCATCAATGCGATGTTCCGGCTTGCTGGCGGGGTGAAAAATGGTGACGCGGTCGTCCACCACCGCCTCCCCCAGGCCCCGGGCCCGCACGGCCGTGGCCATGTCGATTCCGTAGCCGAAGCGGTTGGTGTCCGGCACGGGATGGAGGCTGCGCACCACCGCCGTGCGCACCATGAAGCAGCAGCCTTCCGCCGCCCCACAGACCCGCAGGATCCCCCCCGGCCGATGGACGCAGGAGGGATGGGAATGGCGGGATTCCGGCGCCAGTGAGGGGGTCCAGAGGGCGATGCGCGGATCGCCGCTGATGGCGCTCATGATCTCCTTCATCCCCTCCACCCAAAGCAGGCGCACATCGGAGGCGATGAAGAACAGCCAGTCATGCTGGCGCTCCAGCGCCTGCTGCACCGCCGCATTCCAGAGGCCGCGGTAGCCCTGGTTCGCCACCACCAGATCCACCTCCGCCGGCGGGATGGGGGAGGTGGAATCGATCAGCAGGGTGGGAAATGAATCGGCGAAGAAATGCTTGAGTCGCCACGCGTTGGCGTTGAAGTCGTCACTGGCGACCACGACAAGAATGCTGGACGGGCTGCCAGCGGCAACCGCAGCGGCTTGGGCGGTTTTCTTGCCTTTCGATCGACCCTTTTTCATCCGACTCTTTTTAACCCGAGTGGATCCGTGCCTCCGCGAGCCGCTCGCGCTGCGATCGACTCTGGCTTCAGCCTCCCACGCCACAATGGCGCTGGCCAGATCCTGCCCCCGTGGCCCCAGCCCCCATGGCCCCAGCCTCCGTCTCGGTGCTGATGCCCTGCCGGAATCCCGGCCGCTTCCTGGACGAGGCCATCGACAGCGCTCTGGCCGATCCGGCGGTGCAGGAGCAGGTGATCGCGGACGGCGGCTCCTGCGATGGCTCCCGGGAGCGGATCGAGGCGCGCTGCCGCGACGAGGGGCGGCTGAGGCTGGTGTCCCGGGCCGTTGTCAGCCCACCGTTTTCCGGCGCCGCACCCTCTCGCTGCTGATCGGGCCATGGGCCACGAGCCTGCGCTGCGCCTTCGATTGCGAAAATCGGCGCTTTCGACACCCTGCAGGCCCAGACGCGCTGCCATCCCCTGACGCTCTCGGCGACCCAGCTGGTGCGGGCGCTGCTGGCCCGGCTGCCCAAGGTGGCGGAGCGGCTGTGGGGCAGCGATGGGGCGGAGTAACCTGAAGCGATGATCAAGACGACGCTTTCGGTTTTGTGGATGATCAGCGGCGCCCTGCTGATCATTTCCGTGTTGCTGCACAGCCCGAAGGGCGACGGCATGGGTGGCCTGGCGGCTAGCGGCGGTTCGATGTTCACTAGCGCCCGCTCGGCCGAGGCCACCCTCAACCGCGTCACCTGGACCCTGCTGGCCCTGTTCCTCGGCCTGGCCACGGTGCTGTCAGCCGGCTGGGTGCGCTGATCCCTCCCCGATGACTGCTCCCCTGAACCGCCGCACCGTGCTCGATCGGCTGCTGGGTCTGGCCACACCCCTGGCCGCCCTCATCCCGTTCCTGCCGGAGGGTCGGGCGGAGGCGGCCGCGGCCGCCGGCGATCCCGCTTGGCAGCTGAGCGAGGCCCAGTGGCGCGCCCGGCTCAGCCCGGCCGCCTTCGAAGTGCTGCGGCGCGAAGGCACCGAACGCCCCTTCAGCAGTGCCCTCAACGGTGAGAAGCGCCCGGGCACCTTTGTGTGCGCGGGCTGTGCCCTGCCGCTGTTCGCCTCCCGCAACAAGTACGACAGCGGCACCGGCTGGCCCAGCTTCTGGGAAGCCCTGCCCGGCGGCGTGGCCACCCGCACCGATTTCAAGCTGATCGTGCCCCGCACGGAGTACCACTGCCGGCGCTGCGGCGGCCATCAGGGCCATGTCTTCAACGACGGACCACGCCCCACGGGCAAGCGGTACTGCAACAACGGGGTCGCCCTGAAGTTCCTGCCGGCATGAGCCCGTTCACGGAACTGCTGCTGGCTCTTGGCTTGCCCCTGCTGGTCCTGGTGGCGATCACCATCTGGCTCAGCGAACCGGGGGCCCGACTGCCGGCGCCGCTGGCCTGGTTGGCCGCCAGACGGGGCTACCTCTGGCTCACTTACATGGTGCTGTTGGTCTCCGTGCTGCTGGGGCGGCTGCTGCTGGGCCGCCGCTGAAATCCCACGGCTGGCATCAACAGATACTCACCAGAGAGCGAACAAAGACGAGTCGGTGAAAAAACGGCCAGAGATCAATGGCCTGAGGGCGATTGCCGTTGCTGGCAACTTCATCCGTTTTTTTAACATGGGCTGACCGCACAGCGGCCATTTTGGAGTCGACATTTTCGTTGTCATCTTAGGGTCGGTGATGACAGCGTCTCTGCCTGGCAGGAAGAGCAGGACTGTTGGCGATTTCCTGGGTGGTATTGACGAGCGGCGGATCAAACGACTAGTGCCTGCCTTCGTTGTATTCGAGAGTGTCACACACAAGCCGATGGATCTGCCTGTTCGCCTCCGATCCGCAACTGGCCTTTCGCACGGTTGCGCCAGCCATCGACCCATCGCCTTGGCGAGATGCGCCCGTTCCCAGGGGCAGCAGGCAAAATCCACCACAATCCGGCTCGTTACATCTCTTAAGATTTAGTTGACAAAGGCGCCCCTACCCTACAGTCCAAATGATTTCTTGGTCGAGCCCGTTAGCGCCATGGCGGAAACGCGAGTAAATTCTCAAACTTCCACCAGCTCCACGCCCACTCCCAAGAGCAATTACAAATCTGAGATCGATGGCCTCAGGGCATTTGCTGTTGTGGCGGTCATCATCAATCACTTCAACAAAGATCTGCTGCCAAGCGGATATCTAGGTGTTGATATCTTCTTTGTGATTTCTGGGTATGTGATTACATCTTCCCTGGCCAATCGACAAAGCCGTAATTTCTGGGATTTCATCACTGGCTTTTACGAGCGTCGAATCAAGCGACTGGTGCCTGCGCTGGTTGTCTTCGTCCTGACAGCAAGTATTTTGATCTCCTTGTTGAGCCCCGATCCAGTATCATCGCTTAAAACGGGCATAGCGTCAGTATTTGGATTCTCAAACCTCTACCTTTACCAGAAATCAATTGACTATTTCGCGCAATCCACCGAACTCAATCCTTTCACCCATACGTGGTCTCTCGGCGTGGAAGAGCAATTTTACTTGCTTTTCCCAGTCTTAATCTGGTTCTCGGGGTTTGGGCGGCAGACCAAGAATGGTGCCAGGAATCTCTTTTTGTGGATAGGCGCACTGACGGTCGCCTCACTGACGAGTTTTATTTTTCTATATCAAACAAACCAACCCGCTGCTTATTTCTTGATGCCTCCACGATTCTGGGAGATGGCAGCAGGGTGCTTGGTGTTTATTGGTTTTCAGAAGCGGGCGAAAATTTAGCGCGCACTGGAGAAAGTACCACCACTCCTAGGGAAGCCCTGGATAACCGGGCGGAACCACACGACAATGCCTCTGTGATCGCAGGAGGTGACTGGGTTCATGGGCGGCAAGCAGCTTGGTCACCGCTGCGCGGAAGGCTT
>Ga0164292_10004079_pt1 | contig 11891 bp, 11 predicted proteins | sample GEODES117metaG_FD_111486 | JGI IMG/M metagenome (GOLD analysis project Ga0164292, IMG submission 111486) | Eutrophic lake water microbial communities from Lake Mendota, Wisconsin, USA - GEODES117 metaG | ecosystem: Environmental > Aquatic > Freshwater > Lake | place: USA: Lake Mendota... | reverse complement strand
CTTGGAAGTTGACTAACAAAACTAGACGCTTGTGCAGTCTGCAAAACTTTCCAAACCTGTTCATCATCAATAATTTCTGATTCGAATCCAAGGGCAATGTTTTCACGAATTGAACCTTCATGTAAGTAGATATCCTGGGGAACGTATGCGACAATACCTGGATAAAGAGAAATTGCTTCACGCGGAGCTAAACCTGAAATTTTGACTGAACCTGAATCCGGTTCAAGCAAGCCAAGAAGAAGGTCAATTAACGTAGATTTTCCTGCCCCAGAAGCGCCAATTATTGCGATTTTACTTCCTGGTGGAATAGTTAAGGAAAAATCTCTGATTATCCTGTTACTTAAATCCGAATGGGTAAAATTAAGATTGGAAATTGCCACCTCTGAATTGAAGACACCTTTGTTTTTTCTAATTGTTGTCACTAAGGGAATCGAACTGTTCTCTAATTCAAGTTTTGATAGTGCTTCTAAGGTGGATGCAGATTTCGCTAACCCACCTTTAATTAATAACAAGCTTTGCTGTGCCCTCAAAATAGATGGCGCAACTCGAGAACCAGCTGCTAAAAATATCGCCAGCATAGTTATGGCCTTATTAGCGTCGTATAACAATAATTCTAAGAAGGCGACCAACATAGACCCAACAATGATTACAGATTCAATTACATACTTTGAAATATATGGCAATATTTCTATTTTTGCTGTAGTCGATGCATAAGCAGACCGAATTCTATCTATACGGGCTAAATAAAAATTTTCGCGATTTCTTACAATTATTTCTCTATAAGAAAGAATTGCTTCCCGTATGTAAGAATCACTTTTGATAATCGATTCTGCAGCATGAGATCCCAATCTACTCACGCTTGATTGTAAATACTTACCTAGAATAAAAATAAGTATACCGAAAATAAAACTACTAAATAATGCAACGATAGGATCTAAAAGCAATAATCCAATAAAAATTACAAACAAGATAGAGAGATCAGCTACAAGTATTGTTGAGGTTGCCAAAACATTCATCGTTAGTGTTTCTGTACCTCTAGTGAGTAAATAGACATATTCTGAGGTACTACTTTTGTTAAGGATATTTACTGGTTTTGAAAATATATACCTTAAGAGATTGGTAGTTATTTCCGAACTTTTATTACTAAAAAAAACAAATACTTTCTTAGTGATAACTATAGATAGCACTGTGCGACCAATTAAAAAGAAGAGTGCCATTAGAGAGAGTAGAAGTACCTGCAAATAAAATGTAGAGGTTGAAAAAATAGGTATATTCTCAAGTATTGCGGGTTGGTTCAATCCCCGTAAATTTGATGTTGAGATAGCAACTATAATTCCGATTAGTGCAACACCTAGAAGGTCCAGTAAAGACAAAGACATCTGAAGCGCTACAAAGAATTTTAGCTTTCTTTTTTCGCTTGCATTGAGAATTGATAAAATTTCGCGATAGCGTGTCCAAGCAGTAGGGACTTTTTTAAATTGCATTTCAGACCGAAAAACTAAAGTACATTTCGAGTGAATTTCTATAATCCGAAGCTGGCATTTTTTCTATTGTTGAGATCAATTCGGATTTTGAAATTAGTCCTGTTTGGTAGGCGGCCTCATGAGGAGATCCGATTAAGTTTCCCTGCCTTGTTTGTACCAGTTTAATGAATTGTGAGGCATTTGATAAATTCTCTACAGTTCCAGCATCAGTCCAATATATGCCTCTACCCAGCAACTTAACATTTAGAGTGTTTCTGTGATGAAATTTTTCAAGTAACGAAGTTATTTCTATTTCACCCCGCGCTGAAGGAACTATATTCTCAATCAATTCTGGTAATTCACTTGATAAGTAGTAAAGGCCGGTAATAGCCATATTACTTTCCGGTTCAAGTGGTTTTTCTCTAATTGAAGTTATCTTACCTTGTGAATCTACATTGATAATTCCAAACTCTTCAGGATTTGAAACTTGTTGAGTCCATATTGTTGAATTGCATGGGTCCATCGCTTCTGAAATTGCTCGCCCTAATCCAGGTCCGTAAAAAATATTGTCGCCGAGAATTACAAGAATGGGTTCATAATCTTTAAAACTAGAAAGTGCTACTTTTATACCATCCGAGATTCCACGGGGTTGATCTTGAACTTTATAATCTAGTTTGATTCCAAATTCGGTTCCGTCACCTAACAAATCTTTAATTCCAACAACTCCCTGAAATGTGGAAACAATGCAAATATCTTTTGCCCCAGCTAGAATCAAAGTGGTTAATGGATAATAAATCATGGGTTTGTCATAAACAGGAATTAAATGTTTGTTCACAGATTTGGTAGTTGGAAACAATCGATTTCCAAATCCACCTGCCAAAATCGCTCCACGCATTCTCTAAGTGTACACTTAGGAAATGAAGCGAGTCCTAATCACTGGTGGTGCCGGATTCATCGGGTCAAATCTAGCTCGACATCTTTTAGAAGTTCACGCTGAAAGAAACGAAGATATTCAAGTTACTGTTTTTGATTCACTAACTTATGCCGGTTCCTTGGACAACCTGAAGTTTGAAGATCTATCGAATTCGTGTATTTTTGTGAAAGCTGATGTTCGTGATTTGTATCAAGTTAAGCAATATGTTTCTCAGTGCGATGAGGTGTACCACTTAGCTGCCGAATCACATGTTGACCGTTCTATAGTAAATCCAAATCTCTTTGTAGAAACTAATGTGATCGGTACGTCAAATCTTCTATTGGCTACAACTGAATTTAAAGTAAAAATGGTTTTGGTTTCAACGGATGAGGTATATGGCAGCATTCCTAGTGGTAGTGCCGATGAAAATGCTCCTTTGAATCCATCTTCTCCTTACAGCGCATCGAAAGCAAGTGCAGATTTACTTGCACTCTCCTTCCATAATACATATGGTACAAATGTAGTTATTACAAGATGCGCCAATAATTTTGGAGTGAATCAGTTTCCCGAAAAATTGATTCCACTGGCTATCAGAAACGTCAGTATGGGATTACCAATTCCAGTTTATGGAAACGGACAAAACGTTAGAGAATGGATACATGTAAGAGACCATTGTTCTGGTCTCCTGTTAGTAATGGAAAAGGGAAAGTCTGGAGAAATCTACAATTTTGGATCCGGAAATGAGTTAAAGAATATCGATTTGATTAAAACTATTTTGAAGTATATGGGTAAAGGAAGTGAGTACATCCAATTTGTTGATGATCGCTTGGGACATGATCAGAGATATTCATTAAACTCGTCCAAAGTTAAGTCCATTTTGAATTGGACTTCTACTTTGAAGTTAGAAGATTGCCTTGAGGAATTAATCCGAACTTACTCGGCTTAGCCGACTAATTTGAGAACTTACTTTTCTCCAGGTTAGCAACGATAGAAAGCGATCTGAACTACTCGCAGGAAACACTAACTTTGAGAAATGAGCAATAATTCGTAACGTGTGACGAGATAATCCAATTTTAGTGGATATCGAAACCAGTCTCTTTAAACCTATTTTTTCCAATCCATAATTTGAGCTGTTCTCTGACGGAAAAACAATCTTATTGTAATTATCCAAAAAGGATTCATAGACATAATTTTTATTAATTGCATTTTCTTCTTGGCAAACTATTGCAAAATTCAAAAGCAATTCATCGGCTGTACACCCTTTAACATTTGCCATAAAATCCGAAGAATGCTTGGTCCATGAACGTGGACCATATACTGTTCTGATCATAAGTGGAGTTTTAAGCCACCCGTGTTTGCCCATGCTCAAAGATTTGATCGTGGGGTAGTACTCCATAAACGGATGCGGAAATTTATACTTGAGTATATCGGCCCAAATTTCAGAGAATACTTCTGCTCTGTGTACAACGTACCAAATATATGTGTACTCACCCCTAATTGCTTCCAATGCTTTTTCCAAGTTTTTATTACTAATTTCAATCGTTTGATTCGAGAGATATGGACGGGTCATGAGTCCATGCGCATATCTCGCAAAAAATGATGGTCCTGCCGCAGAACTCAATTGACTATCTAATTGCATTAATTTGCATGCTTGAAGTACGCCATCTTTGAGGAGAAAGTCGCCTTGGTCCACATTTACAACATAATCTGTTTCAACTAATTTTGAACTATCGAACATTTTTTTATAAAAATTGTCGATACTTTCGTCATGAGGAAATCTAATGTAGCGAATATTTGATGCTTTTATCTTTTCAAATAATTTTTGATTTTCAAATCCAAAACTTCCATCAGCAAAAATATACTCAAAATCATCAAATATTGAATATTTGAGAAGATTAATTGTTCGATGATGATTGTCCTTTAACGGAACTATCACGGTACAGATTCTTGTCATACTTTTATATCTTTACTGAAAAGTTATTCAGAGTTCCTGTATTTTTAGCATCATTTAGTTGTAGAAAAGATCTGTCTCTTGGAGATTCAATCCATTCATTTTTTGGCCAAGCATTTTCGAGTTCTGCTGTTTGGCATGACACTCCAGTCTCCTGAGTTTCTCCGTAATACCGATCACTCACGTACAACATGTAGGCATCGTCACTCAATACCCCGAATCCGTGCGCGATTCCAGGAGAAAGTAGAAGTTGACTAACTTCCTCAGATCCACACTTGAGGTCGAATCTTGCGAACTTACCAAAAGTTGAAGAGTTTATGCGCACATCCAATAAAACATCAATTACAGCACCAGAAAGCAGGGTAACTAGTTGCCATTGATTTTCCTGCACATGCATACCCCGTCTAACCATTTTCTTTGAATAACTCAAATTTTGTTGTTTGAAATTTACTGGGTTAAATTCAATTTCATTCAGTCGAAACAATTCACTAAAGAATCCTCGTTCATCGAGATGCCGAGTTGTTGTTCGACTCCAAATTCCCTGGATCTCTTCGTGGGCTTTAAAGTCTGACATTCTGAATCCCATCAAGTATTTTGAGTGTGTTTGATATGTCCTCATGGACGCTGCCTTGATACTCAAAACCGGTTTCTTCAAACTTTAGCTTTGAAACTTCATAAGAGAATTGGTTCATGATAGGACTATCTACATATTCGATTCGAGCTGGTCTACCACCTATTTCTTCAATAGTAGAGATGATTCTTTGTAACGAGATGTTCTCTGTTAATACGTTGTAGATCTGCCCATCGTAAATTTCCTTGGTTACAACATGCTGTATTGCTCTTATTGCATCAGATAGCGCTAGATAGGGACGGTATTGGTTAATTGCCGTACGCCAGACACTTAAAGGTTTGTCCAGCGTGTAATCAAAACAAAACTTATTTACAGCGGTATGAAACCGCATTCCTGGTGAAACACCGTGAATAGTTCCAAATCTAAGAATAACTCCGACAAGCCCTGAAGCAGTTGACTCTCTGATCAAAGCTTCTTCTCTTAATTTACAATCTGCATACGGACTTTGTGGATTTAGATCGAACGAATTCTCATCAACCAAAGAAAGCTGTGATCCATAAACACTTGTGCTTGATGGGAAAACAAGTTTTATGCCTTGTTCGATGCAAAGTTTGATCATCAATTCAGTGGCACCTAAATTATTTGCGAAGAGCTCATCTTTTTTGTGAACAGAACCTGACGCGTCAGTCATGGCAGCTAAATGAATTACGGCTGTAGAACCCTTGATTGTCTCCAAGTCGTTATTGTTCAATTCTTCTACAGATCTGTCTATAAATGTTATTTTCGGGTTTTGATTCAGGTTAAACAGGCTGCCGAATCTTTGTGTTGATAGTGAGTCAATAACAACCATCTCTTTAACTCCAAGCGACGCCAAGTTTGATCTAATTAACGCAGATCCGATGTGACCGAGCCCACCTGTAATAGTAATTTTCATAAAGTGTTTTTCTTCTTCTTGAACAATGTAAAGTCCCTAACATATTCTTTTTCATCGTATTTTTCACTTGAAATTACCATCAAAATAGAGTCTGATTTAAATTTTTGTACAGTCCATACTCCTCGTGGAATTCTTAAGCCATAATCCTTAGGTCGCAGTACCTTTTTTAATGAATTGGTGCCATCTAACATTTCAACCTCAATAAGTCCATTGAGGCAAAAAAGATACTGGGTGGCACGTAAGTGCGCATGTTGCCCTCTCTCTGTGTTTGCAGAGCTGCTAACTATAAAAATGTTTTCAAACTTAGCTTCCGACCTTAAATCTCCAAATGACGCTAAATAATCAGTATTTTTCCCAATAACTCGCGCAGATACTTCTTCAATATCGTTTATAGAAGTATTTTTAAAATTAAAGCGCATATTTGATTCCCTTGATAACTTTGAACACTTCTTTCCTTTTTATACCAGAATACAAGGGTAAAGAAAGGATTTCATTTGCGACGTTTTCTGTTACGGGTAGCTTTTCATGGGAAAACTTTACAAATGCTGGGTTTAAATGAACTGGTACTTTATAATGAATCCCAGGATATATCTTCATGTTATTGAGTTTTTCAATGATCTTCTCGCGATTCTTAACTCTAACAACGTACAGATGAAAGCTATGTTGATTGCCGGTCGAAATCTGTGGAATTTTGAGATTTAAATCGCGCAAATTTTCAGAGTAGATATTAGCTATTTCATTTCTTTCAAAAACTGAATTTTCCAAGTATTTCATTTTTACGTTTAAAATAGCAGCTTGAATTTCATCTAATCTGGACTGGTTTGATTCAATAATTGATATTCTCGCTTCATTCCAACCATATTGGCGCAACATTATGATTTTTTCAAATAATTCTTTGTTGTTTGTTGAAATAGCTCCTGCGTCTCCAATAGCACCTAGATTTTTTGTTGGATAGAAACTAAAGCAAGACAAAATTCCGAAACTTCCAGTTGGCTTACTATCACTTCTAGCTCCCAAGGATTGGGCGCAATCCTCTATAAGGTGAATTTTTCTTCTTTTTGCAATTTCAATGATTTTGTTCACATCACAGGGATTTCCGTATAAATGGACCATGATTATTGCTTTTGTTCTGTTTGAAATTTTCTTTTCTAAATCCGTCGGATCAATAGTAAAGCCAACTTCATCAATGTCCACAAAAACAGGGATTGCGCCTACAGCGACAACTGCAGAGGCCGTTGCTGTAGCTGTATGCGATGGAAGAATTACTTCGTCATTCTCTTTAACACCCAAGGCTCTAAGAGACAGTATTAGAGCGTCCGTTCCAGAATTCACACCAATTGAGTACTTGTTTCCTAAATATATTGATAAGCTCTCTTCAAATTTTTCAACTTCCGGCCCAAGAATGTAGTTACCTGAATCGATTACTCTAGAAATTGCTTTGCGAATTTCCTTTTCATGCTTTTTGTTTTCAGGTAAAGGGTTCGCGCAAAGAATGGCTTCATTTCGCATTTACTAAACCAACTTCAGGAACAAACCTAATCCACTTAACTCCATTCTGTGTAAGTAGATGCTCCTTTTCCATGATTTCTTTTTCGTGATTCCACGCAAAAAGAACTAAGTAATCAGGCTTAATTTCTCTCATTTCTTCGTGAGATATGACTGGAATGTTTGAGCCTGGTGCGACGGTGCCAATTTTTTCTGGCGTTGAATCAGAAATAAATGAAATTAAGTTTTTATCTATTCCACAATAGTTCAGAACCGTTGTGCTTTTTGATGTTGCGGCATAACCGCCTACCACTTTGTTATCAAGCTTTAAGCTTTGGAGGAGGTTCACAAACTCGTATTTTCTTGTCTCGCAATTTTTGGCAAAAGTTTGATATGTCTGTAATTTGTCTAATCCAAAAGTTATTTCTTCATTCAGCAAATTCGTTCCTCGTGAACTCAATTTTTGCCCGGTGTTATAATTCTTAAGTACGTATCTCATTGATCCGCCATGAGTATCTTGGGGAATTGCATCAACAAGAATTAACTCATACATTTCTGCCAACTTTTGAATCGACATTAAGCTAAACATGTATACATGTTCATCATACAATTGATCGTAGGAGGTCTTTTTCAGCATGCTCAGCAAGTAAGGTTCTTCGAAAATAAATTCGCCGTCAAGTGATAAATTGTTCTTTATTCCTTTCAAAAAATCATGCATTTCTGGAATATGACAAATTACATTTGAAGCAAAAATTCTAATTGCTTTCCCGTACTTTTCATTAATTATTTTCGAAGTATCATAGGAATAGAATTCTGCAACAGCGTTTATTCCTTTTTCTTGAGCTTTCTCAACTACATTTTTTGAAGGATCTACACCTAAATGCTTTATTTTTTTCTTAACTACATTTTGAAGAAACGTCCCATCATTGCATCCAATTTCAATTACGAACGATTCTTTATTGTTGACTATGTCATCAGGTATATGACTTTCTGACATTTCTTGAAAATGCTTTTTCATAGATATCGATAAACCTGTGAAAAATGGATACGATTCATGAAACATTTGGCTGGGGTTTGGTTGTTCTAAAAGTTGAAACATAAAGCAGCTTGTGCAATATCCAGCAACTAGATTGAATCTATATTCGCTTTGATGGTTTTGCTCCACAAAGGAATTCGCTATAGGCATTTTCCCAAAACTTATGATCTTGAATACATGTGATTTGCAGATACGGCAGGCAGAAAGTTCCATGCATTTAGTATTTCACATGTTTAATTAACGGTAGACATAAATCGCTCATTACATTTTAGGGATTATCAATTTTTCGGCTAAGTACCGCCCGAAAGGCAATGCGCAAGTCCATCCTGGGGAAATTCCGTTCAACAAATGAAGTGAATTTTGAAATTCCTTAGTTACAAAATCTTCAACAAGAGCACCGGTTTTTAGATCAACTAGCTGTGCGCGGATTCCTGCATTACCATTCTCCCATTTATTGATTGCGGATACCTCAGGAACCAAATACGACGCTTCGTTTACAAGTTTTTTTGAATTCAAAGTAGACCACTCATGTATCAAAAATTTACTGACTTCTTGTGGATTTTTGCGAATGAAATACCACATTGACTTTAGGGTCTCTCCGATTTCTGAGGGTCCTATCTTTGATGAAAGTGTGTACTGCTCTTTACCTAGTACGGGAATCGCAGTTGGTCCTATTTTAATCTTATTGTTAACCGTCTTTGTTAGGTGTACGCCTAAGAACGGGCGATCTGGATTGGGCACGGGGTACACGAGAGTCTTTAACCCCAGTTTATTTGGTGCAATTAAGTATTGACCCAGAAAAGGAATGAAACCGTATTCGTAACCTATTCCTATCTGCTGAGAAATCTTGTGGGAGTGAACGCCCGCGACATTAACAATAAATTTAGCTTCTGTCTTTAGCTTAGGATCGAGAGTTGTTTCACCATTGCTGGAATTTAACTGTACTTTTTGAGAATATTTTATTTTTCCGCCTAAGAGTAAATACTTCTCTAGGAGCTTATCCATAACCAACTTTGGATCCGAGACTGAAGTTGTAGGAGAGTAAATAAAACTCTGAACCGTTCTTGCTAGTGGTTCGATTCGTTTTAATTCAGTATCAGGCAGTAACTCGATATTGATGTGATTAGCATACCCACGCTCGGCTAATCTTTTCAGCTCATTTAATTCACTTTCATTGCGTGAAATCACAACCTTCCCAGTATTCAGAATTGGAATATTATTGTTCTTACAAAAGGTTGTTAGTTCCGCATTGCCTTGTTTGCAAAAAGTTGCTCTTAGCGATTTAGGTGAATAGTAAAAGCCTGAGTGTAGTACGCCTGAATTTCTTCCACTTGCATGGAGTCCCATTTGAGGTTCTTTTTCCAAAATAATAACTTTGGTGTTTTCTTTGGATTCCAGAAGAGCTATTCCTGTTGCAATGCCATTTATTCCACCACCAATTATGGCTACGTCAAATGTTTCACTCATTATTATGTTTCACTAAGTACTGACTCAAACTCAAGTCAAGACCATTTACGAGATTTAAATTTGGTTTCCAGTTCGATTCTTCCCGAAACTTCCTAGAGCTTACTTTTGCATTTCTTTTTTCAATTTCATATTTATTTGTAGGAAAATCAACCTTAACAATTCTTGAGTTACTATTTTTTTTACCTTGCGCAAGAGTTAGAATTTTTTCCAAAACTTGAATTACCGTATGGCTTTCTCCAAAACTTAAGTTATAAATGTTTGATCTTAAATTAGACTCCATGAGGTAAGAGGTTACGAGCGCATCCATTAGGTCGTTTATGTGCAGATAGTCACGTAGAAAATCACCTGACCCAAAGCAACTTATATCTAAGTTATGCATCGATCGGTAAATGGCATCATCAATAAAGCCTCGATCGTTATCACCAAGTGATTTGCTCATTCCATATATATTTGTGATTCTAAATGATATCGATTTTCGTATTATTCCTTCTCTTTCATATTGTTCTATGTAATTGCGTGAGGCTATTTTGGCCACTTCGTAAAAAGTTTCAGGGGTCACACTGGAATTTTCTGTCAGTTCATCTTTGTTGTGACTTCCGTATTCTGTTGCCGAACCCAAAGTTATGAACAAGGGTTTAATCGAATGCTTCTTTAATACTTCTAAGAGGTTGATCGTTAGAATCAAATTAGATTTTATGTCTTGAATTACGTTTTTCTGCGCAATGTAGGCATTATTTTGGCCGGCAAGATGATAAACTACATCTATACTTGGCAAAATTATTTCACTGATATTCTCCCAAGATTTTTGAATCCAGGTTAGCTTCTCATGATTAATTGTTGCTGGTCGACTTGAAATTGCAATGACTGTCCATTCTTGATTTAGCAAATGCTTAATCAAATTCATCCCAATTTTTCCTGAAGCTCCTGTAACAAGTGCAATTGGAGTTTCATTCATATTTAGCCAATCTTTCTGTGGATTAATTCTTCTATTAACTGTTTAGATTTCATCTGGTAAAAGGTGACTCTGGGTATTTAGTATTCATATCAGATCAAGTTTCTTTTATACACTAAGTTTTTTTGAAATAATTGTATTTTTATGCCACTTCCCTTTAAATTCCACCGAGGAGAGAAATTCTCAGTTTCTAGGTTCTTACTGTATCCATTTTCTTTCATCAGCGCCGATAACTCTTGTTCTTGAAATATCCATCTTGGAATAACTCTTTTGCTCATATTTTTTTGTAGCGTACAAAATGTTTTTGAATTTGAAAAAGTACTATCTGAGATAACTATGTACCTAGGGTTTAATTGTACACATTCTCGGAGAATTGACTTATAGTCATTGAAATACTGAATTGAACTTCCAAAATATACTAAATCTATATTTTTGGCATCTTCTATTTTTTCAATAAAGTTCAAGTTTGGAAAATTTTTAGGATTTTGGTGCGCAATCTTGGCGTAAAAGGGTAGATCATAATGGGTTACCTTAGGATGAGAATTGTTCACGGTTAATTCAATTATCTTGCCGATGTCACTCCATCCGGACCCGATATCAAGTATATGTATTTTTCTAATATTCATCACTGCCAATAAAGTTGGAAGCAAATTGAAACGCTGTACTGAATACCTCTTCGATTCAGACATGTACAAAAGTTTGACTGTTTTTTCATCGGTTGAAATCTGGTTATAGTTTTCAAGAATTTCCTGATCTGTTGAATAATGCCATTTTATTCCTGACTTTAATTGAGCTTCTTCAAATGTTCTAAATTCTCCCAAGAACGTTTTTGGATATATTAATTGAGAAATAAATAGTCCAGCCCGACTTATAGTTCGTCGAAATTCACGCATGGGTAAATATTACTTGATTTTGATATTTATTCTAGTAGGTTGCGAAAACTGAAGATTGCCCTAGAACAAAGCATTTTAAAAAGTTCACAAAATCGAATTTTATGGAGGAGTAGTTTTGTGGTATGTGAATAAAAAAGAAGCTGTGAGTGCAAATTTTATTGCAGATATATTTACAGAAGAAGTCTATGACTTTAGCTTCTGGAGAAAAGTTTGTGCAATTTCAGTG
>Ga0164292_10004077_pt1 | contig 11893 bp, 10 predicted proteins | sample GEODES117metaG_FD_111486 | JGI IMG/M metagenome (GOLD analysis project Ga0164292, IMG submission 111486) | Eutrophic lake water microbial communities from Lake Mendota, Wisconsin, USA - GEODES117 metaG | ecosystem: Environmental > Aquatic > Freshwater > Lake | place: USA: Lake Mendota... | reverse complement strand
CATGCCACCACTTTAATCCTCTATAAAAACTAGCAACAATAAATGGGATGCTAAGGATTCCAATATACATTGCATTTTCATGTGTCGAACGAGTGCATGATCCCGCGGATACACCCTTTGGGTCGCTGAATGCATTTTTAACTATCTCTGTATAAGGATAAAAATAACTTTTTAAAATGGTTTCAAATGGATATATATAAAAATTAGAAGCTGTTCTGGGAAATTCGTCATATACGTAAAGTAATGAAACTAGATGAAAACTGATGATCATTAGGAAGGTAGGAAAAAAAGTTATAATCCATAAAATAATTTTTCTTTTTATTAAAATATTAGAACGAAAAAAATGATAAGACCCCATAGTAATGATTATCAAAAATAAAAATTGTACTATATAAATAGAATTTTCATTAAATGAAACGCCAAGCAAAACTCCAACTTTAAGACCAGACCATTTATCTTTTTCAAATCTTAAAAAATTATAAAAGATAAAAGGAATTAAATAATAATTCAAAAAAACAAAGTGACCGGCGGATAAATGAAATAAAACAGCTGAATTGGTAACCACTAATATTGCAAAGATATGTTTGGAATAAGTATCGCTCCAAAATATTTTAGCTAACTTTAAAGATCCAAAATAGCCAACGGCATTAAAAAAAATTAATGAGATTGCTAAAGCTGTTTTGCTCCCAAAAAATATTGATAATAATCCATTTAATGAAATTATAAATCTTCCTGGGGTACCTTCAACTGGCTGACTACCTGCATTCCATGGATTATTACCTGGCCATTGACCATAATCAACTACAGTTTTTCTAACAGCTTCAAATCTTTGAAGATATATATTACCATCACCGAGAACAGCTAGGTCAAACATGTACCAAAGTGGATAAAACCAAACTGTTATTGCTAAAAAAGAGATAGTATAAAGCGCGAATTTGTTATCTAAAATTTTATACATTTAATTATTTATCAAAAAATACTTAATTTTTTTTGTAATAAAATCTATTTTCTTTCTTACTTCTTAAAAAAAAATGAATTTTATCGTTTCCATTAAATTAAGTAATTATAATATTTCTGCGACTCTGACTTGTCTACTCTTTTAATATTACTTCTTGTAACTTGCATAATACGAGATAATTAAGATTTATTTTTATTCCCTGGTTTAGACTTTACTTGCAGTAAAAACTTTGAAACTGCTTTATGTTTCCAGAATATTATAACTGGGGTTGATATTTCTCTTTAATTTATTATTGGCTTAATAAAGTTTTTATTTATATTTTTTTTATTCTAACGACTCTATACAAAATGACATTTTATAACAGTTTCATAAATTTTTTGAAAAGCGGTATAGATACAAATTTTCCAAGATAATTTTTCTAGTTTTAATTACTGAAATATTTTTATTTTATTATTTTTTTTCATTTAAAACTTTAGAGATTAATTTTATCCACTTTGATTTAAAAATTTTAGGATCTCCGGCTAATTTAACTAATGACGAATATCCTTTTTTTTTCCACTTAATCAACTCTTTACTTGACTTAAATAACAAATTAATTTTGTTAATAGCTTCTATCCAATTTGTGACTAAGATTATATCATTAGCTCTTTTGAGTTTATGAAGTATTTCATTTTTATTGTACGGTGTATCTATATAAATTACTGGCAATCCATTTCCCAACGCTTTATTGGCTCCAACAGAGTTACAAGTAATAACTAAATCAGTATCGTTAATTAAATTTTCTGCAAGAATATTTCTTTTAATTATTTTGATTGGTTTATTTATTAAATTAGCTTTTTTTTTTATATAATTAAATAAGTTAACTTCTTTTTTTGTGTCTGCTCTTGGATGTGGTTTGAGTGTAACGTTATAATTATTTTTCAATAGCTCTAAGGCTAAATTGATCCACAATTCATCATTCCATGTTATTGATGAATATCTATGATAAAGAGTTTGGTGTAAAATTAATATATTTTTTTTTTTTTTATTTTTTTTTTTAAATTTTTTCAACGGGTAAGGTGAGCCTACTAAAAATGTATTTTTTGAGGTCCGCCCACTTTTAATAAAATTTTGATAATTTAATTTACTCCAGGCTGCGACATAATCAGAATTAAGTCCGACAGATTTGAAGTGAAAGTAATTTTTAAACATTAAATTGCGAAGAAAATAAAAAAAATCATAGAATGAAAAATTGTATTTGCTTTTTCTTGGCTCAGATCCTTCCTGGAGCATAATAGTTGGAATGTTTTTTTTTTTACTATATATTGTAAGCACTTCATCAATACTGTAATCATCCATATAAGTTACTAAAATATTATAAGGCGCTTTCCATTGTGTATTTAACTGTTGATGAACCATTATTATTCTTAAAATATTTCTAAAAAATCCTACCCTATTTTTAAATTGCACAAATGGTAGGTCAACTATGGGAATTTCGTCAGAAATTTTCTTAACTAAACTTTTGTTTTTAAAAGCAGATAATTTACTTCCGATCAACGATGTTTTTAATATACACGTTGAAAAGCCTTTTTTAATTAAAAGTTTTGAAATATTAAATGATAAAATTAACAACCTCTCGTTAAGTGGTGCAAAAGCTAGGTCATATTTTTTTTCATATTTTTTTATTAAATGGATATATTGATTACTTATCATAATTAAAAATTAATAAATCATAATGTCAAATTATATTAAAGATATAAAATTTATTCTTGGAAAAGATTTTAATAAGCTATGGGTGGTATTATTATTTTTTTTACTACTATCATTTTTAGAAATTATGAGCATAGGTTTATTTTATCCTTACGTCTCAATTATAGTTGATCCATCAAATTTTATCTCAAGTGATGTTTATAATTTTATTAACAAATATTATTTAATTGATGATATTGACCAACTATTCAAGTTAGGAGGTTTGACATTAATATTACTATTTACAATCAAGGCTTTTTTCGGAATTTTTATCAACAGAATGATTATAAATTTAGGATTAAGACAAGGTGTCAAGCTAAGAGCTGAATTAATGAAATCTTATCAAAGTATAGAATATATCAAGTTTACTCAAAGAAATACTTCTGAATATATTTATAATATTTTTCATTTAGCAAACCAATACTCACAAACGGTCCTGGTCAGCTTATTAAAAATATTGAGCGAAAGTATTGTAATGATAGTTATTTTATTAGTATTAGCAATTACTAGCATTTCTGTTTTTTTAATTTTATTGACAATTTTAGTAATTATATTTTTTTTATTTGATTTCGTTTTCAAGAAAAAATTGAATAACTATGGTTTTCAAACAAATAAAGAATCAAATAATATGGTCAAATTTATAACTGAGGCTATGAATGGAATCAAAACTATTAGAATTCTAGGCATTTCGGATTTTTTTTATAAAAATTTAGTTAATACCTCAAAGAAATATGCGAAGATGAATCTTAACCAGTTAACTATCTCGCAAAGTCCAAAATATATTATTGAGGCTGCAATAATTTATTTTTTAGTTTCAGTATTTATTTTAAGTTTTATAATCTTTGATGACAGGCAAAATATAATTCCAATTTTAAGCGTGTTTGGTATTGCTGCAATAAGATTAATCCCGTCATTTAACCAACTAATTTCTTGTTTTTCACATTTAAGATTTTGTAGAGATGGGATTAGTTTGCTTACAAAAGATATTATTGAGTTAAGAAATTTAGAAAAAAAAAATAAAAACAATTCTTCTGTTATCAGTAGTGTTGATCAGATAAAAAGATTTGAAACTCTTGAATTAAAAAATATAAGTTTTGCATATAACGACAAATCTAGAATTAATTTAGATAACGTTTCAATTAAAATTAAAAAAAATGAATTCGTAGGTATTATGGGATCTTCAGGATCAGGAAAGACAACTTTAGTTGATATTATGCTTGGTCTATTAGATCCAAATAAAGGTCAAGTTTTAATTAATAATATTCCTACAAAAGAAGGGAATATTTTTTTTAAATCTAAAGTCGCATATTTGCCCCAACAAGCTTTTATTATTGACGGTTCTATAAAAGAGAATGTTGCATTAGGTTTATTAAATGAAGAAATAAATGAAAAAAAAATCTACGATGCTCTTCATAAAGCTCAAATTGCATCAGCTGTTTCAGATATGACTGATGGGATTAATACGCAAATTGGAGAAAACGGCATAAAGTTATCTGGCGGTCAAAGACAAAGAATTTCGTTGGCAAGAGCATTTTATCACGAAAGAGAACTGTTAATTCTTGACGAATCAACAAGTGCTTTGGATGAAAAAATTGAGTTAGAAATTATTAACGAATTAAAAATGCTAAAAAAAGAAATAACACTAATTATGATTGCCCATAGACCCTCTACCTTAAAATATTGTGATAGAATTATAGAAGTTAAAAATGGAAAACTTTTTGAAAATTAAAAATAGTTAAAAACATAAGATGAAAAAAACAATTTTAGTAACAGGTGGTGCAGGATTTATAGGATCTGCTGTGATAAGGTATATTTTAGATAACAGTGATTTTAAAGTAATAAATATAGACAAATTAACTTATGCAAGCAGTCTATCATCACTAAAAAAATATGATAAAAATAAAAACTATATATTAAAAAAAATTGATATTTGTAATCAAAAAAAAACTTTAGAAATAATTAAAAAATATTCACCACAATTGATAATGCATTTGGCTGCAGAGACCCATGTTGATAGATCAATAAATTCTGCAAATAATTTTGTAAATACAAATATAATAGGTACATATAATATGCTGGAAGTATCAAAAAAATATTATCAAAATTTAAATATAAGAAATAAAAAAAAATTCAGATTTCACCATATTTCAACTGACGAAGTGTACGGAGATTTAAAAAAGAAAAGTCCACCTGCTGACGAAGAATTTAAATACAATCCAAGCTCACCTTACTCAGCAAGCAAAGCAAGCGCTGATCACCTTGTAAGATCTTGGTTTAGAACTTATAATCTTCCAGTTATAATATCTAACTGCTCAAACAATTATGGTCCTTATCAGTTTCCTGAGAAGCTAATTCCATTAATTATTTTAAATGCATTAGAAAAAAAGAAATTGCCAGTTTATGGAAATGGTCAACAAATAAGAGATTGGATTTATGTTGATGATCATGCAGAAGCTTTATTTAAAATAATTACAAAAGGTAAAGTTGGTGAAACATATAATATTGGTGGAAATGAGCAGATTAAAAATAGAAATGTAGTTAGAATTATTTGTAATATTTTAGATAAAATTAAACCATTAAATGTTAAAAATAAAAAATATTCTGATTTAATAGTTTATGTTAAGGATAGACCTGGTCACGATAAAAGATACGCTATTAATATAAAAAAAATACAAAAAAAACTAAACTGGTATCCAAAAGAAAATTTTAAAACTGGAATTTATAAAACGATAAAATGGTATATGAATACAAATAATTTAACTGATAATTTTGGAAAAAAACATTATGAAAGAAAGAGACTAGGTTTAATTAGATGAAGGGAATAATTCTTGCAGGTGGGACAGGTTCAAGACTGTTTCCAGCTACAATTGCAATATCTAAGCAACTTTTAGCAATTTATGATAAACCACTAATTTACTACCCCCTTTCTGTTTTAATGTTAGCTAATATAAAAGATATATTAATTATATGCAGACCTAATGATAGATCGGCTTTTGAAACACTTTTGTCAGATGGTTCTCAGCTAGGTATAAAAATTACTTATGCCAATCAAGATAAACCTAGAGGTTTAGCTGATGCATTTATAGTGGGTAAAAAATTTATTGGTAATAATAATGTTTGCCTCATTTTAGGTGATAACATTTTTTACGGTCATGATTTTACAATTCAATTAAATAAAGCTATTAAAAGAAAACATGGCGCAAGTGTGTTTTGTTACCCAGTATCTAACCCAGAAGAATATGGAAATTTAGAATTAAATAATAATTCTAACCCAATATCAATAACTGAAAAACCAAAAAAACCTAAAACAAACTTAGCAATAACAGGCTTGTATTTTTTTGATAAAAATGTCGTAAAAATAGCTGAAAATATCAAACCTTCTAAAAGAGGAGAACTTGAGATAACAGATGTAATCAGAGCTTATTTAAAAAAAAAAACTCTCCATGCTGAATTATTGGGCAGGGGGTTTGCATGGCTCGATACTGGAACACATGAAAGTATGCTTTCCGCAGGAAAGTTTGTTGAAACAATAGAACAAAGGCAAGGTTTCAAAATTGCATGTATTGAAGAAATTGCTTTAAATAATAAATGGATCAATAAAAAAAAAATGAAATTAGCAATTAAAAAAAATAAAAATTCTAATTATGGAGACTACCTTTCAAAAATTTATAATAACTTTGCTAATAACATAACTAGCACTTATCATAATAAATAATTTAACATGATAACAATAAATTAATACTTAAATTTTAATTATAAACCTGCTAGGAAATATACTTAATTTATGAATTGTAGAGTATGCAATAAAATTATCGATCCCTTCATGAATTTTGGCAAAATGCCTATAGCTAACGGCTTTTTGAATGAAAAAGAATTTAGTAATGAATTTTTCTTTGAAATGAAAACTGCTTTTTGCGATAAATGTTTTACATTTCAACTGGTTGATCAACCTGATCCCAAAAAAATGTTCCATGAAAACTATGCATTTTTTTCAAGGCAATCAAAAAAAATGCAGGAACATTTTAAAAAATACGCAGACTGGGTATATGAGAACTATTTATTGGATAAAAATGATCCCTTCGTAATTGAGATAGGAAGTAATGATGGTATTTTACTAGAAAATTTTTCAAAAAAAAAAATTAAGCATTTGGGCATCGAACCTTCCGCCAATGTTGCAAAAGAAGCAAATAAACATGGTGTAAATACTGAGATTAAATTTTTTAATAAAGATACCGCTTATGAAATTGTAGAGAATTATGGAAAAGCAAATGCAATACTTGCAGCAAATGTAATGTGCCACATTCCTGATCTCAAAAATATAGCAGAGGCTGCATATCTTGCTCTAGATGAAAATGGAGTTTTAATTTTTGAGGATCCTTACTTGGGTGATATGATTGAAAAAACATCCTATGATCAAATATACGATGAGCATGTTTATATTTTTTCTGCAATGTCTGTACGGAATATTTTTGAAAAACATGGTTTTGAATTAATAAATTTACTTCCGCAATCTACTCATGGGGGGTCAATGAGATATATATTGGCTAAAAAAGGATTTTACAAAGCTCAAAAGATTGTGGAGGAGTTTATCTCAAAAGAAAAGAAAAATTGCTTAGACTTGCCAGAAACATATAAGAAGTTTAAAAAAAACTGTGAAAAATCAAGAGATGACTTAATTAAAATTCTTAATGAAGAAAAAAAATTAAGTAATCGTGTTGTTGCATATGGTGCGACCTCCAAGAGCACAACGATACTTAATTATTGCAAGATAGGACCAGAATTAATTGAATATATTTCTGATACCACTCTAATAAAACAAAATAAGTTTAGTCCTGGAATGCATATTCCAGTAAAAAATTATAACAATTTTATAGAAACACCCCCCGATACTGCCCTATTATTTGCTTGGAATCACGCTACAGAAATCATGGAGAAAGAAAGCAACTACACTAAGAATGGAGGAAGATGGATTGTTCATGTTCCTAATGTTAAAAAATTTTAATGATATATACAGCAAATCCTAATGCCCAATTTAATAGCTATAAAAAAAAAATAGAAAAATCTATTTTAAGAGTTTTAAATAGCAAAAAATACATATTAGGAAATGAAGTTAAAAATTTAGAGAAAGAATTTTCTCGATATATTGGAACTAAATTTGCAATAGGGGTGGCTAATGGAACTGATGCCCTTGAATTAGCTTTAAAAGCACTAAATATTGGAATAGGAGATGAGGTTATTACTGTTGCGCATACAGCTGTTGCAACGGTATCGGCAATAAGATCTGTAGGTGCTGATCCAGTAATTGTAGACATAAATTCTGATACTTACACGATTGACTGCAGTCAAATTATAAAAAATATAACTAAAAAAACGAAGGCTATAATTCCAGTTCATATCTACGGTCAATCAGTAGAAATGGATAAAATTCAAAAAATATGCAAACAAAATGAAATTTTCTTGATTGAAGATGTATCTCAAGCACATGGTGCAAAATTTAAAAAAAAAAAACTAGGAAGCTTTGGAGACATAGCATGCTTTAGCTGTTACCCAACAAAGAATCTTGGAGCAATTGGTGATGCGGGGCTAATCACCACTAACTCAAATAAATATTATTCAAAAATTAAAATGCTTCGCGAATATGGTTGGGCCAATAAATATATTAGCTCAATTGAGGGCAGGAATTCTAGACTTGACGAAATTCAAGCTTCAATATTAAGAATTAAACTAAAAAATCTTGATCTGGATAATCTCAAAAGAATAAAAATAGCTGAATTTTATAATAAAAATTTGAATAAAAATAAATATTCATTACCTTTTGTGCCAAACAATAATTATCACGTATTTCATTTATATGTAATCAAAACAAATAATAGAGATAAATTATTAAAATACTTAAAATCAAATGGTGTTTTTGCAGGAATTCATTATCCTAAACCAATTCATTTGCAAAAGGCATATTATAAAAAAATTAAAACCTCATCAAATTTAAAAAATACTGAATTTGTTTGTAATAAAATTTTATCACTGCCAATATATCCTGAACTAACAGTGAGAGAGCAACGAAAAATTGTATCCCTTTTAAATAAATTCGAGTAGATAATGAAAATATCAAAAACATCTTTAAATGATTTGTATCTCATTGAACCAACTTTACAAAAAGATCGGAGAGGTCTTTTTTTAGAAACTTATAATAGTAAGATCTATAAAAAAATAATTAATGAAGAATTTGTACAAGATAATTTCTGCAGTTCTAAAAAAAATATTCTAAGAGGTATGCATTTTACAACAAAACCCCAATCACAATTAATTACAATTTTAGACGGTAATGTTTTTGATGTGTTTGTTGATTTACGAAAAGACTCATCGACTTACGGAATGTGGCAAGGATTTGAATTAAATTCTAATAAAATTCAACAAATTTATATGCCGCACGGTTTTGCTCATGGTTATTGTGTGCTGTCAAATAATGCATCACTACACTACAAAGTCAGCAAACACTATAATGAAAAACACGAAAATGGTTTTATATGGAACGATGCTACTGTTGGAATAAAATGGCCCATTAAGAACCCAATCGTATCTGAAAGAGATAAAAATTTTACTTCTTTTAGTTTCATAAAGTATATTTAATGAAAAAAACTTGTTTCGCAATAACAGGTGCAAATGGCTATATCGGATCTAAACTTATAGAAAAATTAAAAAATAAAAATATTAACTTAAATATTTTTTCTAGTAGACTTAAAAAGTATAAAGAAAAAAATATAAATAGTTATAAATTTAATATTAATGAAAAGAAGTGTTGGAAGAAAGTTATATTAAAATCTGACGTAATTTTCCATTTAGCAGGAAACACCAGCATATACTTTGCTAAAAAAAATAAAAAGAAGAATTACTGCGTAACAGTTAAGCCAATAAAAGACATTATTTACATTTGTAAAAAATACAAAAAAACTCCTCTAATAATTTTTACTTCTACAGCGACAGTGTACGGTTTAAAGAAAAGATTTCCAGTTAACGAGTCAAGTAAACCGTTACCCATTACCACATATGATAAAGATAAGTTTATAGCTGAACAAATGCTTATAAATGCATCAAATAAAAAAATTTTAAATTGCTGTAATGTTAGATTATCAAATGTTTACGGTCCCAACAATATATCGGTCTCATCAAGTGACAGGGGAATTATAAATAAAGTATGCATGGATACACTTGAAGGCAAAGATATTTATTTATTTGGAGGAGGAAAATATTTTAGAGACTATATTTATATTGACGATGTAGTAGATGCTTTAATTAAAATAGCTTTATCAAAAAATCTTAAAAGAAAAGAATATAATATTTGCAGTGGAATTGGTACAACACTTGTCGATGCGTTTAATTTAATCATTTTAAAAGCTAAGAAAATCGTTAAATCAAAATCTATTATTATAAATAAAAAATGGCCAAAAAATATTGAATTAATAGAAAAAAGAAATTTTATAGGTGATAACACAAATCTTAAAAATGATTTAAACTGGTCTCCAAAAATTAATTTAGAAAATGGAATTATAAAAACAATACGTTTTCTTAAAAAGAAATATTTATGAAGTTTCATTTAAAAAATATTAAAAAAATTAAAATTAAAAATTTTCAGAATCAAAAAGGTTTAATTTCTGTTATCTCTAAAAATGAGATTCCCAAGATTAATTTTAAAAGAATTTTTTTTGTAAGTTGTAACAAATCTACCACTAGAGGAAATCATGCGCACAAAAAGTGTTATCAATTTATGTTTTCATTAATGGGTAAAATAAAGTTAATTTTTGATGATGGATTAAAAAAAAAGGAAATAATTATTGAACCAAAAAAAAATGGCTTTCTTGTACCGCCCACGATTTGGTCATCACAAAAATATCTAAATAAAAATAGCATGCTTGGAGTTATATGCGATAGAAATTTTGAAGAGAAAGATTATATAAGAAATTACAAAGAATTTAAAAAAATTTATAAGTTATGAAAAAAATTTTAGTTACTGGAGCTTTGGGGCATATAGGCTCTAGACTTATTAGAGATCTTCCAGAAATATTAAAAAAAACAAAAATTACAATGGTAGATAATTTTATTACACAGCGTTTTTCATCTTTGTTTAATTTAAAAAAAAAAAGTAAGTACAAGTTTTGTGAAATTGATGTCGTATTAAATAAGTTAGAACTAGAAAAAATTATCCAAAAAAACGATATTGTAATTCATTTGGCGGCAATTACTGATGCAGCAAATAGTTTTAAAAATTCAAAATTAGTTGAAAAAAATAATCTTAATGCAACAAAAATTATAGCGAATATTTGCACAAAACAAAAAAAAAAGTTAATTTTTATTTCATCCACAAGTGTTTATGGAACACAAAAGAAAACAGTTGATGAGAATTGTAAAAAGAATGAACTTCGACCTCAAAGCCCATATGCGGTTACAAAACTTAAAGAAGAAAAGGTAATAAAAAGTTTTGTTAAAAAAGAAAAATTAAAAGCAATTATTTGTCGTTTTGGAACTATATACGGATTTTCGCCAGGCATAAGGTTCCATACAGCTGTAAATAAGTTTTGTTTTCAGGCTGTATTTAATCAACCAATTACTATTTGGAAAACTGCCTATAATCAAAAAAGACCCTACTTAGACCTCAAGGATGCTGTCAATGCTATAGCATTTATTATAAAAAAAAATATTTTTGATGGAGATGTGTATAATATTCTCACAGATAATCTGACGGTAAAACAAGTTATTAATGCAATTAAAAAAAATATTAAAAAAATAAAAATTAAGTTTGTTAACAATCAAATCATGAACCAGTTATCTTATGAAGTTTTAAATCTTAAGTTTAAAAAAAAAGGATTTCAATTTAAAGGTGGTCATGAAAGCTCCATTAAAGAAACTATAAATACTCTAAAAAATTCTCATAAATATTAGTCAATGAAATTAGAGAATAAATTAACCTTAATTTTATTAGTTCACGATAATACTTCTATGCCCAAGAGATGGGTAAAATATTCAAGCTATATTAAAATTCCTTATAAAATTTTTATTGCTGATGGGGGTGCCACAAATGATTTTAAAGAATTTATTCAACAAAACTTTCAAAAATTGAACTTAGATATTGAATATTTTAAATATAACCATGAAAAAAATTTTCAAGATTTTTACAATAAATCAAATGACATATTAAAAAAAGTTAAAACT
>Ga0164292_10004076_pt1 | contig 11895 bp, 11 predicted proteins | sample GEODES117metaG_FD_111486 | JGI IMG/M metagenome (GOLD analysis project Ga0164292, IMG submission 111486) | Eutrophic lake water microbial communities from Lake Mendota, Wisconsin, USA - GEODES117 metaG | ecosystem: Environmental > Aquatic > Freshwater > Lake | place: USA: Lake Mendota... | reverse complement strand
GGCGTAGACGCCGTACACGGAGTTGCCCCCAAGGCCACTGCTCGTGGTGTAATTGGTGAAGGTCAGGATTCCCGCAGCGGCCGGACCCGAGGGCTTCGTGAAAAGGACCAGCACGAAGACGCCAATCGCAAGACGGCGCACGAATGCAAGGAAAGCATCAATCGGCAAGCCCCTGTAAAGACCCGGTGACGCCATCAACCCCACATGAACGACCCGCGAAACAAGGATGACACTCCCGCGATCGTGCCGGAATAGAGCCGACAGTTTGGCCGGGAAACCGGCGGAGAGGTCGCGAAAAGACACCGGGCCTCAGCACCTTGCGGTGGTCAGGCCCGGTCGGTGGAGCTTGGAGGTACGCGGGCGACGGTCATGCTCCGGTTGGTGATTGTGACGATTCCGAGAGCCAGCACCCGGGGCTGATAGGTTGAGGGGTGGCGATGGACCGACGTTCGATACCCCAAGGAGGTGGAGATGAGGATTCTGATCGCGATGACGACGCTCGTGGTGGTGCTGGCAGGCCCGGCCCAGGCCGGGCCGTTCCGACGGCGGGGTGCGACGACGACCACCCGTCCGACGACGATGACAACGACGACGAGCACCCGAAATACCGGCGCGGAGACGGTGGTGAGGACGGCGGGCGGCGGCGGTGCCCAGGGCCACGCCGATTCGATGGCGGCGAGCTGCTCGATGGTGCACGCCGCGAGCCACGGCAGCACCTACGAAGGGGTCGGTGTCGGCGGAAGCCCCGCCGCCGCCCTCGCGTCGTGCTGCAACAACGGCGGTGCGGTGCTCGAGGAGGGGGTCGCCCAGGGACGCGACGGCCGCTGGTACGCCTGCCGCCGCTACAGCCAGCGCTGATGCTATCGGCGTCTCGCCGGCGTTGTCAGAAAACGGCACGGGCCGGGCACCTTGCGATGCCCGGCCCGGCGGGACTTTTTCGAGCCCATCGACGCCCTGTCAGGCGGCAACGGATGCCCCCAGCCACCGGCGGGCGCGGCGTTCGAGGAGCGAGAGCGAACCGACCACCGTGGCAAGCGCGGTGCCGAACGAGTTCGGGTCGATCTCGGGAACCTGCGAGCGGAACGTGTTGTTGACCGACGAGACTTGCCCCCCGCTGGACAAGATGATCGTGTCGCGCACCCAGAGATCGGTCAGCCCGCCCGGAAGCAAGACCGAGTCGGGAGTGCCGTTGATGCTCTGCAGGGTCCAGGTGCCGGTGTTGAATCCGGGATTGCTGGTAAACCCGGCACTCGTGTCGAACACGTCCTTCCACACCTCGACCTGTGCTCCGGAGTTGATCGCTCCGAGAAACACGTCCTTGAAGTTCCAGCCCGGCCCCGCGCTTCCATTGATGCTCAATTTGTAGCCGAGTTGCAGCGTGATCGGCGAACTGTACCCCGAGAGCTGGGAGATCAGGAACTGGGCGCTGAAGATCCCCGGATCGATGTTCACGAGCGCTTCGAGTCTCTCGGTGCCTGTCCAGTTGGCGCTCGAATTGAGATAGGTGTAGTCCTTGTTGCCTACGGTGACGGTACCGGCAAATTGAAAATTGGCCACAGACCCGATGATGACGGCCTGTGCCGGCGTCGGTGAGAAGACCGCAAGCCCGACGGCGACTGCCGTGCAGAGCCACGCTCCGACACGTGTGCCGCGGGACGGAGGCTGGGAGAAGAACCGGGAACGATGCCCGCGGACCGCGGGTCTACCGGCGAGGAGAGGAAGGGTATGGTGCATGGCGAGACTCCTGATGGGGCGAGATGAAAAACCCCCGAATCCCTCCGGCAAAGGACGTCGAAGTGCGTTTCGACGCGACAGCCAAGGTGCCAGGCTCGACCGCATGGGGCGGTCGAACCGACCGGCTGACGCTGTGCCATCGACCTGCGACAGAGGCGGCAGGCGTGGCAACTCGTCGTCCGAATCAGATGCCAGGTCCGGCGTGCTGAGCTTTCGCCCCTCGACGCAACCCCCGGCATCGGTCATCGTAGGCACCGAGTTCACCGCAGGCACCGACCGCGTCAACTTCCGGTAAAAGCCGCTGTTTCCCGAAAGCGACTGCGGTGGACACCCCGGCACCGTGCAGAGCCACGTGGCCGTCGGTGCCTGGCGGTGACCCGATCGACGCCAGCCAGTGCCGATCACCCTTCAACCAGAGTCGCATACCGCGGCGAATGGCCCGTGGAGCGTGGCTCGAGGAGATCGTCGCGATGCCCGATCACCCGCTCAAGCACGCCTACGAGACGACCGCCTACTGGGTGGAGGACAGGTTCGCGATCCGCTGCCAGGCCCGGTCGGCGGCGCTCGACGCGTTCCTCGGTGAACGCGGCCACGACACGTGGGCGTATCTCACCGCCTCCAATCCCGGCTCGGTGATCCTCGACGATGCCACAAACGCGCTGCGAATGGCCGAACTGGCGCGTCGCCTCGAAGAGCTCGGGCATCCGTTCCTCGCGGGGCAGGGGGTGGGCGCGGCGGGCAATTGGCCACCGGAGCCGAGCCTGCTCGTCCTCGGCATCGGGGAGAACGCGGCGCTGGAGATCGGCCGGGCTTTCGGACAGGTGGCGATCGTCGTCGGCCGCCGCGGGGAACCGGCGGCGCTCCGATTCTGTGTGCCTCCGACCGCCTGACCACATTCGAGCGAGCCTCGCCCCCCGCGGGATGGACGCGGCGCGTGCACGACGATGGGAGCCCGGGCACCAGGGACTGCAATGGCGGCCGGAGAACCTTGTCGCTACCGTTTTCTTCTGGCAGACCGCCGCCAACTCGACGTCTTGGCGATGGACCGCCACCTTCAAGGACGACTGCGTGTTGCGGCATCTCCTCAACTGGCTGCTGTTCGCCCAGCCCGACGGACAATTCCTCGAGCTCTCGGGGATCACCGCGCACTACGCGCCCGACACGCTCGATCGCTACCGGCACTATCTTCCCGACCGGCTCGAGATGCCTGTCAGGCCGGTGGTGAAGCTGTTCCTCATCGACTACCTCCGCGTCAGCCCCTGGCCATTCACCCGGTATCAGGAGTGGTCGATGCTCCTCCGCGCGGCCCACGACGGCGTCGAAGGGTGGTTTCCGGTGACGATGCCGGTCACCACCTGGATCGCCAGACAAGGGGGGCACCACCTCGGGTTCCCCAAATACGTCGCCGACTCGATCACCCTCGTCGACGACGGCACGACGGTCACGGGCCGGGCCATCGCCCGCAATCGACTCGACGTGTCGATGCGGTTCACCGCCACCGAGTCGATCGCGATCGAACCTTGGGAGCGGACGCTCCTCGAGCGCGACGAGATCTTCGATGCCGATCTGATCGTCCTCAAACCGACCGGCATCGGTCCCGATGTCCAGCGCGTCAGGCTCGACGTCGTGGCCCCCTCCCGCTGGACGGCACGGCACGGCTCGGTCGAACTCCGCGGCGATGCCGGGGGACTCATCCCCGACGGTCGGATCGTGCCGGGATCGGTCCATCACTTCGAGGGGGGCATGAACCTCGTCCCGGTGGGGCCTTAGTCACCCCTGCGGGGTGGTTTCCGTCGGACCGTGCGCCATGTCCACCATCGACATCTATCTCGCCTTCATGGCAGCGCTCGTGGCGGCGATGTTCGCCGGCTACTCCCTCACCGACGCCCCGGGCACGACCTCTGCCGACCAATCTTGACCCCGCTCGAGCCGGGCACCGGTCAGCCGGTCGAACGGCCGACGAGATCGTGCTCGAGCGCCCGGATCCTGGCTGGCGTCACCCAGGCGAGCGCCCGTTTCCTCGCCCCTTCGGCGGCCTTGGCTTCGGCGGTGGCGAGGCGTTCGAACGAAGCCTTGAGCGTTTGAACGCGACTGTTCCGTGCCAGTCGTGTGAAGCAGGCGGCGGCGGTGGCGTGATCGATGCACCGGCCGGCCAGATCCTGAAAGCGTTCGAACTGCTCAAGAGCACTTCGACGGGACGCTGAATCGATGGCCGTCGGCGCGAAGATCTCGATCGCATACCGCGTCTTCTTCCCGAGGATCCGTAGCCGGTGGAGGGACTCGAGATCGGCGGCCCGCTCCGCACACGCCGCGAAGAACTCCCGGGCGGTCACCGCCAGCCGACGGGCCGCGAACCGATCGAAGCGGGTGCTCGCGCGGGCGCCGCCGATCCGCTCGACGACCTTCTCGACCCGACGCCGCCAACGCTTCTTGCCGGGAACGCGCCGCAGCGCTTCATCGAGCCGCTTCCAGGCCGCCCGGCGACGCCGCTCGATCGCGGCTCTCACCGCTCCCATTGGCGCGGCATCCCGGCCCCCGGTGTGGAGACCTGCCAGCAGCACGTCGAGATCGCGCACGTCGCCGGCCGCCCGCCGGAGGCGCTGCAAGCGCGCGTGCAACCATGCCGATCGCCGCCGGGGAAGGAGCGGGGCGAACGCGTCGAGGGCGGCGGCAGCCCTCCGCGTGGCCACGCGGAGGGCATGAATCGATTCGGGGTCGCGACGGCTCTCGGCAGCGGCGAGGGCGAGGTCATGCACTCCGGACATCCGGGCCGTCAGCATCCGCGCCGCCGCCTTGGCCACCGGCTCGTCCGCCGCCGCTGCAAGCTCCGCATTGTGTGCTCGTTTCGCCACGGCCGACTCCGAGCCTCCCGGCATCGATCACTCCCATCCGCAGGTGCGGTCTGCCGCGTCCCCGCCGGAGGCGGCAACGATCCGGCGCCGCCCGTCCCTCGGGCGGAATGCTATCCACGCGTCAGCGGGCAAACCACTCGCGCGGACGTGTCGCTCCCGCAAGGGGCCGGCGCCACGGTCCGGTCTCGGTCCGGGCCCTTGCACCACGCTTCACGGCGCCCTCCGACTGGACGCTCGTCGTCCTCCCCTCCAGGGTCCCCGTTGATTGCGTCTCGGGCTCAGCGAGCGGGGAGTGGCGGGCCGCGTCGCGATCGGTGATGATCCCTCGTCAACCTCACTGATCGGGGATCGGGACCGTGGCTCGCCGGGAGACTCTTCGATGGGAATGAACCTTGGGATCCTGTGGATCCGCGGGCGATCGATCGTGACCGGGTGGGTGCTGGTCGCCACGTTCGTGTTCGGGGTGCCGATGTCGGCCACGACGTGTGCCGCCGAGCCGGCAGCCACCGTCGACCGACCGGTGTTCGACCTCGCCCGGCTCCACGCGGTGCCGGAGACGTTCCCCGCCGAAGGATTCGAGGTCGGCCCGGAGGGAAGCGAACGGATCCGGCCGCTGTTCTTCGCCGGGCCCGAATGGCAGGGAAAGCCGACACGGGTCTTCGCCTGGTATGGCGTTCCCGAAATCACACCGGGAACGAAGGTGCCGGCGATGGTCCTCGTCCATGGTGGAGGCGGGACGGCGTTCGAGCGTTGGGTGAAGGTCTGGAATGACCGTGGCTATGCCGCCATCGCCGTCGATCTGTGCGGCTGCGTGCCGAAGGGAACCTACGGCCAGTGGGAGCGGCACGATGCCGGAGGCCCCCCCGGCTGGGATGCGAGCTTCGACCAGCTCGACTGGCCGGCAGAAGACCAGTGGCCCCACCAGGCCGTGTCGGCGATCGTGCTTGCTCATTCGCTCATGCGCTCGTTTCCGGAAGTCGATGCCGATCGCATCGGGGTCACCGGAATCTCGTGGGGGGGCTATTTGACGAGTTTCGTGGCCGGGGTCGACGATCGCTTCCGGCTGGCGGTGCCGGTGTATGGCTGCGGGTTTCTCGAGGAGAACTCCGTCTGGCTGCCACAGTTCGCGCGGATCGGGCCCGAAAAGGCGGCCCGGTGGACGGCGTGGTGGGATCCGCGGGCCTGGCTCGGTCGCGCGGAGATGCCGATGCTGTGGATGAACGGCACCAACGACTTCGCCTACCCGCCCGACTCGTGGCAGAAGTCGTACCGGCTGCCGAAGGGGCCGAGGACGCTGTCGATGCCGGTGCGGATGCCGCACGGCCACGGCCCCGCCGGGGAGAGCCCGGAGGAGATCCGGGCCTTCGCCGACAGCATCCTCAACCATGGCTCCCCGCTCGCCCGAGTCACGGCGCATGGCCACGAGCGAGGCGAGGCGTGGGTGACCTACGAGACGGACCAACCGCTCGCGAAGGTGGAGTTGAACTTCACCACCGGCGACGGCCCCTGGCAGGACCGGCTGTGGGAGACGGTGCCGGCCGAGGTCGACGTCGAGCAGGGGGAGGCACGGGCCGAGGTCCCCGAAGGCACGACCGCCTGGTATTTCAACCTCGTCGACGGCCGGGGGCTGATCGTCAGTTCCGAGCACGACACCCACTGACGCGCGCGGCGCGGAGGGCGACGCCGATCAGGGGAGAGGTGCCGGTCGCGAGACCTGCGCCCCCCGCCGACCTTGCCGACCCGCGGAGCGCTGACGCCCCCTCGAAGCCGACGCCTGTAAGCCTGGCCCCGATGCCGAAGGTTCTGCGGTGGCACGCGCTGCCGGCTGGCCGCTCGGGCGACCGATCCGCCGCGAGTTACAAGGCCCATCGCCGGGAGAGCATCCGATGCACCTATCGACCGGACGGCGCGGACAGCGCGGCAAGCGGCACCTGCTCCATGCCCCGGAAGCCCTCGAGCCCCGGAGGGCATGCACCGTCTCACCGGGAGCGCCTGCGGGGGGGTTTTTCGAGCCGGCGTGGCTGGGGAGCGCCACCTCGACCGCGATCCGCTCAGCGGCGTCTGCGCCGATGGCGGCACCGGGCCCGACCGGGTTCACGCCCGCACAGATCCGTCAGGCCTACGGCCTCGACCGGGTCGACTTCGGTGGCACACCGGCCGATGGCCGCGGGACGACGATCGCCATCGTCACCGCCTACGACAGCCCGAACATCGCCGCCGATCTGGCCACCTTCAACGCCACCTTCGGGATCCCGGCCCCGCCGTCGTTCCGGAAGGTGAATCAGACCGGCGGCACGGCGCTGCCGGCCTACAACGCCATCTGGTCGACCGAGGCCTGCCTCGATGTCCAGTGGGCCCACGCCATCGCGCCGGGCGCATCGATCCTGTTGGTCGAGGCACGCAGCAACGCCACCGCCGACATGCTCGCCGCTGTCCGATACGCCCGTTCGGCGCCGGGTGTCGTGGCGGTGTCGATGAGTTGGGGGCAGGGAGAATACGCGGGGGAAACCGTCGACGACGCCACCTTCACGACGCCCGCGGGCCAGCCGGGGGTGAGCTTCTTCGCCGCCAGTGGCGACCACGGGGCGCCTGGCATCTATCCCGCCATGAGCCCCAACGTCGTCGCCGTCGGTGGCACGTCGCTGAAGCTCGGCGCCGGCGGCGCGGCCGTCGAGTCGGCATGGGGCCGTAGCGGCGGCGGGATCAGCGCTTACCAGCCGCGGCCGGCCTACCAAGCGGGGATCGTCACGCAGACGACGACGAGACGGGCAAACCCCGACGTGGCACTCGTGTCAGACCCTGCCACCGGGCTTGCCGTCTGCGACTCGAAGGCCCACGGCGCGAAGACCCCGTGGGTGGCGTACGGGGGCACGAGCATCGCGGCGCCCCAGTGGGCGGGGATCGCGGCGATCGTGGCGCAGGGGCGGGCCCTCCGCGGCGCGGCGCCGCTCGACGGCCGCAAGGAACTCCTCCCGGCGCTCTACGCCCTGCCGTCGTCCAGCTTCCGCGACATCGTCTCCGGCACGAGCAACGGCGCGCCGCGCTACGCCGCCGGGCCGGGCTACGATCTCGTCACCGGTCGCGGCACGCCGATGGCGGCGGCGCTGATCCACGATCTCGTCGCTTGGCCGGGCACCGCGCCGAGCGCCGCGCCGATCGCCCCGGCTCGGCTCGCGCTCTCCGTCACCTCGTCCACCGCGACCCTCACCTGGGGCGCCGTCGCGGGAGCGACCGGCTACCGGCTCTACGAGACGACCGGTGGGAGGCTGACCCTGCTTGGCAACTACGATGCCGCCACGACGACGGCGACGCTCACCGGCCTCGTCCCGCGGTCGACGCACAGCTGGCGGCTCGACGCCTGGAACGCCACCGGCAGCAGTTCGGCGACGATTCAGGGGACGTTGGCCGCCGGGGTGGCGATGCCGACGGCGGTCACGGTCGAGTCGGTATCAGCGACGACCGTCGACGTGTCGTGGACCGGGGCAGGGGGGGCAACGAGGTATTCGGTGCTCATGTGGACGGGGCGGGCGGCCCGGCGCGTGGCGGCCGTCACGGCACCGGCGACGACGGCGCGGATCGCCGGGCTCGCCCCCGGATCGACGGTCCGGTTCGCCGTCCGCGCCGAGGGCGGCCGCAACACGGCCACTTCCGCGTGGGTCACCTTCACGCTGCCGGGGTGATGACGATCCGCTTCCAAACGACAACGGCCGGCGTCCCGTGACGGGACGCCGGCCGCGATGTGCCGATCGATGACGACATCCGCCGCCGTCACTTCTTCGGCGCGGCCTTCGTCTTGTCCTGTTTCGGCTTCTTGTTCTTCTTGTCGTTCTTCTGGCTGTTGTTGCCCTTGCCCATCGATGGACTCCCTTCCTGGTGACGTTGGCGGACGCCTGGAGTTTGCCGCCCGACGGCATGCCGGTCACGGCGCCGAGCCAAGCGTAGCGGCTCTCCCGCGACCGGGGAAAGAGAGACTCTTCGAGCCCCGCAGGCCCTCGCTCGCGCCAGCAGCGACTTTTCGCCGTGGTCCATGGTCTGGTAGGGTGAGACCGGTTTCCGTCTTCAACAGGTGGTGCGTCGATCGCGGACGAGAGCCGTCGCGCGTGGCCGCGTTGAACGTCGGTCGATCCCCCCGGGCACTCGAGAACGTTGCGATGGCTCCAGACTCCCCCACCACAGGTCAGCCCGGCACGCCACCGGGGGATTCGCGCCCCCCGCACGCCGATCTGCTGCCGGGATGGTTCGCGGAGCGGATCTCCCGGGATGGCACCCGGTTCGGCGTCCTCCTCGCGACCGGCCATGTGCTGATCGTCGACCGCGTCCGCAGCGTTCGCGCCGCGACCGGTGGACAGGTCTGGCTCGACGTCGAGATCATCGTGCCGTTCAAGAAGGAGGGCTTTCCCTGGGGGCACTTCCCGCTCGTGAAGCTCTCCGCCGACGAGCGGGCCATCAGCTCGATCAACGCCGCACACATCGTGGCCGTCGTCGAGGTCGACACCTGGGAAGTCCCGCCGCTCCAGCCGAGCGACGACTGACACCATGGCCGCCACCAAAGTGCTCTCAGGGCTGGCGGTGATGGCGGGCGCCGTGACGATCGCCGCGTGGTGGCAGCCGGGCCGGGCGGTCGATCGGGACTATGACGCGCCTCACCGGCCGAGCCTCCATGCCGCGCCTCCGGCCGACATCGTCGCCATCAACGCCTCCCCGGCCCGCACCCTTCCCGCGGATATCGCTGGAGCGATCCTCACCGACGGCAAGCCCGGTGTCGTCGTGTTCCTGAAGAGCGACTGCGAATGCAGCAAGGGATTCGCCCGCCACGTCTCCACCATCGCCCCGCACCTCGCCCCATCGGCCACGATGACCGCGATCATCGCCGGAGAGGCCGACGAGGTGGCGGCGTTCGTCGCGGAGACAGAACTGACACTGGCCACGATCACCGATCCGGCGAGCGACCTCGCCGAGGCGTGGCGGATCGGGAAGGCGGGCTGCTTCGCGCTGATTCGTCCCGACCGGTCCGTCGAAGCGGTGTGGAGCGGGTTCTCGCGCCAGGGCATCGACGACCTCACCCGTCGCCTCGGCGGCGAACCGCTCCCACGCGATCTCCTCGAGGCCTTCCCAGGCGCACCGATGGCAGGATGTCCGCTGCTTCCCGATCGGGCTTTGGAATCCGCTCCGGGCCGCCAACGGTCGGCCCCTTGATCACGGATCACGCTCTCCCCACGCATCCCCTCACGAAGGTTCAGACCATGACCGACGCGTACGCCTCCAAGGCCATCCACCGCCGCCTGTTTCTCGGGGGCCTCGGCGGGTTCGCCGGCGCCGCGTCGCTCGGCGCTTGGCAAGCGGGGATGTTCAACACCGCCGCCCGTGCCGCGCAGACCGGAGGCGAACCGCTCGTCGAGGACGCGCGATTCACCGGCGTCGCGGAGGAGCTCGGCCGCTTCATCCTGCTCGCGCCCCAGAAGCTCGGCGGCGGAACCCACGCCGTCGACCTCGCCGCGAAGAAGACCCTTTCCTGGATCTCGTATTGGAACTACGGCGACAGCTGCCCGATCTCCCACCACCTCGCCGCCTTCCCGGCCGACTCGGGCGACCCGTACAAGGGCTTCGAGTTCGTCAACACCACGCAGGGGGGCGACAACATCCTCATGTACGGACTGCGGACGCGGATCCGCGAGAACGGCATGCTCGGTGTCGCCGGCCAGGGAAACCATATCTACCGCGTCGGTTACGACGGCAAGAGCGGGCAGATGGAACTCCTCGAGGACATCGCCGAGACGACCGGGATCGGCCTCGGGGTCCACACCGTCCCCTATCCCGACGGAACCGGCTTCGCCTGCGGTGACGGCCAGAAGGACGTCGTCGCCTTCTTCACGCGCGCCCGCGGCAACGAGAAGACGGCGGTGCAGAACGCCTTCCGCGCCGACTGGGTGCCGAACTCGGCGACGCTCGGCGAGACGTGGACGAAGGGGGGAAGGATCATCCTCACCAGGCTCGCCCCCAGCCTCGATCTCGGCCGCTACGACCTCGAAGGAACGACCGGAAACAAGATCAACTTCGAGATGGCACCGATGGCGGAGCTGCGCGTCGAGCGCGGGCAGGTCCCCGGCGCCGATGTCCGCGGGCTCACCGGCCTCGACTTCTGCCTCCACGCCCCGGGTGGGCGGTTCTCGCTGATGGGGCTGCGAATGTGCGGCGGAGGATTCATCCTCGACCGCAACACTTTCGAGCCGGTCTGCTACCTCCAGGCCAACGACGGCATCCAGGACAACTGGCCGGTGACGAAGCTGTCTTCGAACCCCGACACCTGGGCGGTCGATCTGCCGGCGGTGGGCAATCCGATCCACGAGTCGGGCTTTCATCCCACCGGCAGCCACCTGTGCATCATGAACAACCTCCGCGCCAACAACGTCGCGGTGTTCGACACGAAGGACCCCGACCCGCGGAAATGGAAGCGGATCACCTTCATCCGCGATCCGGAGTGGCAGGGGGAGTTCCCCTCGCCGTTCCATCTCAACTATTCGATCGACGGCACGAAGTGCTTCTTCACGGTCCTGCGACCGAAACCGATGCGGTCCGACGTCGTGGTGGTCGACACCGCCACGTGGCGGATCATCAAGAAGTTCCGCAACGTCGGGGTCGACTGTCAGACGACCTGCACGACCTACGACGGCAAGTACGCGCTCGTGATCTTCTCCGGCTTCCAGCGGATGGAGTCCGGGGTGTTCGTGTTCCGGCAGGACACGCTCGAGCAGGTCGGTTACATGCCGAATTACGGCGGCCATCACGACTGCGTGATCGTTCCCTCGACGGTCGAACAACTCAAGTACAGCCGCAGTTGCACGGTGTGAGGCTCCATGGTCGCCAGGGCGGAGTATCTCGGCACGCTCGCGCGGCTGGCCGCCGTCGGCGTGGCGCGCCGGCCGTGGCGCGTCGGTCTCCTGGCGGCGGCAGTCGCACTCGCGGCGGCGGCGGCCTTCGGCTCGCTCCTCTTCCAGCGGGCCGTCGCCGGATCGGCGGCGCGGAGCCTCGACAGGCTCGGCGCCGATGCGGTCATCCTCCCGGCGCGGATCACCGCCAACCTCACCCCGGCCCTCCTGACCGTCGAGCCTTCCCCACAGACGATTCCCATCGACACCGCCGACCGAGTCGAGGCGTTGTCACTGCTCGCCCGGTCGAGCCGGCAGCGGACCTTCCAGGTACCCGACGGCGGGGGACACCTCCCTGTCGATCTGATCGCCTTCGAGCAAGTGAGCGACTTCACGATCCTCCCCTGGGTCGGTGATCGGCTCGCGCGACCGTTCGCCCCCGG
>Ga0164292_10004074_pt1 | contig 11898 bp, 6 predicted proteins | sample GEODES117metaG_FD_111486 | JGI IMG/M metagenome (GOLD analysis project Ga0164292, IMG submission 111486) | Eutrophic lake water microbial communities from Lake Mendota, Wisconsin, USA - GEODES117 metaG | ecosystem: Environmental > Aquatic > Freshwater > Lake | place: USA: Lake Mendota, Wisconsin... | reverse complement strand
GCTCAAACTCAAACCCAGCCACCTTCATTGAAGGCGGGGAACACTCTCTCGCGAAAGCACTCACCGCCACCAATCAAAGCCACCAACCAGACCACACCCCGCCGGCCTCAATACATCGGCCGAAGCACCACCCAACCTAAACCTTCTCGAGCCGAAATTAATCAGCTTCGAAACTGGCTCAGCTTTGGATTTGGCGAGGAGTCAATTCTAGCCGAGCATCGCCTTTGGTAAAGGGGGGCTCGTTAGTCATCTCCCAGTTTTCGAAAATTTGTGCTCTTCGAAAACACCCCAAGCATTCCAGCCCGGGCAACCAATTGTCTCTCGGGAACTTGGCTCACTCTTCGCGACATGGCTCGAACGTGAATTCAATCAGTTGCGAAAACCAGTCAGTTGCATCAAGTGAGGCGGGAAGTATATCCAGCCCCAGAGATTGTTCAAGGCCCCACTGTCCGATTTCTGAAAATTTCGTGAAAGAATTTTTCAGACCGCTTAACTTCGGCAGTTCAGCTCGAATTCAGCCAAAAATTCTGACTGAATTCGCAAAATCCCCGGGCAAGTGTTCTGAGCAAACCCCAGATTACCTGAGAAACTCCTCAGAGAACACTCACGTCAGTGGAGATGAAGAGGCTCGAACTCTCAACCCCCTGCTTGCAAAGCAGGTGCTCTCCCAATTGAGCTACATCCCCAAACAATTCGCATTCAGAAAGACCAGCTGCAGTGAATCAGGTTCACCTTCGACAGTGCGCCCTCACCCGCCGGTCTCACCAGGAAAACCAGCCGGCATTCAGGCCAATGGGCACCGACTTCGCTGGAACCGACTTAATTGCAATCGCTTTCATTCCGCTTGCAGTGCGCACGCCAAGATTCGAACTTGGGACCTCGTCGTTATCAGCGACGCGCTCTAACCAACTGAGCTACGTGCGCGGCTTTCACCACGGACTTGCGCTCGAATCAACTTGGCAGCCAATCCGCCCCGCAAGGCCTTGCATTTTATGGCTGGACAGCCAAGTGTCAAACCGTGTTCGAAAAATCAGCCCCGGAACCCGCAAAATCCGAGCAAAACCACGCGTTTTCGGCCACTTAAGGGCGACGCCCGGCCCAGCCCAAAACCCAATCCTGCTCCAACTGCAATCCGACATTGAATTCGAACTCGGAACCGTATCGACCCAAAAAACAACGGCCAGCAGTCCTCAACTGCCGAATGGAAAATCCTCGCTGGGCGCCAAAACCCCGACCGCCGCGGTTGGAAAATCCGTGCAGCTTTAACGCTTTCCGACGCCCAACCCCGCTGGCAGGCCCAAATTCAATCCTCAGAATAAATGCCAGCGAACTGACGATTTCCCCACTTTTTCGCTCCGCCGATCCTCGAACATTTCACTCGGCTTACGGTCCACCGACCAAATATTTGCGACAAGTCGCCGCACCACTCTTCTGATTTTCAGCCTTTTGTTTCCTCGTATCTTTCCTCGAGTCGGCAAGTTGATTCGAGCAGAGGCAATCAGTCCCGGTCTGATCGGGAACAGCAACCAATTTAGGGCCCGATTTCGCCTTTTCCCGAGTTTCAGGAAGCGTTATGGTGGGGCCCAAGCCTCCTGCTCGCTTAAGCACGGATGTCTTTGGGCCACCCGCTAACGACTGGTGGGCCGAACAAGTCCGCCCGGTTTTTCCCCCTGAAATTTCCCCCTGAATTTGCAACTCGCAAATGCAGCGTGGCGAGACATCACAGCGTGGCAAAAACTCACAGCGCGGCGAAACCGGGCGGCTGCGGAAATTTCCGTTTTTGTTTCGTACTCAGGTTCGAGGAATCACGATGTTTGCGGCTCTTCATGCCTTGCCGTCAATCGCCAAAGTCAATTCTTGGTCGAGTCTTGCGTTCGGTGCAGGCTTTGCCCTGTCTTCTTTGCTGTTTGCCGCCGGCTCATTCGCCCAAGAGCCACAGTTGGCCAAAGCTCTGGCAATCCGGCCGAACCAGAAGGATGTCGATTGTGATTCGCCCACCGCAGAAGAAGCCGGAAAGTGCACAATCGAGCGGACCGCGGAGACACTGAAAGTTCCAGGTTGGCGAATCAAAGATCCCAGCGGGCGGGTGATTCGCCAATTCCTCGACACCAACAGCGACAAGCAACTGGACGTCTGGTCTTTCTACAAGAATGGAAGTGAAGTCTACCGGGATATTGATTCTGACTTCGACAACAAAACAGACCAATATCGCTGGCTCGGCTCGGCCGGTTCCCGCTGGGGAATCGACAAAAACCAAGACGGAACCATTGATAGCTGGAAGGCGATCTCGGCCGAAGAAGTTTCCGCCGAGATTTTTGCAGCGATTCGCGAGCGGGATGCGGCCCGATTCCAACGGGTTCTGCTCACGCCAGCCGAGCTGAAACAACTGCAATTGGGCGACAAGTTCGCGGCTGCCACGGAAAAGGTTCTGGAGAAAGCCGGAGCCGAATTCGCAGCTTTCGCCGCGGCCCAAAAAGCCATCACCGGTAAGTCAGAATTTCTTTATTTTGGCACTGGACGGCCCAGTGCTTTGGCCGCCGGCAGCGATGGCAATCAACAAGACCTGCTCTTTTACGACCACGCTTCGGCATTGTTCCAGACTGACAAAGACTTCGGCAACTTGGCTATCGGAACCTTGCTTAAAGTGGGCGACAGCTGGCGAGCTGTGGAATTGCCCGGAATGATCGAAAGTGGAAAAGCAGTCGCCAATGGCGGCCTGTTTATCAACGCAACCGAAAGCATCGCCAGTTCAGCCCCGAACACCGAAGGCGGCTCCGCTCTTTCTCCGCTACTCGAACAGTTCGAAGCGCTGGAGAAAAAACTGACGGCAGCCAAGCCAGCCGAAACCGCCAAACTCGAGGCTGAACGCGGCGACCTGTTTCTCAAGCTGATCAAGGCCGCGCCCAATGCCGAAGAACGCAACAACTGGGTCCGCCTCGCAGCCGATGCGATTAGTAACTCGGTGCTGGAAGAACGATTCCCTGATGGGCTGGACAAGTTGACAGCTATCCGGCAACAACTCGGCTCGGAGAAGGTCGAGGCTGAACTCGATTACATCGCCTGGCGCGTCCTCACCACACAGTTTTCTCTGAACAGTCAAGGCACCGCCAAAGAACGCGCCGCAGCCAACGAAGCCTATTTCAGCAACCTGCAACAGTTCATCAAGGATTTCGAAGCGAGCGAGTTCGCTGGTGAGGCCATGATGCAACTCGCCCTGCAAGCTGAAGTTTCAGAGAAAGGCGATATCGACTCGGCAATCGACTGGTACAGCAAGGTTGAAAAGAAGTTCCCCGGCTCAGCCAACGCCAAGCGGGCGAACGGCGCGAAATTGCGGCTCAGCAGCAGCGGCAAAGCACTCCCTTTCCGGGGCAAAACAATTGACGGAAAGTTCTTTGACCTCGCCAACAAGGACCTCCGCGGGCGAATCGTCGTCCTGCACTATTGGGCTTCCTGGTGCGATGGCTGCGTCAAGGACTTTGAAGAACTCCAACGACTTCGCGCGAAATACCGCGATGAACTCGTCGTCGTCGGCGTCAATATCGACGACGATGTCAAAGCGGCTCAAGATGTCCTGACGCGCAATAAGTCGGCAGTCTGGACCCAACTCTACGAACCGGGCGGAATGCTCGAAAGCCCGCTCGCACAGCAACTCGGCGTAACCACCTTGCCACTCACCGTCCTGATCGACAAGGAAGGCAAACTGGTTGATGCCAACATCACCACGATCGATCTCGATCGGGGCATTCAGCGCCTGCAGCGAAACGCGGAAGAAACAGCCCGCAAAGGCGAATAGCCAGCGTGTAACTTGGCCAACGCGCAATTTGGCAATGTCCAGATTGCCGGCGCCAATCGAAATTGCAGGTCAGGCTGAGGGCGACTGCTCGCTGCGCGCGGAATCTTTCCGCTCCCGGCGAAATGGATAAAGAAACTGTCTCCAATACCCCTTCGGCACCGGGTGACCGCCTACCCCATAACCAGTTGGCCAGCGACCGTCGGCAGGGAAAAAGTAAGTCCCAAACAGACGGTCGAACACCGGAAAATGTACCGCGAAATTGACGTCGATTGCTTCCGCCTCAATGCCATGATGCCAGTGGTGAAAACGGGGCGTAACAATCCAGTTCTGCAACCAGCCAAAAGGCAATTTCAAGTTCGAGTGGACGAAAACGGACATCAGATAGACAAACAGGATGTACGCGTACAGCGGCCCCTCAGCAAACCCCAAAACATACATGGGCAAGGTCGTAAATCCCCGAAGCACAATGATCTCCAACAGATGCATCCGGGACCCTGCCAACCAATCCATCGCCTGTGCTGAGTGATGGACGGCGTGAAATTTCCACAGCCAGGGTATGCGGTGAAACACGCGGTGCACCCAGTACTGCACCAAATCCGTAAAAAACATGATCTCGAGGAACTGGAGCACATACGGCTGCGACGCAATTAACTTGCGAATCCCGGACGCCCATCCGGTATTAGCCAAAACAGTCATCGCCGGGGCCAAGGAAAGAAACGTGAGCGCCTGAACAAAAAGGGTACTAACCAAAAAATAAAACAAGTCTTCCCGCCATTCATAACGCAAGATTTCCTGCTTGCGGCTGGGAAACAGACGTTCCAAGGGGATGAAAATCAGCCCCAAGAAAATCCCGTTCAGGACAAAAAAATCCAATCCAAGGTAATAGCTGCTGACCTCCTCAGATTGCATCTGAGCCTGAGCGCCGCCCAGCAAACTCGCCGTCAGAACTGTTGTGACCCCGAGAAAACCGAGCAACTTCTTCTGCCGCAGAACGAGGCTCAACAGACTCAAACCAAAAGCAGTTATCAGCACCAGCTGGATCGCGATTCGCAACCAGCTGAGAGGATACAGCAACCTCAGATTTTCCATGACCAGATATTGCGGATAACGCAGGCAAAGCACGGCAAATAAGCCAACCAGAGCCAGCAGGAGACCGACAATGCCACTCAACCAACCGGTACCCCAGCGGCGGTCCTCAGAGTCCAACTCTCGAGTCAGTTGATTCGGCATTGAAAGTTGCCTTTACCATCTAAACAGGGTTTTGGAATTGCGGTGGTTTCATCCCTGGCTGCTTAGCTGACGCGGCGGATTCGAATCCCACCAGCGAGTTGAACCTGCCGCGACCGACATCGAACCTTCCCAGCCATGGCAGTCCCAGCCGCCGAGGTCCGGAATAGGGCGTTCAGAGGCCCGAAGATGGCATTCACCGGCAGGACACCGCCGCCAAGCTCGCGGGCGCCATACAAAAGTAACAGCTGCAGCCAAAGCCGACGCGTTTGCCCGACTTTGTTCTGTTGAATCGGCTAAGGCCTTTAGTCGGCTTTGCCCAGTTCCGACCAATTTCAGAAAAAACCGCTGCCGAAAAGGGCCGGGAATCTCGCGACGGCTGCCGTGCTATTCCTCTTCGCGCGCTGAATCAGGTCCGCTTTCTTGAGCTTCCGGAGGTTGCCGGGATGAGCCAGATTGCGATTGGCTGGGCCCTGATGCCTTGGGAGGCGAAGGCTCGGTTGTGGGCTCTTCCTGAACTCGCGATTTTTTTCCGCGCTCACCCCGGCCCAATTCTGCCCCGGCCGTGCCTCCAGCACGGGGCGATTCTCCCGTTCTTTCACGGGCCTGACCACGTGACTTCCGCACCTCTTGGCCTCGTGCTGTTTTTCCGCCAGCCTCGGGTGTTCCTTCAACTGTCGGCTGGTTCCTTTCGCCGTCAGGGGGCTCCGCCTCGAGCGTCTCGCCCCGTCTCGCCTCAGCCCCGCCGCGAGACTTGCCGATCGTGCTGAGAACTTCGCTCAGGTCGATCATCGTGCGGCGATTGTCTTCGGTTTCAACCAGCAATTGCTGCGAAAGAATCTCATGCCCCAAGACTCGAGCCTTGCCCTGTTTGGTGACGACCTGCACGCCTATCGGCGGCAACAACTTCTGTAACTCCTCATACGTCTCAAACTCGTATCTCAAGCAACACTTCAACCGGCCGCAACGCCCGGAGATCTTGGTCGGGTCCAGCGTGGCCTTCTGCAATTTCGCCATCTTCATCGAAACTGGCGGCATTTGAACCAGATGCGTGTTGCAGCAGAGCGGTTTGCCGCAATCGCCGTAATCGGCCAACAGCTTGGCCTCATCCCGCACGCCAATCTGATTCATCTCGATCCGGGTTTGAAACTCGCCCGCCAATCGTTTGACCAGTTCGCGAAAATCGATTCGGTCGGGGGCCACGTAGTAAACCACTACCCGCTCACCGCCCAGCAATTGCTCCAGTTCCACGAGCTTCAACTGCAAGCCAAGCGATTCGACTTCGCGTTTGCAACTGGCAATCCGTTTGGAACGCAACTCAGCCAAGCGTTCCAATTGCTGCTGGTCTTCGGGTGAGAGCGTTCGCAAAATGGCGCCGGCCGGGGGGGAATCCAACTGCGAAAGCGCGTCGTCGGTTGCGGCGCAAAGCACCTCACCGACCTCCAACCCGCGGTTGGATCGGACGACTACTTGAGTCCCCCGACGGTACGTTTCTTCTCCCCGGCCGGACATTACCCCGAGGTTCCGCATCGCGCCATATCTAACGACAAATTTTCCCACAGCCACCCTGCATGCGACGATCAAACGGCCCGCTGGAGAACCCTACATTCGAGCCCGCAGCCGCCAGCGAATTCATCCCAATCTAAGTTCCCGGAATCCACAGCTTCGAACCACCGGACGGTTCGGCGACGGACGCAGCTCCTGCTTCGGAACTGCCGCTGCCGTCAGGAGTCCACAAGCCACTCCCGGTCGGTCGTTCAGCAGGTTCCGCAGGCAGGCGAACGCGGCCGTCTTGCGTCACCAGTCCCAGGCCCATCAAGGCCCGGAACAGCTGCTGCTCAACCCGCGGATTATCGAGATGGTTGGCTTGAATTTCTTCAAACAGGCGGCGGACTCCGGCGAACCGCCCGCGTCGCAAACGCTGCTCCAACTCGGTCACCAACAGCTCTCCAACCGGACGCTGCTCCTTGCTCGCCTCGCGCCGCGCTTCGGTCAAATACTCAAAGCAGCGATCGTCATCCAAAACCAGCATCGCCCGGGTTTGCAAAATCATCGAGCGGCTCATGCGGGCCGAGCTCAAATCCTCCCGCTGCAGCAATTCCGCACAGATGCGGTCAGCAAATTGAGTCAAGCCCGCGAGCGTGCTTGCTCCCAAGCTCCAACCCAACCGGCCCGTATTCAATTTCTTCGGGTCGAGGAAGAGCACGAAGGGAAGCGAGAATCCTTCCGACAACTCGCCCGCTACCTCCAGTTCGGGGACCGCCGCCAAGCCCAGTTTCTGCCGCACCTCTGGCAACACGTCGTCGATCCAAAACCGCGAGCCATACTGCAGGTGATAAACCAGCAAACAGGCTTGCAGAGGGATTTCGTATTCCTTCTGACCGACTACCTCGCGCGGGGTCTTTTGGCCCAAGTGCGGGTTCGCCAAGTCTAACCAATGGTTCAGCAGAAAGTCCCGAACTGAATCCCGTTCGATCTGGTCCAGTGCTGTCCGTTTCGCATTTGCCGGAGCGAGGCGTCGCTGTTCCCGCAGGTGCTCTTCAATGCTGACCTCATCCCGAACCTCAGTGACCGCCGAAGCCGCATCCAAGCCAGGCAGCAAGCGGGTCAACTCGGCCTGAATCTCGTCAAACTGCTCCGTCCGAACGCCCTGCCATGTCAATCGTGCCGGGCGATCGGTTTGCTTTCCATACAGAGCGACCAACCCCAAGGCGATTGGCAAATTCTCAACGGTGGCCTCAACGTCGTCTGCCAAAATTTCGCGATCAAGGAACCAATAGGCAAACCGGGGAGGGGGACCACTCTCATCCGCTTCCATCCCGTCGACATTGATTTGACGCAACCGCCGGCTCGAAAGGGCCGCTGTCGAGGTCTCTTCGAAGTCGTTCAACGGGTAGCTCACCACGACCTCATCCAGCAACTTCCAGTCAGCGGTTTCGACCAACTGAGCAATTGACTCAGCCTCAAGCCGTTGATGAAAAGCGAGCCGCTCGTCGCTTCCAAGCTTGCGGAAAGCGCGATTCAGGTCGACTGGCTCAAGTCCGGTGGTCGCCACTACTGCGTCGGCTTCCAGTAACGGCAGTTCTTGCGGTGCGAGCTCAAGTGCCTTGTTGAGAATCTGTCGAGCCTTGCGGAATTGCCCGCGTTTCATCGCCCGGCCAACATTCTCGTACTTCTTAATCCAGGGGGCGTCACCCTGCGGAACCGGCGGGAGTTCAAAGGGGCGCACCAAAAACATCATCAGGCCGCGGAGCTGAGTGGCCTCCATCAGCAGCATTTGCGCCTGTTCATTCTCGGGATTGATCCGCAACGCCGCTTCCAAATGCTGACGACCGGCCAGCACCAAGCCAGCGCGGAACAGCATCGCCCCCAGCGTCTCGAAAGATTTGGAAAACGAACTGGGAATGCGAGGCCCGGAAACGGAATCGATCGCGTCCTGCAGCGCTTCGTAACTTTGCTTGACGTCACCCTGCATCAGCCACAGCATTGCGCGGTTTTGCAGCCCGAGGAAGTGCCCGGGGTTTCGCGACAGAAAACGCTCGTTGGTCCCGACCGCTTCTTCAACTTGCCCCAGCGACATCAAGATCTTGATCCGCAGCGTCGCCAAACAATCCTTCTCGCCATCGCGGGCAATCAAGCGATCGATTTGCTCCAAAGCCGCTGCCGTCTGCCCGGCTTGAGACTTGTCGAGTACTTCATTCAATCCGGCGACAACTTCCTTGCCGCAACAGAACTTGATCTTCTTCTCCGCGTGGCAGGGACATTGTTGGTAAACGTCAATTTCCATGTATTCACTTTCCTCTTGCCGTGTCCCGGTCGGTCAGGGCGAGCCAAAAGGGCTCGGCGTGCCAACGGAAGGCTACTGTCTGGTTGTTCGTTCGGTTGTTCGCCGTGCGATTGGTGTAAAAATTGGTCGGAGCGCGGAGCACTTGGTCGCATCGCTACGACGGCCTTAGCCCGCTATGCCACGCAGCCCGCGTCGTCATAATCTAAGGGAAGCTGGCGGGAATCGAAAGCCAACCGGCCTCCAAGGCGGAAAATGCAGGCTCAGGCCCAAGCTCCCGAAATTTGTGACCGTCCAATTCGGCCCTGATTCCAAAAGCGCTGGCGAGCAAGCCCTCAGCGGCGAGCGGCCATCTGCCCGGGTCTGCACACTCCTCGGAAGCGGCAGTGTTCGCCCCAAAGGGAGACGCTTTGGCTGGACCAGGACAACGCGATAGCCATTCGGAACAGCGACCTACTTCGCATTGAGGCAACGCTCTATCCCCAGCCGGGCAGCGAATTGGCCGCGCCGAAATTCCACACCTCTTCACCTCCACACTTTCGGACGTTATCCGGAATGCCTCAATCTCCCCACCGCCAACCAGCTTCGCCTGACCTCTCGACGGCTCCTCAGCCGGAAACGTTGCCGCTGGAAAATATCGGCTTGGCGGTTGCGCTGGCTGCCCAACGCATCCCCGAGCAAGTGGCCGTTGCGGAACCTGATCCGAGGGCAAGTGGCGGCTTTCGCACAATCAGCTTTGCGGACCTGGACCAGTACAGCTCGCAAGTCGCCCTCGCTGTCAGGGCCGCAGGCGTCCAGCCAGGCACGCGACTTTCGCTGATGGTTCCGCCCGGCATCGACTTTGTCGCTTGCGTGTTCGGCTTGCTCAAGGCGGAAACACAACTCATCCTGATCGACCCCGGAATGGGTCGCCGCAATTTGCTGGAGTGCCTGGCTGCGGCCGAACCCGAGGGAATTGTGGGAATCCGCCTGGCTCATCTGGTTCGCCGCTTTTTCCACCGCCGGTTGCCCCGCTGCCAGCATAACTTCGTAGTTGGCCCGAGCGCCTTTTCGGGCGCAGACAAGCTGGAGGCCTGCCGGCAACTCGCCCCGGCTGCCTTTGTGCCACCTCGCAATGACCGCGAGGCCCCGGCGGCGATCATCTTCACGTCCGGCAGTACCGGTGTTCCCAAAGGCGTCCTCTACCGCCATCGGAATTTCATCGAGCAAGCGGAACAGATTCAGAGCTGGTTCGGAATTCAGCCGGGAGGCGTCGACGTCTCCGGCTTCCCCTTGTTTGCCCTTTTCAACGCCGCCATGGGCACGACCACCGTCTTCCCTAAAATGGATGCGACTCGCCCCGCCGCGGTCGATCCCCAAAACATTCTCGCGGCGGTGGGGCGATTTCAGGCAAACCAATCGTTTGGCTCACCTGCCCTCTGGAACACGGTCGCCAGCAACTTCCAAACGAACGGCCAGCGACTCCCCACCCTGCGGCGCGTCTTGACGGCGGGAGCTCCCGTTCCGGCCCATGTGCTCCGCCGGGTCAGGGAAGTAATCGCTCCGGAGGGCGAAGTGTTTACTCCTTACGGCGCAACCGAAGCTCTTCCGGTCGCCTGTATCGAGTCACGGGAAGTCCTTGGCGAAACAGCCGCCCAGACGGCGCTTGGCCGCGGAATCTGCGTCGGCCGCAAATTCCCCCGGATCGAATGGCGACTAATCCCCATCTCTGACGCTCCCCTGAATTCGCTCTCCCAGACCGAACCCATTCCGCCCGGGCAAATTGGTGAATTGATCGTCAGCGGCCCGGTCGTGACCGATCGGTATGTGACGCGAACGGAAGCCAACGCTTTCCACAAAATCGCGGATGGTTCGCGATTCTGGCATCGGATGGGTGATGTCGGTTATTTTGACGAGCAGGATCGGTTCTGGTTTTGTGGTCGCAAAAGCCATCGTGTGCAAACGGCGAGCGGCACGCTGTTCACGATCCCCTGTGAAGCAATCCTGAATAACCATCCGGCGATCTACCGCTCGGCATTGGCGGGTGTCGGCCAACCCGGCAGCCAAATCCCCGTATTAATTGCCGAACCTTGGCCCGGCAAATGGCCAGCGAACAAGGCCCAGCGTTCTCAATTGCTCAAAGAGCTTCGCGAACTCGCCGCCGAATCCGAGTTGACGCGAGGCATCGAGCACTTTTTCCTGCTCCGCGCCTTGCCTGTCGACACCCGACACAACTCCAAAATTTTCCGCGAACAATTAGCGGTTTGGGCCGCCCGCCAACTCGCTCTTCCCCACCCCTGATCCCCGGGACTAAATGAGTCGTCGTACGAAGTCCATAACGCTTCGCCAAGTGCAGGTGAACAACCTCCGGCACCTGGACCTCGAGATCCCCCACAACCAGTGGCTGGGCATCTGTGGTCGCAGCGGCGCTGGGAAGTCGTCGCTCGCCTTTGACACTCTCTATGCCGAGGGGCAACGCCGCTACATTGAAAGTTTTTCGGCCACAGCTCGCCAATTTCTCGCCCAAGTTGAACGCCCCGCCGCCGAGTCGATCACCGGCGTCCCTCCCGCCATCGCGGTCCGCAACCAGCGTCAGCGTTATCACAACCGCTCGACCGTGGGCACCGCGACGGAAACGATCGAGTACCTCCGCTTGCTCTACGCGCGGCTTGCAACCATCACGTGTCAAACTTGTCAGCTCCCGGTGCGGCGCGAGTCCCCCACTTCGATTGCCAGCGAACTGGAAAAACTCACCCCGGGGACGCGCTACCAACTGACCTTTCGTTTGGGCTCAAGCCTGCCGCTGGAAGAGTTGGAGCTGGCTCGACTTGAACCAACTCAAGTTGCGGCAGCCGTCTTGAAACATTTGCGACAGCTCGGCTTTGCTCGGTTGGTCGGCCCCGGGCTCTCCCTGGACACCGGCAATTGGCCCAGCGATCTCCCGCTGCAGGAACTCTCCCGCTTGGAAGTCGTGGTCGACCGCCTCGCCGTCGGCAAAACGGAACCCCAGCGTCTGCTCGACTCACTCGAAACCGCCTTGCGGTTCGGCAAGGACGAGGCGGCTGTCTGGATCGCGGCTCCGACGGCTGCTGTTGGTTCACCCTCGGGGCTGGCG
>Ga0164292_10004073_pt1 | contig 11898 bp, 9 predicted proteins | sample GEODES117metaG_FD_111486 | JGI IMG/M metagenome (GOLD analysis project Ga0164292, IMG submission 111486) | Eutrophic lake water microbial communities from Lake Mendota, Wisconsin, USA - GEODES117 metaG | ecosystem: Environmental > Aquatic > Freshwater > Lake | place: USA: Lake Mendota, Wisconsin... | reverse complement strand
GAGCGTCGTCGATGGCGTGCTCCACTACGACGGCAAGGGCGACAGCCTCTGCACGGCGAAGGACTACGGTGACTTCGAGTTACTCGTCGACTGGAAGATCCCACCGGGGGCCGATTCGGGGATCTATCTCCGCGGCACGCCGCAGATCCCGATCTGGGATCCGTGGGATCCGCGCGTCGCGGCGGGGAGGCCCGCCCCGTCGACCCCGGAGGCCTGGGTGTCGCAGTTCGCCAACGGCCGCAACCTCGGCTCCGGCGCGCTGTGGAACAACCGCCAGTGGCGCAACATGCCGCTGGCCCTTGCCGACAGGAAGCCTGGAGAATGGAACACCTTCCTGATCCGCATGGTGGGGGATCGAGTGAGCGTGTGGCTCAACGACACCCTCGTCGTCGACCGGGTCAAGCTCGAGGATTACTGGTCGAAGGGGAAGGAACCGCTCCCCCGCGCCGACCAGATCGAACTCCAGCACCACGGCAGCGAACTGTTTTTCAGAAACCTCTTCATCCGCGAACTTCCCTGGTGACTACCCAGGCCTTCGTTCCGCGGCGGTGGCCCGACGGTGATCCTGCACACAGCGGGCCGACGATGACCGAGGAGCTGCCCGCATCCCCCTCCGCGGGCGATGCCCCCTCGTTCGGATCGGATCCGGTCGGATCCACGCCGAGCCCGCCTCCGGCCGCCGTTTGTCGGATTTCCATGACGCAAAGCGGCTGATCCCTCCTCCGGGGACTCGTTTTCAGGGGGAAACGCCTGTCTCCAGCCTGTTACACCGGCGGCTTTTCTGCGGTTGCCAGAGCGGCAGGTGTTGGCCCACGATGGCTTGCCCGAGCGCCCCGTCGGCCTACAGTTTCAGCATCCAAGGACCGTCCGCTTCGTCGGGCGGACAGCGCGATGACGCTCGCCGAACTTTTCCCAGTCCTCCAAATGGCCATCGCCCCGGCGACCCTCGTCTCCGGGGTCGGTCTGCTCCTGCTGTGCATGTCGCAGCGGTTTGCCACGGTCGTCGCTCGCGCCCGGAGCATCGCGCTCTCCGCGTCGGCCCTGTCGGGCACCGGTCAGGCCGATGCCCGTCGGCAACTCTACGTCCTTTCCCAGCGGGCCCGGTTTCTCCGCGGGAGCGTCGGTACGGCGACCGGCAGCGTGTTGCTCGCGGTCCTGCTGATGGTGGTGCTCGTCACCGGGGTGATCGCGAAGATCGACGTCGCCGCGGCCGCGATCGGCCTGCTGATCGCCTGTCTCCTCTCTCTGCTCCTGTCCCTCGGATTGTTCCTCCTCGACGTCAACCTCTCCCTCAACGCCCTGTGGATCGAACTCCCCTCCGGGTTTTCGATCCCGGAGGAGCGTCCCGTGTTCCGGCGTCGGCGCCGCCCGTCCCGTCTCCCCCTCAACGCCTGACGGGTTTTTCCGGCCGCTCTTCGGACAGCGCTCGCATTTCTTGCAGCCGGCGGAGATCTTCCGGACGATGGATCGAATCCGACGCCGCCCCGTGGCCTGTCGGTTCCAGATCCCTTCACTCCCGGAGTGCTCCTGTGGTTTCCTCGGTCAGGCTTCGACACATCATCCTGGCGGGTTGGATCGCGCTGGCGACGGCCGTATCATTCGGTGCCGAGCCTGCCGAACGGATTTTCGTCGGCGGCACGATTCTCACCGTTGCAGATGCGTCTCCGCACGCCGAGGCGATTGCGGTGGCCGGCGGAAGGATCATCGCCGTGGGGACGTCGCAGGACGTTCTCGAGCATCGGGGAGACGCCACCGAGATCGTCGACCTCGCCGGCCGCACGCTCGTCCCCGGCTTCGTCGACGGCCACAGTCATTTCTTCTCACTCGTCGACGTGCAGACGCAGGCGCTGTGTGCGTCGCCGCCAGCCGGCGCGTGCAGGAGCGTGGCCGACGTGATCGCGGCGCTCGGGCAGGTGAAGGAGCGTCGCCGGCTCGGCCCGGGCAAGTTCGTGATGGGCTACGGGTGTGATCCCGATCTCCTCGCCGAAAAGCGATGGCCGACGAAGGCCGAACTCGATCGCGCCTTCCCCGACAATCCGGTGATCATCGTCCATGTCTCGGGCCACGGGGCGAAGCTCAACTCGAAAGCTCTCACCGCCTATAAAATCACCGCCGCCACCGCCACGCCTGCCGGCGGCGTGATCGGCCGTGAGGATGGGAGCAACGAGCCCGACGGCCTCCTCTTCGAGACGGCCTTCCTCCCGATCTTCGCCGAGGTGCCGGGCCCCGACGACGACGAGACGCTCCGCCTCCTGGAGAAGGGGCAGGACCTCTACCTCCAAGCGGGGATCACGACCGCCCAGGAGGGGGCGACGATGAAGCACCAACTCGATCTCCTCCGCATCCTCAGCCGACGCGGCGGGCTGAAGCTCGACGTCGTGTCGCTCCCCTTCTTCACCGAGATCGATGCGATTTTCGGTGGCAAGCCGCCCAGCGACGAGCCTGAGTACAGCAACCGGCTGCGGATCGGCGGGGTGAAGATCGTCGCCGACGGCTCACCGCAGGGACGGACGGCAGCCTTCACCACCCCGTATCTGACGGAGGGCCCGGCGGGGCAGAAGTCCTGGCGTGGGGAACTGTCGTTCCCCCAAGGGGTGTTCAACGACACGGTTACGAAGATCTACGAAGGCGGCGCCAAGCTCTTCGTTCACTGTAACGGCGACGCCGCGATCGACGCCTTCCTCGAAGCGCATCGATTCGCTTCGGGCGGCAAGCCGGAGCAGCCGCGTGGCACGGTCGGTGTTCACTCGCAGTTCATCCGCCGTGATCAACTCGAGAAATACGCCGCCTGGAGCATCATCCCCTCCTTCTACACCGAGCACTGTTTTTATTTCGGTGACACCCACGTCATCAACCGAGGGCCTGAGCAGGCGGCGTCGATCAGCCCGATGAAGTCGGCGCTCGCCCTCGGCCTTCATCCGACGAACCACACCGATTTCAACGTCGCCCCGATCGACCAGATCTTCACGATCCACACGGCGGTGAACCGGACGACGCGGTCGGGGGTGGTGCTCGGCGAGAAGGAAAGAATCACGCCGCTCGAGGCCCTGCGGGCAATCACGCTCGATGGCGCGAGGATGTACGGCGAGGAGAAGCAGAAGGGCTCGATCGAGGAAGGCAAGCTCGCCGACCTCGTCATCCTTTCGGCCGACCCGACCGCCGTCGCTCCGGAGACGATCCGGTCGATCGAGGTCCTGGAGACGATCAAGGAAGGGAAAACGGTCTGGAAGAAGTGATCGCGGCGATCAGGTCGATGTGCGTCGGCAGCGACAACGTCACGACGCGAGGTTGCGGGCAATCGATTCGCCAAGTCGCCGGGCAGCGGCCGAAACGGATCGGCGATCATCACTCGTCAAACGACCGAGCGATCGCTTCACGAGCCTCGAATCGATCACCAAGAGCTTGGCGATCCGAACCGTCGATTTCAGTGGGAGCCCGACTTCCGACCAGTTGCCAAGCGACACGTCGAACTCATCTCGAGGATCGTGCGTTGTCACGCGAGCCACAAGAAGGTCGACATCGTCTGCAGCGAGGACGACTCCCGGCCGCCGCTTGCCGGAAAGGAGGTCGCCGAAAGGAAATTCGACGACGATCACATCCCCAGGCCTAAAGGTCGTCATAAGCGCTGTCGTTCGGAGATTCGTCCTCGAAGAACTTCTTCAGGGCAGCTTGCTGCCAATCGAGATCCTCCGCAGTACGGCCCATGAGGTGCGGGAGGTCACGGTAGAGCCGAACTTGGTCAGCGAGAGGCAAGGCTTCGATCGCCTTCTCGATTTCCTGGATCGTTGTCATGGTGATGGCGATCTCCGAACGGGGCATTAGGAGTGTACGGCCGAACACCTGCCCTGTCAAGCCTCGCAACGGCGTTGATCGGGCGGGCCACGACAGCCCCGGGACGGTTGATGAGCGCTTGCCCGCCGAGACACCCGCGCCAGCGGGGGCGTCAGCCTTCGCAAACGCACATCGCCACGCTGCCGAGCGTCTGTTCACTCCCCGCCGCCTGTCGGCCGGGGGCAGGTCCAGGCGTCGTCGGAAACGGTTTTCCACTGACACATGGCAAGTAGTGTCGTGAAGGCGATGGCGCTGGCCGCGCCGACGATCCCGGCCGCCAGCGGCGGCCACCGTTCGACGACGTGCCGATAGGCCTGGCTTGCCATCACCCACAAAAACGCGAGCCCCCGCCCCCTGCCCCGCACCCCTTTGACGTCGTTCCAATTGACGAGCGGCAACTGCTGCGGCTGGACAAGCCCGATCGACGTGAGAACAACGGTCGCCGAGAAGAGCACCACCGGCAGACAGAGAATCCACGATCTCAGGTCGATTCTGAATGCCCTCCGCGACTCCGTCGTGACGATCCACGGACGGGCCGGCCGGAGGATCTCGAGCACCGCATTCCGCTCGGCCGCCGTCGGGCAGACGATCTCCTCGGATCGATCGGCGAGCACGAACAGGATCGTTTTCCCTTCCGAGTGGGACTCGATGCGATCGATGTCGTCGAGCGCGATGCTCGACCATTTCGTCCATTCGGGCACGTTCCTCCGCCATCGCGTCGGGGCCGTGCCAGACTCATCCACGGACAGCCTGCTCATCCCCCGCGCGAAGCATGCCACGTCGACCGCGGTCACTGCTCCACGGCAGAAGCGGCCGTGGGCGATCCCGTAGAAGTGGGATTCGCGATTGACAAGCGGGATCCCTTGGTGCTCGAGCTCGGCGAGCGCCGACCGGGCGACGTTGCGCTCGAGGCGGAAGATCGACACCACGCCGATCGGCAGCATCAACAGCCACCAAGGGGACGAGAACTCCGCCCCGACGACGCCGGCAAGGATGGCGACCGCACCGTAGAGGAGCGATCGTCCCGAACGAAGGCGGATGTCGTAGCTCATGCTGACTGTCTGGAAAGCCCAGGTACCTTCGCACTGTAGGGGAGCTTGCAAACCCGCTTCTCATCAGCGCTCGACGAGACAAAGACCCTGACGCCGACGGGCCGCCCCCCCGCTGCCGAAGGGGCTAGAATACCCTCCATCATGAAATCCCACACCACGCATCTGACGCTCACGCTCCCTGAGCGGATGGCCTTTCGCAACATCACGCCAGAGGTGACGAAGCTCGTGGCCGAAAGCGGCGTCCGCGAGGGGCTCTGCCTCGTCAACGCCATGCACATCACGGCGAGCGTGTTCATCAACGACGACGAGCCCGGCCTCCACGCCGATTACAAGACGTGGCTCGAGCACCTCGCCCCCTTCAACGCCTCCCCGCAGGCCTACGCCCACAACCGCACCGGCGAGGACAACGCCGATGCCCACATGAAGCGGCAGATCATGGGACGCGAAGTCGTCGTGGCGATCACGGAGGGGAAGCTCGACTTCGGCCCCTGGGAGCAGATCTTCTACGGCGAGTTCGACGGCCGCAGGCCGAAGCGTGTCCTCGTGAAGATCATCGGGGAATGACGCAACGCCGCCCGCGCCCCTCCACCGCCCTCCACTCAGCACCCCACCAAGGCAGGGCCGGGGGCGCCCGTGCCCTGGGAGCCGGCGTTGCAGGCAAGCGCAGCCATGAGCCGTGAGCGCAGCCGGCACCCGAGTGAAGCGTTGGCCGGGAAGGCCAACGCGAACGTCCGGCGACAGGGCATGGGCACCCCCGGCCCGGGAACCGCGTGCACGACCGCCGCGCCCGCGCACAAAGCCCCTACGGCCGCACGGGCTTGGCCCGCGCGGCGAGGAAGGCGACGAGGGGGCGGACACTCTCCGGCGTGCAGCCGTCGTCGCAGACGACACGCACCGTCTCGCCGGCCCGGTCGATCTCGATCGCGATCTGCCGTCGGTCTCGCATCCCCCGCGATGTCGCTTCGCTCGAGGTCTCGAGGCCGCTTGCGGCCGTGAGCCGGCGCAGCTCGGCCGCCTCGTCGGCGGGGAGCTTGCCGGCATCGAGCACGCAGCCCTTGACGAGCCCGGCGAACCCTCCCGACTGCTCGAACGAGACGCGAAGCCTGGCCGGCTCGGCCGTTTCCCCGGCGTCCGCCATCTACAGCCCCACTTTCTTCCAGGCTGCGGCCACGATTCGCTTGGCATCCTTGCCGAAGCGCGTGTCGTCGGCCGCGATCTGCGTGGTGATTGATTTCATGTCGGCAAACTGGCTGCGGCTCGACAGCTGGAGCATCGCGTCGTACCAGATCCGCCCCGCCGTCTCCCAGGCGAAGCCGCCGAGTTCCTTGGCCACGAGCACGAAGGCCCGGTTGGGGATGCCGGAATTGAGATGGACGCCGCCGTTGTCACTGGCGCCCGAGTAAAAATCCTTCATGTGGGCCGGCTGCGGGTCGGTGCCGAGGTCGGGATCGTCGGCGTAGGCGGTGCCAGGGTTTTCCATGTCGCGGATGCCGCGGCGCGTCGGCACGGGGACGAGGACGTCGGCCCCGATCAGCCACGACGCCGTGTCGGCCTTCTCGCCGAGCTTCCACTGGCGGACGAGGACCCCGAACACGTCGGAAAGGTGCTCGTTGAGGGCCCCCGACTGGCCGCGGTAGACGAGGTTGCTCGTGAACGACTGCACGCCGTGGGTGAGCTCATGGGCGACGACGTCGAGGCCCCGGGTGAAGCGACCAAAGACCTTCCCGTCGCCGTCGCCATAGGCCATCTGGGAGCCGTCCCAGAAGGCGTTGTCCATCGGCTGAAACGTCCCTGCCTGATCGGCCTCGCCGACATGGACGGTGGAGATCAGCGTCATGCCGCTGCCGTCGAGCGAATTGCGCTCGAAAAGCTCACGGTAGAAGTCGTAGGTGGCCCCCGAATGGTCGTACGCCTCGTTGACCGCCGCGTCGGTCGACTTCTTCTCCCCCTCGGTGCGGACGAGCTTGCCGGGGAGGGTGTCCTTCCCCTTGGCATCGTAGATGAGCCGGTTTCGCGACGCGGCCGGTGACGGCACCGCCATCATCCCGGGGATCTCCCGGGCGAAAGCGCGCACCGCGCGAAAGGCCGCCGACCGGGAGAGCCCGGCGATCGCCCGGTCGCGGACACGCGCGTTTCCAGAGCGGGTCAGCCGCTCGAGCATGTACGGGGGGACGATGCACTGGATCGACGCGCGGCCCGGGCCCGAACGGAGGCCGCCATCGACGGAAGGCTGGGGCATCTCGGCAACTCCGGAAGACCCGAAAAGGTGGCAAGGCTGCGGGGTGAATCCCGATCGGGGCAGCGCGTCTGCGTGCGGCAACACCCACGTGTCGATCGTTGGGGATGACGGTCGGGCGGATTATCCGTCCGGCCGCTTCTGGCGGCAAGCAACGAGGGGATTCGCATGGCCCGGTCCGCGCTTCGATCGATGCTCTGCCGGGGACTCCCTCTCCTGGCCATGCTCGCCTCCCTGCTCGTGGCACCTCGGGTGGCCCGTGCCGGCGACCCGATCGGACTGTGGCGGGGGCTCAAGGCCGCGGCACAGGGCCTCCATCGCGAGAAGCCGGTGACGTGCAAGGACGACCAGGTGGAGCTGCTCGCCAGCGAGATCGACTGGCTCGAGCACCACATCGACACCTACGGCTCGATCGTCGCCAAGCAACCCGACGTGTGGGGCCAGAGCCGGCTGACCCGCCATCGCTACGAATACGAGTCGCAGATGAAGGCGGAGCTCGGCAATTTCCAGGACCTCAACAACGCGAGCATCAGCCGCAGCGACCAGTCGTTCGTGGGCTTGGCGATGGCGATGACGCACGGCGACTCCGGGGGGACGCCGCCGAGCTTCACGACCGTCCAGAACATGATCTCGAACCCCGCCGATCCGTCGAGCGGCGTCATCGACAGGACCGCGCCGTTCACCACCGGCACGCAGCAGCCGTTCGCGACCTTCGGCATGGGAAACGGCAACGCCGTCAGCCTCGAGCCGACGATCCACCTCAACCACCTCTCGCAGTACATCGCCCATCTCGACGAACTGCGACGGATCAACGAGGGGGACGACACCGTCGACTCCCCCGGCTACGCGCTCAATCTCGTCCGCATCCCGATCTCGATCCTGCCCGGCAAGCAGACGCAGCAGGGGCATGGCGCCGAGGTGACGGTCATCGGTGAGGCACAGCTGGGGGACGATCTCCTCCCCGGCACGTTCCGCAACATGGTGATCAACGACCTCGTCGATCTCCTCGCTCCCGGGCTGACCTTCGCGGTCAACAACGGCGATGTCCGCACGGCGCTGTGCATGTCGGGCCTCGCCCAGACAGCCGACACCTTCGAGGCCCGGATGCTCCCAGACGGCCGGATCATCCCGGGAGGGGAGGACATCGCCGATCCCGGTCGCGACGAGCAGCGGCGGAAGCTCGTCGCGAAGGTCCGCAAGGCGATGCGCTCCCACACCATCTCGGTGTCGGTGCCGACCGCCAAGATGCGGCGGGCACGGATGCCGCTCCCCCCGGAGGAACTCGTCGACGTCGTCGGCGAGGTGCAGGTGGCGCTCATGCTCCGCGCCACCTTCGAGGCCCTCGGGGCCAATCCCGCCAACCGCCCCTGCATCGAATACAACGACGTCCGCGGCTTTCTCGGCGAGGAACTCCAGGCCGCCTACGACTTCCTCTCGCAGGACCGGCAGGCGGCGGTGTGGGAGGAGATGCCGGGCTGGAACCTCGCCGAGTTGATCCGCAGCCACCGGATGGGCGAGCTCGAACTCCGTCGGCGGGCGTTCTTCGAATCGCTCGGGATGGACGAGGCGGCTCCGTTGAGCCACGCCATCGCCGAGCCGTGCCTGGGGTGCGTCTGCCGGGGAACGTGTGAGAACGACGTCGGCCCCTGCCGGATCTGCCGGACGACGACGGCGGTGCTTGCCTGGATGATCCTCGTCGAGTCGGCGCTCCTCAACGAACGGCTCATCGAGGACATGCGCAACATCTCCGCCGCCAAGGGGATGGGGGCGAGGTGCGCGTTCGCGGGACCGTTCTACGGACCGAATCCCGCCCCGGAGGCGCGCGACGGCTTCAATGACTACGTCCGGCGGCGCTGGCCGATCCGGGTGTTCGCCCTCGATCCGGTCTCCAACGAGCAGAACGTGGAGGACATGTTCTCGCAGCGGCGCGAGATGCAACTCGCCCTGGCGATGGCCGTCGCCCATGGCCGGGCGAGCCGGCAGACGATGGCCCGCTACGACCGCGCCCTCCAGACGAACATGGCGACGATCGCGCTCAACCAGACGGCCGTCGGCTTCACGCACGGCGCCGATACCTTCGGCTGGCGGTTCTATCCGCGAATCCAGTCGCCGCCGACGCAGAACAATCTCGCCGCCTTCCGCGACACCCTCATCGGCACCAACTCGCGGAAGCAGGATCTCTCGCAGCGCTGCCTCGAACCGGGGATGCGCGAGTGCACGGCGATGATCGTCATGCCGTCGTTCGTGCCCTACGTGACGTTCGACATCCGCACGAACTGGTTCTCCCTCACCAATCCGAAGTCGACCGACCAGAGCATGCGGCAGGCGATGAAGCTCTCCCGGAGCGTCAAGTCGATGCAGCTCTCGGCGGCGATGTGTGCGCGGAATGCCGGCGCCTACCGCGACGGCGAGGTGGCGAGGCTGATGCGCCGCGTCGACCAACTCGACCGCGAGCTCCCCCTCCAGACGATGGTCGCGCAGATCCCCTACGAGAACACGAGCGGCGGCTTCGAGCTGTTCAACACCGGCGTCACCGACCTCGCTCCGGAGCTCGTCGGATACTATGGGGCCGAGGGCGTCAACCCGAACGGCACGACGACGCTGTTCCTCGTCGGCAAGGGCTTCAATCTCCACGACACGAGCGTGATCGCCGGAGGCAAGTCGGTGCCGATCACGCTCATCAGCCGACAGGTGCTCCGCGCCGAGATCCCGCCCGGAGTCCAGACGATCCGCCTCCCGGTGAAGTCGCAGCCGACGCAGGCAAGTGCGTCGCTGCGCCATCCTCGAGCCCGGCCGCTCGTCGCCCGAAGCGCCGCGACCGGGGTGTTGCTCGCGAGCGGCACCGAGAAGATCCCCACACCGGCCGCTGCCCCACACAACCCACTCCGCGGTCAGAGCCAGGGAGACACAGAGGGCAAAGAGCAGGGCCGCGATGACACCAAGACCACCGGCCGAGACGCGGCAAGCGACGCAGCGCACCAGCAGACTCCTCCCCCGGGTGCCAACGAGCCGAGGTCCGTGCTTCCGCGGAGGACGCTCCAATTCCCGCTGCCGGCACCACCGTCGCCGGCAGCGCCGCCGGTGACGGTCTGCCGCGACGACGATCCCTGCTCGGAGTGCTGCGACGTCACGGCGTTCGTCGACGTCCACATGGCCACCCCCTACGGTGTCAGCGATCACCTCCTCATCCCGGTGTACGACGCGGGCGACCCGCCCCCACCACCCGCGGCCTCCTGCGACCTTTCGATCGATCCCAACGCCGGCATCGCACTGACGACGACGAAAACGAAGACCGGCGGCTGGAGGGTCAACGAGTTCTTCCAGGGAAGCAGCGACCGGATCTCGATCAAGGCGCCATCGTCGTTCGCGGCGCCCCCGGGAGCCGAGTTCCGTTGCACGCTCCGCGACGACCGGACCGGCGAGACGGTAGCCACGTTCTCGGTGCCGGCACCGGTGTTCCAATCGAGCGAGCGTGCGTACGTGTTCACCGGGAGCGCCCTGCGGAACTTCATCGGCGACACGTCCCGGCCCGCCACCGACAAGACCCTCCGCGGCGCGATCAAGCCCTACGTCGACCATCTCGGAGCGACCCGAGACACAGGCGGGCTGCCGAACGTGGCCTGCGACCTCACCCTCACCGCCGAACTCGCCGCCGGGCAACAGGTGATCCCGGTGGAGGGATCGGTCGCCGTCACGATCCGCCGGGCCGACCAGATCGTCGCCGACGACGAGCCCTCCCCCTGACGCCGCCGCGGCGGCTCACCCGTTGACGACGTGCCGGGGAGAGCCTGCGAGACACGCGGCGACGTTGTCGGCGGTCGTGGCGAGGAGCCGGCGGCGGGCGTCGCGCGTCGCCCAGGCGATGTGTGGCGTGATCACGCAGCGGGGGGCGGAAAGCAGGGGATTTGAGGGTGCAGGCGGCTCCACCGACAGGACGTCGAGCCCCGCCCCGGCGATCCGGCCGGCATGCAGCGCCGCCGCCAGGTCGGCTTCGTTGACGAGCGGCCCCCGGGCGGTGTTCAAGAGAAACGCCGTCGGCTTCATGAGCCCGAGCCGACGGGCGTTGACGAGGTCCTTGGTGTCGGCGGTGAGCGGGCAGTGGAGGCTGACGACGTCGCTCCGAGAGAACAGCGTGTCGAGATCGACGGCAGCCGGATCGCCGTCAGGGTTGCGGCGATGGAAGATCACGTGCATCCCGAAGGCGCGGGCCACATGCCCCACCGCCCGGCCGATACGTCCGTGCCCGACGATGCCGAACGTCCGCCCGGCAAGCTCGACGAGGTCGCCGTCCCAGTAACAGAAATCGGGACAGGCGGCCCAACGCCCCTCATGGACGGTCCGGTCGTGGTGGCCGGTGCGGTTGGTGAGCTCGAGAAGGAGCGCGAAGACGGCCTGGGCGACGTTCGGCGTGCTGTACTCCGGGACGTTCGAGACCGGGATCCCGCGGGCCTTCGCCGCGGCGACATCGACGACGTTGTAGCCGGTGGCGAGGACGCAGATCAGCTTCAGCCGCGGGAGCGCCGCAATCGCCTCGGCGCCGATCACGGTCTTGTTCGTGAGGAGAACGTCGGCCTCCTTCGCCCGGGCCACGACCTCTCCTGGCGGCGTGCGGTCGTGGACGGTGAGCTCCCCGAGACGCGCGATTGGCTCCCAGGAGAGATCGCCGGGGTTGGCGGTGTGGCCGTCGAGGACGACGATGTTCGGCATGGTGGCACCGGGGCATGACGGGCGGAAAGACGCCCACGATACCAGCCACCGCACCGCTCGTCACACGCCCCG
>Ga0164292_10004072_pt1 | contig 11899 bp, 28 predicted proteins | sample GEODES117metaG_FD_111486 | JGI IMG/M metagenome (GOLD analysis project Ga0164292, IMG submission 111486) | Eutrophic lake water microbial communities from Lake Mendota, Wisconsin, USA - GEODES117 metaG | ecosystem: Environmental > Aquatic > Freshwater > Lake | place: USA: Lake Mendota... | reverse complement strand
GGCCTAGTACCCTATAGAGAGGACCCTAATTTTACCCCCCTCCACCATATGGGCAAGGGGGCCTTTTTTTAGAGAAAGCAGAAAGCATAGCTTTTCGCAGAACTATAAGAGTTTCACCGCGGGTACATCTAAGAAGACAAGAAGCAAGCTTAAAGTTTTTATGCTTGCTTATGAGTAACACCCCGGGATGTGAAAGAAGAAGATTTCCTGGATTCCCATAGCTATCTTCTTTTTCACCGTGGATGAATTGGCCGGGGTGAATCTCATGAGCTCTCCTGGTCCTATCTGGATCCCATCTGGGGTCCTTTTGGGACCCTTGGATGCCTCCCTCAATTCACCTCGGCCAGCGGTGTTGAATCTATTCTTCCCATAGGAAAACCTGGTCCACAAAAAAAACCGGGCACTACCCCGGTTCTTCGCCTGCTTGGGATCTGACTCCAAACTTATCCTCTCTGAGTTGCCCAAGAATCGTTATCCCATTCCTGAGCCTGAATGTTTGCAGATTTAATTGATTTCTTTCCCTTTTTTGTTTGCTTTGACATAATGATTTGTTTAATTGGTTATAAGTAAATATAAGTATTCATGTCCAGGAAAAAAAATAAAGGACTAGATTTTTTCTAGCCCTCGGTGTAATGCATGTGCTGCAATGTGATTATCTTGATTTAGCTTTCGGAGCAAAATCTGTTATTACTGATTGTAAATCTTCAATCAGCTCTTTTAGTGTCTTAGGTCTAGAACTGTATTTGTTGGCTCCAAAGTTTGGCCTAACAATCTCCTGTACAAGAGCTCTTTCAACTTCTGCCTTAAAATCATCTATCACCACTTTCTCCTCGGGTGTTAGCGGAAAGTGTGGTGCAGGTACTTTTCTTCCATCAGGTCTAGGCATAATCGATTCATTAGAGAAATCATCAAATTCAAGAATGTTCGCGTTCATGTGAGTTTTTTATTTTTTTATATATATCATTTTAAATGGGAAACACCTCGGACAAAAAAAGCTCCATAAGGAGCTTTCTCTTACTAAACCATATCTCTACTTATTAGTGATCTTAAAGTTCAGTACAGCTAATGTAAACCGGCGGTTTGACCAGTCAGTGTCTAGTTGGAATAGTACCAACGGGCCAACTCTGAGGTAAATGTGAAGTTTGTCCCATTGCAAACCTCTGCCCCATGAGTTTCTGAGTTTTAATCCTTTCTTTCTCATAGCTTCTCTTTTTATTGTATATAACTCTACAAGATTCAACATCCTTTCACCGTTGACCGAGGTGAATGTGCAGATCTGATCGGATGCTGCATATCCACACACCACAAAAAAGTCCCAGATTGCTCCGGGACTTCTTACTCACTTAACCAACCTAACCTAATTTTTTATGCGGATTCTTCTATAGTGAGTTTAAGTATGCCTATGGCAATCACCGTGAGAAATCCAAAAAAGACTCCTTGAAACAGATGACCGGTTAGGATTGCTCCAAAGAAACCTGCTGCTGATACTAACATGCAAAGTGTTGCAATAACTAGATTGATTCTGAAAGCTAATGTTTTCATGGTTTTTTGTTTTAATTGGTTATGAAGTAAATATAATCCATCTAGCCCGGGAAAAAAAATTAACCCGTGATTATTTTCGGCCGGGGTAAATATATAGAGCATGATTCTAACTTATTCAGATTTTCTAAAAGAAAAAGCCAATCCTTGTTGGAAAGGATACAAGCAGATTGGTACTAAGAAAAAGAATGGACGTATAGTTCCTAATTGCGTAAGAGAGAGTGAGAACACCGAGGGCTTTGATCGTACAGATTATTACCTAGATTATTACAGAAATCTATCTCCAACTGGATTTGGTGTTGACCGATTTGGAGATTCAATCATCATCAGAGTTCCTGATTCTGCAACATCGAATCCTATGCTATAACTGGTAACACCGTTGCCGACGGTGAATCCAGCTGTAACATCTGAAAACCTCTGAAAACCTCTGAAAACCTCTGAAAACCTATGGGAAACCTATGGACACAAAAAAGCCTGGTGTGGACCAGGCTCTCAGATTGATTCAAGAAAATGTTTTTGCTTTAGAATTCTCTAGATGCAGTACCGTGGTAGTTGCCTGTCACAACCTGAACGATTGCAAATACGATTGCTACTACTAAAGTTAAAGCTAATGCTGCTGACCAAACTTGCAAAGTAACTGTTGCGATTTTTCCTGCTGTTTTCATTTTGTTTTGTTTTAATTGGTTATGATATAAAAGTAAGGGATCTTAACCGGGAAAAAAAATTAACCCGGGATAAAATTGAAAAAAGTTTACCAACGGTGTTCTGCATGGACATCCAAGCTTTTCCCACAAAAAAATCTGGGACGTATGCTGACCCAGATTTACCAATTTAAAAAACCAAACCTAAAACAAAACCAGAATTGAAGTGTACACATCGCCTCTGAAGTGAACCATGAAGATATCAACCAACATGATTGCAGAAGCTAAAGCATCTATCTTTAGCCAGAGCATCTTGACCACACCGTCGGGGTGACCTATTCTTTTAAGCCCATTAGAAATTATTGAAGTAACGATTCCGATTGCAAAGAGTATAACGAAAGAAATCCATTGATCGCTAAGGGCAACACCGAGGACACCCCAGAAGAAGTATGGTAGTATAATGAATAGATAAAGACAACCTGCAGATCTATCCTCCTCGGAATTAAACTTTGACTTATCAGCAACTGACTTTTTAAACTCGTATAAGCTTCGAGTGTTGATTATCCCATACACCTCGTATAGAAGGAAGAGGATTGTGAGTAAGAAGAATACCGTTGTCATTTAATTCTTTTTATGTATAAGTATAATTCAAAAGTAACATCCTATTACGGGGAAAATCCGATTCAGGGGAAAATAAGTTCCCTCCAGCTCTCCGCCCATCCACCGTTGGCAACGGTGTTACCAGCTGCTGCGAATTCAGCGCACACAAAAAATCCTCAGCGGGGAAACTGAGGATTTAGATTATTCAGAGACCAGATCCTACCATTTGGGAGGATTGGCTTGAATGAACTCTTGAGTGTATAGGTGTGAGTTGTCGTTGTACACAATCACATCCTCCCACCATCGGATGCCTAAGTGAAGTCTTGGAACTGCAAACTTTGAAACATCCTCATCGTGGACGAAGAAGAAAAGATCATTACGACCTCCGGTCTCTGGAATAGGATTTCCCGATGGGTTCAGATCAGGCAGAGTTTGCACCTCGGTATGATACTTAACTCTAACTCCCATTTCGTTCTTCATGAACTTTACTAACTCTTCTTGTTCTTGTGGAGTAGATCCTACGATAACTCCTGGCCATACACAAAGTTGATTGAACATAATTATTTGGTTTTAATTGGTTATAAAGCTAAAGTAATCATTAGGGTCCAGGAAAAAAAATAAACCACAAAAAATTCCAGCCCGATTTTGTCGGGCTAGATTGCCAGTTGGATTCACCGTTGTTTATAGAAGTCTTCGGACCTTAGCGAAGTAAGCCTCTATATCCCGGGCAAACCTGATTGCTCTTTCAGGAGTCTTGGTGTAGGCAAAGAATTGACAGAACTCACTATCAAACTCTATACCTCGGCAATCGATCCTTTCTTTAATGAAGTCCTCGAAGTCATGAGCTGATTCAAACTCCTTAATGGTGAATGATCGCTTCATGTTGCCTGTGATAGTCCATTGTGAACCAGCCCAGTCTCCCTTGTAAACGATTAATCCGGATTCAAATCTAGTTTCTCTATTCATTTTGTTTATCTTTAGTTAAAGTGTTAAACATAGCAAATATAAGTCCTTTAGCACGAATAAAAAAATTATTAGCAGTCTAATGTTAATTACGGACGTGCGTGCGGAGTATGTTACCACCATACTATGTTCCGGGGTGTTTATAGGAGGCAATCCAGATCCCACAAAAAAAGACTCCGAAGAGTCTTTTCATATTTAGGTTTGGTTGTTTATTACTTACCTTCAGGTTTTGCTCCTGCAGCTGGTGCTCCTGGTTTAGCTCCCGGTGCTCCTGGTTTAGCTCCCGGTGCTCCTGGTTTTACACCACCTTTAGATTTAATTGCTTTATCCTGCATCATTTTCTGATAGTCAGCAAACTTCATTTCTTTCTTGCTGTCGATGTTAATCATATTACAAGGAACCTTATTCATGTTTAGAAAGCGTGAATAATAGTTTCTAAGTAATAAAGCTGCCTTAGTTGGATCTGCTACCTGATTCAAAATACCGCTGGTAACTTTACCGAAAGCTTCCTTTGGATTCAATTTCATAGGTTTTTTATCTTTACCGATAACTCCTGCTTTTTCTAGACCTTGTTGTACAATCTTCGCCATGCCTTGTGATCCTCCAGCTATAACAGAAGCTATACCTTCCCCTGGTGCTGCTCCCTCTGCCTCGTCAAGATTGATAGCTAATAGTTCTTCCAGTTCCGCACCATTTACGAAGTCCAATGCTTCTTCGATGCTAAGACCTTCTTCTGAATATCCCGCTTCATAATCGCTTGAAGAGAAATTATCAAAATCAATAATGTTTCTACTCATAATTTTTGTTTTTTTTTGTTTTGTCGTGTATTGAACTTATATATCTACTTCACATCTAATTTTTACTTCACATCCACAACACCGTTGGCGACGGTGTGTCGGAGGAGAGCTTAGCGTTTGCCCAACAAAAAAGACCTCGTGTGTACGAGGCCCTTTTCATTTATAACCAACCAACCTAAAATCTAATCCCCCTCAGTTTTTGTATTTAGTGCATGTCTTACATAAAGTACAATGCCTATTGCCAGAACAACCATCCAAGCTTTAGGTGTAACCATAAAGCTTAGTATTGTAATGACTAGTATAATGTATAATGTCCAATGTATTGTTGTTCTTGTTTTCATTTTGTTTTTTAATTGGTTGTAAGATAAAAGTAACGATTAGAGTTGGGATAAAAAAATATTATAACCCTATTCCTTCAAAATTATAATTTCCTTTTTTTACCTCTTCAGCTTCTCTCCTTACCGCTTCGTCATACCTCGGATTCTTCTTCTCTTCATCCTTGCAACCCATACATATCATTTGGGTATTAAACATGGACATAATGGTAGGGTTAGCTTCCTTTCCGCATCTTTGACAATTTCTCATTTGGTTTCTTTTAATTGGTTAATATAAAAGTACACAATTAGGCCCAGGATAAAAAATTAACCTGGGCCAAATTCCAAATGTTTTTTATAGGTCGTTCAGGATTTCAAACGTGCTGATTTTCCTTGAACCTACCCCGGTTGCCAGGATTGAAACGATTTCCTGATGTAGGTCTTCGACCGTTTTGAAATTTCTGGCTCCCAAAGGTAATGAACGTTTGAGTTGCATGTTTGAAATTGCAAATCCCATTCCGCTAGGTTGCCAACCACCGTAGTATGAATAGGATAGAGTGTTGTCCTCATTCAATCGAACAGCTAATGTTTTAGCATTTCCCTGTGGACCGTAAGTTGGGTCAAATAGTCGATAGACAATCAATAGTTTTTTCATTGGTTTGTTTTTAATTGGTTATAGTATAAAAGTACACAATTAGGCCCAGGATAAAAAATTAACCCGGGACAGATTTGGAATTTTTTTTAAATGCAAATGCACAAGATTCTATTTAAAGAAAAAATGATTTTTGAAATTAATAAGATCTATTAGGTAATTTATTTAGGACTGGATCTCCGCTTGAATACACTTCCTCTATAAATTCAGATTTAGCAGTACATTCGTTTATAATATTAGAGCTCATAATTTGAAAAGAACCCGTTTCGCTCTTAGCTAGATTGTTAACTATCTTATATTTTTTCGAGACAATCTCTTTCGCAGAGGTTTTGTTTTTAGCCCCAACGATAAGTATGACGACCACTACTTCTAGTTGATCCCAATAATCTACCTGCAGGTGATTTAGTACTATTTTAAATGCCTTCATCTTCGAGTCTTTATTGGTTACTTTATGTCGTCATATTTAGAACATCTTTTATTAATGATCTCAGCTATCTTTTCTTTGGTGGAATCTAATTCCAGAAATTCTTTACGAATAAGATCAAATATATCACACTGAATACGTTCAGCCTCCGAAAGATTAGCAAAATGCCAATGTGGCTTCAATAGTATCTTAGTAGACCCGCTTTTTATACCTTGTATTTTAATCTTAATATTCGGTTTTGCCCGGTGTCTCAAATGATAAGAGTTCTCATTGGACCCAGCCTCAAATTTGATATCTTTGCTAGTGATTATTTTTTTTCTTTCCATAGTTAAATTTTAATTGGTTATAGCATAAATATAAGTATTCCAAATAGGATAAAAAATAAAATCATAAGGATTAAATCCAATCGGTCTGTATCCATCCACCGTTGGCGACGGTGTTTCCAGCTGCAAAGGATGCAAACCTATACTAAACCTATGGACACAAAAAAAGGAGCATAAGCCCCTTTAGTGTAATTGTTTATTTTTTAATCCTCGTCTTCTAGTATTCTTTGAGTATTTTAGTAAACCCGCTAGATACGATATTGAATTTCGCTGGTATACACTCCACATCAGCATCTTTCCATTTATCGGAATCATTATATTCTTCCTCTGTAATTTCGTCGACGTATATTGTAAAACCTATTCCCCTACTAAATCCATCTTTAGAATAATTAGCATCTTCAAAAAAATCATATTCGCTTATTAGCCTAATCAAATCAAATCCTTCTTTTTCTTTATTTTTGTCAACATGTTTTTTTAAGAGTGGAAAGTAATCATCATATAAGACACGTTCTAAACTATCCGGGTCGTTGGATCTTACCTTAGCTATAAAATCTATCTCTGTAGTGTAACCATAATCATCTTCCTCTTCCAGCCAGGATTTCATACTAATTATCCTATAGAATTTAGGTGGTTCGTCCTTCGGTGATTCTACCACTACCGGTTCTTCTTTTTTTGCTACTCTAAATCCATCAGCTACAGATTCTAGCAATTTTATTTGCTCTGGTGTTAGTCCTTCTAACGATAAATTTTTCATTTGGTATTCTTTTAATTGGTTATAGTATAAATATAAGAATTTGGAATAGGATAAAAAAATAAAACCATAAGGATTAAATCCGATCGGTCTGTATCCGTCCACCGTTGGCGACGGTGTTTCAAGGTAGATAAGCTGCAAACTTATGCCCACAAAAAAAGGATCCGAAGATCCTTTTAATAATTTGTGATTTGATCTATTCCCATTCCTTGAATGATAATGTCCCATCCTCATTGATGAATTGACGATTACCCTTGGTCGTATATCTCTCATCGACAAAAACTGAAAATGCCTGCTCATCATCTTCTTCAAGATAATCATCAATCATTTCCCGACCCAATTCTGGATCATCATGAAATGCAATTGAAAATTTGGTGAGATCCTCTTCAGTACCTCGGAAGGTAACCTCTGGCCAAGCTCCTCCCGGACCAACTGGAATAAGACCAACAATTTGCAGATTGAATACCTCGCATACCTCTTGAAGATAGGTTAGGAATTTTCCAGTGTCATTGCAAGGTCCGTCAAATGCAATGTCTAAGCTAAATCTTTTTAATTTCATGGTTGTTTTTTGATTGGTTATGATACAAATATAAGAATTTAAGGCTGGGGAAAAAAATAAAATCTAAAACTTTTTGGCCGGAATCGATCTGGATTCGTCCACCGTTGGCGACGGTGTTTCCAGCTGCAACAGCTGCAAATCCAGCTGCACAAAAAAAGAGACCCGAAGGTCTCTCTTTTCTATATATGGAGTTGAGGAGATTTATGAAATGTTCTCTTCTACTGTGTAGAACGTGCGGGTTGAGTTTTCTTTCTTAACTCGAACAACGGCTGTTCCTGTTGGACCAATCTCGGATGTCTTCTCTAGAATCACCGAGGATCCTTGAGCCATTGTGGTTGGTGTTCCTGAGATGTCCTTTTTGCCAAACACCTTGATGCCTGCTGTAAGGACTTTGTGAATCTTCTGACCTACTGTCATTGAAGATGCTTGTGGACCTGTTCCTTTTGAGGAAATAAAACGTCCAGTCTTTGGATCTCGATTTTTGTTCATATCGTGAATTTAATTGGTTTGTGAATCAAATATAAGAACTTAGTTCGGGATAAAAAATTAATCCTCTGGATAATGCTCTTCGAGGATCTCGCACCCATGTATTTCTCCCCAACCGCCAAATCCGAATCGCTCTCCGTCTTTCACCTCGGCCAGGTATTTCGGACATTGTGAATCTGAGAATACTGAATCGCTGGATCGTTCCACCTCGGAATCGAAATGAGCCTTTGCTTTCCCTTGGTCTGCCGTTACCATGTATGAATCCCCGTCGGGGTGTGTCGTGATTACTATGTACATGACTTTGTGTTTTTGTGGTTAGACTTAATCAATCCAAATTTGCTGAGTGTGGGAAACCGATCTCCAAGCGTTCTTCTCCAGGTCGAAGAAAGTGGTTACCCCTTGTGGTGCGTTGCCACCCTTAGGCTGACCTGATGTAGGAACTCTTGTGAGGTCCAATGTTCCCATTGCGATGCGAAGGGATCCGTCTGTTTTTCTGAAGTAGAAACGAACTGTTCCTCTGCGAAGTCTTTCCTTAAGAACCTCGTGTGTGATTGTAACTAATGAAGCTGACATAGGATATTTTTTAATTGGTTATAAAGTAAAAGTAAGGTTCTAACCCGGGATAAAAAAATTATTCCGGGTCTTTTTTATGCTTTTTTTTACGGGTGTATTTCTTCCGATTCTTGTACACATTAGGCCTTGTGACCATCTGGATTTCCTGTATGGTAACCTCAATCTTTTCCATGGTTAGTATTGGAGTAAGTCAGCGGCGAGTTCTCCAGTGGAAACACCGTTGAAAGTTATTTCATAGTTGGGATCCATGCCAGAGGACATGATATCAGAGATGAGTTCATCAACAGTAGAAAACTCTCGGGTATAATAATCACAGTTCAATGAGTACATGAGGATTGCTTTAATTGGTTATGATACAAATATAACAATTAGACCTAGGATAAAAAAATTAACCGGGATAAAATTATCTCACTTTCTACCTGATGAGATTTGTGTATTCCTCCTCACTAATCTCTTCTTCCTTTGCAACTAAATAGCTATCGCTTTCGGTATTAGAATAATCAAGTTGAAACTCCCAATCCTCAATATTGAACTCCTCTGAAATTTCATGTAAATCTTCCAAATACTCCTTGAGATCAATAAACATGAAAGGGTGATTTCCACCGATTTTCTTTAGAGTTCCCAGCGGATTGTTCTTATCAAATACTGAAACGAGTGCTACGTTCGATCTCCTCTTGTTAGTATAATATACCGGATTTTCCGTTATACAAGTTATCTTTACAAATCCCATAACATCTAAATTGGTTAATGTAGCTAATATACATAACTACTACAGGATAAAAAAGATTAACCGGGATAAAAAAGTTTCCGAGGTGTAATCAACTGTCTACAGCTTGACGACTGAAAGCAGATATATACATCAAATAAAGAATAAATCATGCTAAACAACATCAAATCTTACGGAGAAGAAATTAATGAAGCAGCAGCATTACCCAAAATGCCAGAATTCCTTAAAAAGATCGGTGCTAAAACTGCAACACCTCACGGTGGTCCTTGGAATAAGAATCCGATTGCAAATCACTGGGAGGTCGAAATAAAGAATACTATGAGCACATCTTTCTCCGCCTACAAAACTTTTACCGTAGATTTCTATCCTGACGGAAGATGGGAAGCTAGCCTATTTCCTAAATTCAAAATGGGTTACAATAACAAATTATATTTCTCAGGTAAATACAAAGCATCATCATCTGCTAAGTCTAATTTATTTGGTAAAGCTATTCCTGGAGTTGAAATAACATCCACTGACATCTGTGTTCCTCGAATAATGACATATGATTAATCCGATCGTCTAGTAGATTACACCGTCGCCAACGGTATTTCCTCCATGCACGAATCCATAACTCACAAAAAAAGTCTCAGAAATTCTGAGACTTTTTTGTTGTTGCTCTATGGAGGTTACACCTCGGGACGGTATTGATCCGCATCCTCGTTGTTCATCTCCCAGTAGAATATCTCCCAGTACCCGCTCAATGAATAACCCATATCACGATAAAGCTTTCTGACACTCTCATCATTCTTACCTAAGCCCATGTGATGAAATAACATCCATACATCATTGAAGTTGATTCGATCTAGAATCGTCTTCACCGTTGGCTGAGACTTCCATCTCCATGTACCTTGCTCATCCTCGATGATTTCGTGGTCATGGTGCGATTCCTTTCTCATGATCTCTGCATAGTCAGGACTCGTCTTTGCTGCTTCTTCTCTTGAAACTGTTTTCATTTTTTTGGTTTTTATGTGCGCGAGCGAGAGTATCTTACCACCATACTATGTATGGGATCAGTAGGATGATCTTCTTTCCAAAGCGAAATGAAGATCTAATCCCCAAGGGAATTTGTGAGCAACTAATCCACCAGTTCCAGTGCTTGAGTATTCCTTCTCATCAGAAGCAACAGCTCTTAATAATCTAGACGCAGTTGATCTTATCTCATCCACCGAGGGAACTGATTGTCCGTGTTGATTGACCCAAGTCCAGTTGGTGAGGATCATATAATCTCTCACCTTCTGGAAGTCAAATCTTTCTAAGATGGTTTGAATCTTTTCTTCCATGGCTTCTTAGTTTAGACAAACAATCAATTCATAATTTTCGCTCTCTAAAACCTGAACGTGTGGGTTGTGTGCGAGGAATAGCATTTTTGCAACCTCTCTTTCTACTCGGGAGATATGCTCTGACAGAGCTTTGAAGAACTCCTCTCTTTCTTTTTCATCGTCTGAATTCATGTTCTTTGTTTTAATTGGTTATCTTAAATATAAGAATCACTATCCAGGAAAAAAAATTAATCCACAATAAAATAATCAGCTTCTAAAATTTTAACTTCTTCCGAATTCAAAATATCCCTGAAGTTATCTACATAGCAATCCACCTTACCGAAGCATGTTTCTTCTATAGCATTGTCTGCCTTCCTGATAAGTTCTTCTATCGTGTCAAACGTGATCGTTCGGCTCACCGTTGGATAACCCTCAATCTTTCTCCCACAGATTCTAATGTCAATTTTTCTTGTCATGGTATTTGGTTTTTGATTTGTTGATACTCTTCTTCGGTAAACAGCTGCACCTTGCACCACCGTTGTTCCCACTCGGCTATGTACTCTTCCTTCAGATATGCAATAGCATCATCCTCGGTCTCTCCGTCCTCTCTCACCTCATCAACATCATAAGGTGAGATTACAAAGTTCTCTATAAGTGTACCCTCAGGAAGGTATTCCTTAGGCCCAGTAACGATTGCTCTAAAAACTAAATCTTTTTCCATGTTTCTATCTTCTATATCGTGAATCAAATTTGCCAACCAACTCATCGTATAACTCCTCGGAAACCCCTTCGAACTTACCGTCCCTTCCCTCGTTGATAAATAGCCTGTTATTTTCTCTTTGGATAACTTTAGACCCGAATGGTGGATGAAGTGATAGAGCAGCGTACTTCTTGTCTCTCTTCATCTTAGTTAGCTTGTCGATGATTACATCTTCCATAAGATTCGTTTTAATTGGTTAACTTAAATATAAGAATTTAGCCCGGGATAAAAAAATTACCTACAGCATATTTCGAATGGAGTACCATGACTTTAGAGCTGCTATCTTCTCATCTGAGATTCCTTTCTTGGATAACAAATACTCTAACTCCTCTCTGTCCTTCTTACGAAGCTTAGTGAGATCAACAAGGTAGATTGCATTCTCTATCGAGGCCCCCTCCCTAACTATTTCAGCTATCTGTTCGGTTGCCTTGACACCGAGGGCTGAGTCAAATTTTGTTTTGACACCATATTCATACCAGTGGAAGTCAT
>Ga0164292_10004071_pt1 | contig 11900 bp, 5 predicted proteins | sample GEODES117metaG_FD_111486 | JGI IMG/M metagenome (GOLD analysis project Ga0164292, IMG submission 111486) | Eutrophic lake water microbial communities from Lake Mendota, Wisconsin, USA - GEODES117 metaG | ecosystem: Environmental > Aquatic > Freshwater > Lake | place: USA: Lake Mendota, Wisconsin... | reverse complement strand
CCGCTTCGTTCACCTTGTTGATATCGCCTATAGAAGACGTGAGGTAATTATTTACGGCTTGTGCAGGATCGCTATCATAGCTAACACTACCCAATAAGTCCGGACTTATCGTATTGATATAATTGCTCGCTCCTTGCCACCAGTTCGCAAACGCATACACGCCCACTTGGCTCTTATCTGTCTGCTGTTGATCGGCTTGTTGGCTAGCTACTGCATCGCCATAGTACTGCAATGCCGTACCAATCATATAATCACACAAGCTATCGCTTATAAGTTGTGTAGAGTCGCTCGTTGTGCTTGCAAGCCATGGATATAACGGTGCAATGCCTGACGTGCTGTATCGACTTAGTAAATAACTATTGATATACGTACTGTTTTGTGCTACACTTTTTAATAACTGCTGCTGACGCGCTACACTACTCGTATCTAATTCATAGTCATAAACAAACTGCTGCATCAACCCCGGTACTAAGGTAGCCAAGTGATTGCTGCGCTGCAACAACACACTATCGCTTTGCGTAGCGTCGCTAAACAACGCGTACAATAAACCATTAATCACTCTCGAAGGTTCCACCTCCATATACGCCGCTAACACATCGGCTATCGGATACTTGCTCTGTGCTTTGCTATACCCCTGCATAGCCCTTAGCAAGGCACCTGGTTGATTGCTCAAAAACTGTTGACGCAAGCTCGCATCGGCACTCAGCACCTGACCTGCTGATTGGGCCGTCATCGTTGTGCCAATATAGGGCTGTATCGCTTGTTTAAAACTCGGATCACTCAACACACCCATCGTATTAAGCGCACTGACATAATACGTAGCTGGATTGCCAAAACCCGCTCCACTAGACACCGCAGGGTCGATGGCCGCATACACATTCTGTAACACATTTTCTATATACTTACCTGTATGCCATTGTTGTTTGAGCTCATACACCGCTAAAATATTACCTGTCGCATCACGCACATAATACGTATTCTTATCCAACTTGCCCGTATCGCTGCTCAAGCGCTGCGACTTGCTCACACGCTGACCTGCCGCATCATAACCAAAGTCCAAGGTCCATTTTTGGGTCTTGTTTTCTACCTTGCTCACCTTGCCATACAAGTTCCACTGTATCGTATCCGTACCACTCGTCTGGTCTTTACTCAACTGACCAAGCTCATCATACAAATAACGAACCGATGGTGCTGCACTTTGTTTAATATCATCATACGATCCGCTAAGGTTGGCCGCCTGATCCCACACATCACTGAGTTTATTATGATCATTCGGTGCCGTATACACATAGCTAAAACTATCCAGCAGCGCACCTGCTCCATTGCGGCGCGTAAGCGTTTGTAGGTTACCATCCAAATCATACGCATACGCACTGGCATACCAGTTGTTGAACGCTAACACGTTTTGATTATTGAGGCTACCATACTGCGCCTGACGAATACGATTTTGTTGATCGTACGTATATGCACTCGCTAGCGATCCAAACGCATTCAACGCTGTGCTTTGACGCGCAATATTACCATTGTACAAATTTTTGGTCTGCTGCGGTACATTGTTCCACGTACTCGCACCAATGGCTTCGTAATCATTAGCAAAATAATACAGACCCGTTCCATACGCATCCTGTGGTGTTACCACACCCGACTTTCCATCACCACCCATATCTAAGTTCGTATCTATAGCCGAACCATTAATAGCCTTCAACCAACCCTGCAACGTATAAGCATAATCTACCCCTTGCACGCGTTGCGCACCCAAAGATACCCGTGCCAAAGGTCCATGGATAATAGGTATAACCTGCATCACGTTTCCAAATAAACCCATCATGGCTCGTCTCCACACTCGTGATTCTATTATCCGCATCATACGTATAGCGCTGATAAAACTGATCGGCAAAGCCCCTATTATAGCTCAACATCGTCACCTTGCCACTATGCAGGTCAAACTCATAATCTACACGTTTATACTGCTGATGCACACTACTCAACTCCGGAAACTCCTGCACCAAACCTATAACATTACCCACCGCATCATACGAATAATGCGTAGCATGACTATACACACTATTACTGTTCACACCCACACTCGGATAATACATACTTGCCGCCACTCGACTGCGCAAATTCGTTTGCTTATTCAAACCCGTTACCGTTGATAAATCCTTAAACGCTTGATCATACACCGTTACCACCACCTGCGTTCGCGGCTTGCTCTGTATCGTCTGCGCAAATTGCACATTGTCCGTAAAATTAAGTTGACTCGATGGCATGCAATACGTCCACATACCGGTATTCAAATTCTGACACGCACACGCATTGGGCGGCGTAGTCAAATTTCTATTCGCATCATACAAGGGCACATCCGCAAAATATACACAGTTCATCCAATTCACCTCTCCCGTTTCTATGATTCTATTCTGCGCATCATACAAACAATACGTATACAAACCCCTCGGTCGCTGCTTATCATTCTGCGATAAAATTAAATTCCCCTTAGCATCATAATACATAAGCTTCTCCCCACCATCAGGCGTGTGCTCACGCACCAACTGATTGGCCGTATTGTATTCATAACGCGATGTCTTTTTATGATTCGGCAACTGCGCTACATTAAACGTATTGCTCGCGCGCATAGCATCTATAGGTACTATACTGGCACTATCCAAAGGTTGCACACCCATAGGTGGAACCGTCTTAATTAAATTACCCGCTAAATCATAATTATACAAGGTATACGCAAAACGCTTATCCGTATAATCAATCCATAAATGCTCTTCTGATGCCTGCATTATATAATCGTAAAACGCAGCATACAAAGCCGATTTAGTAGAATCAATATACTGCGCATAACGCACCTTGCCCGCTGCAATAGCCGCACTAATTCGATCCTGCTCACAGTTATTGTCCGCACCCATCATACCACTTAGCACTGCTGCATTAGCAGCTCCGCTTCGTGCAGTGCCCAATAAAACATCATGCAATACCTTGCTCCACCCCAAATCAAAATCACAACTTCCCTGCACCACTATCGTATCACTTGGATATTGCGGATCAACCATGTGCACTACAAAACGCTGCACAATCGTATCGCCCGTAGACAAGCTCACCCCTACAGGTACCAAATATGCATGCCTGCTTTTTTGCACCACCGCAGGTACACGCAAATACACATTGTATAATTGTAAGCTGCCGTTTTTAAAATACTGATACGCATACAAGCCATCCTGACAACGATACAATTTTAAAATACCCGTACTCGAACTTGCACTCATCACACTACTCGTACTCGGCAATAACAACGTATTATTCAAATTACTTTTTACTTCATTTAAAATCGTGGTGAGCACTCCATAACCTGCATATACTTGTGTGGCATCACTGTAATACAAATTACTTCTACTATCCATGCTACTGCTCGTACTATAATAACTCGGCATACTACCATTCAACGCACTTAATGACGTAGTCAATACCGACGTTTCAAGCGTATCCAATACACGTGGTGTACTGCGCAGCTGCGCACTATACGTATAATTTAAATACGCCTGCTTCAAGGGATTATAATAGTCCTCATTTACCGTTGCCAGCGCATAAGGCATCCAAAAAGCGGTGGTATTATTTTGATAGATATTGGCATACAACTTTGCAATACCTTGAGCAATCGACATCGGACTTGCATTACTTGCCGCAGCAAGTACTACGCGTTGTCCCGATAAACTTGCTCCACCCACTATCATATTAACCGATTGTGCCGAACCCGAAGTACTTAATCCAGTAGCATTAAGCAAGCCATTCAAATTAGCCGTTGTAGGATAGAGTAAATATCCCATACCCGTATTCCCCGAAGTACTATTGACCGACCCACCAAAGCTTTGTACCAAGGCTTTTAAAGCAGCATACTGATGGTACGGAATAGATTGCGGATCTAAAACTACCCACTCATTAGTACCGCTCTGATAATCGATTAAAGCCTGTGGTGTATAATTACTAAAACTAGATTGGAACGCTGCAAAGCTACTGTAGCTTACACCATTTACACTCGGCGTAGGAAAACTCAACTTGGCCCAACCCCCATTAGCGGGGATCAACATGGAATCGGCTAAAGCACAACTCTGTAAAAACAAACGATAATCAGCTTCCGTATAAACCGTTTGTAATTGATAATTAGCAAAATTAAATAACGCCGCATAATACAGCGGATGATCTGCATTGAAGCCCCCATACGATTGCAGGGTATCTTTAAAGGCGGTAAAGATGGTTTTAAATTGCGTACACGGCACACAAGCACTCAAACTACCACTGTTAGCCTCCTGAAACGGCACCTTGCCTTGCGTCCATCCAGTACATGCTATTGGCGTGGTAAGCGTAATGCCATTAACCACATCATTGCGCTGCGCATCTGCCGTAAACATATATAACCCAACATAGCCTGGCGCCTCCGCAGTAGGACGATCAAAATAACACGACACCTTCGTAAAGGCTATTGTAGAAGCATTGTGAAAAGCAGGCATCGATTGATTATTAACCCACACCCGATCGTTTGCATGCAAGGTTATAACTACCGTATCCGTATTGCGTACAAATCGTAAATAATACGCCTGCTTATCTATATCATAATTTGTAAGCAAGTACGTAGCTGCACCATTTAATTGCGCATGTATCGCTGCCGCAAAGGTATTCGATGTCGCATAACTCGGATTCGTATACACCGTCGTTGTACTGCCCGCTGCCATTAACGCCGTTTTAATCGTCGACTCATTTAAAAAAGCATGCACCGATTCGTAATATGCATCACTTTTACAACGACCATCCGTATTTGGCGTAGCTGCTGTTTGTACATAATTATACAAATACGGATGACACAAATCACTTAAACTATTACCCGATGCAATAATAGCATAACGAACTTGATTGGGCGTATAAGCCCCCTTATGAACCAAGCCTCTATAAAACATAGCCATTAATGTATCATGCAATTGCTGCTGCGCTACACTCGAACTAAAACAATTGGCTAAACGCGCCACCAACGTATCTACAGCAATGCGGGTAAGCAAGGTATCAGCACGTCGATCAAGCGCCATCACACTGTCTTTTCGGATGCTAATCAACGCCGTATCGGCTGCCGTAATCGATAAAATAGACAGTATTTGCTGCTGCTGTGCCGTGCTAAAACTACCCAATATCGATCCTGAAGCTTGTGATAACGCACCACTTGAATCAAAATAAACAGGTACCAAAGGCAGCGGCAACACAACCGGTATACGACCCGTAAACTGACCCGGTGCACACGGCGCACACGTATTATTGCCACTAGAACGCAATACACTTTTCCACTTGTTATGATTGGCCGTGTACATCGTTTTTAACTGCTCAAAATATAAATCCTTGGTACGCGTATCTGGAAAATCAAACTGCTGAATCGCAGTGCCAAAAAACGAAAGCGCCTCTTTGCTGGCAAGCGTATCATCTGCACTCGTAAAAGCCATCTTACACGCAAGCGTATCAATGCCCATCATACCCCCATATACCGTAGCTAAAGAATCGTTAATGTGCGCTAAATTAAAAGGCGCAGCCTGCAACTTAGTCCTTAAGTAGGTATCTTTTTGCAACAAATCACTCAAGGTAAAATAACCATAACGAACCGCTTCTGCAGCCGTAGACATCGCATCTAAACGCTCCATAAACGTATCCACAAAACAAGATGCTAATTTGCAATACTCCGGATGCAAGGGCAATAAAGCCTCCGCAATTTGATATCGATCAACGCCTGAAGCATGCTCGTACACATAACGAAACGTATCCGCAGGAAGACCACCTAAATTCGTATACACATTACCATAAACAACAATTGATAACGCATTCAACGCGCTTAACACACAGGGTGACATATAGCGATACGACGCACTCACATCCCCCCGATTAATATCAAATATAGATGGATAAATACCAACCGTTAAACTACCCGCCGTATTAGAAAAATCTTGCGTAAACTTTCCGTACTTGTTATACGGAAACAACTCCTCCTCCATCTCTCTTTTTAACACATCACATTCCGTCTCCGCTACCGACGAACACGGTAGCGTTATCGCATCTACCGCTTCCTTAATAAATGCCTGCTCCGTCTTTAAACACGTACTTGAAGGATGCGCAGTCGAAAAACTAATAAAAGAATCTACCGCACCCGATATATCCGACGTTGCCACACGAAGCGTTTTATTAATCGTATGATTACCCTTTGCTAAGGGCAATTGATCTGTTTGTGAAACAGACGTATTTGCCGTTGCCGCACTAACCACTCCCGTTGTACCCAACGTGCCCGTTCGATGCAACTCCAGTTGACCACACGCATCATGCATACTATAATCATACGAAGCCGCCAAAGACAAACCTATAAATTGAGGACTCGTACATACCGGAAACGGAGGTAAGCTATACGTATACTTAACACGAACCAAACTGGCATCCGCATCCATAAAATGATTCCCACTCCAACGCTTCTCATTGCCCACCCTTAACTGCAACGCACCATCTAATTTATCTTCACTAATCAATTGCGTAGCAGGCACCTCATCGTTTAAAACCAAAGCCTGCGATACCGTATCTACCGTACCCAATATAGACGTAGCAACCAACTTCCCTCTGTAATCTTTTATGGCCATCGACAACTGACCATTCTGATCCTTACTCACCGTCTTATTGTAATACGACGCAATGCCCGCATTCAATCCAAATAAAGCATTTATATTTTTTTGTTCCGCAGTCGTATAAAAATTTGCAACATCATGACCATTATTAATTTGCAAAACAGGACCCGCACCACCTTGCTTATCTACTCGATCACTAAACCCTGGCGACAGCTGCGTATGCACAAAAGGATAACCATTCGCCTTCGGCACAAACTTCTGCATACCCATCGTATCCGTATTCAAACTCGAATAATAAACATTCGATCGTGATGCCGATAAAAATGCAGGTACCACTAAATTATCCGGACACGTCGTAGGCTTACTATCAAAATCAGCAGCCTGATACGGTAAATTCGTTTGCGAAGATATACTTACACTATCCTGATATTTAAAAGCACTCGTCTTCACCACAGAAGGCAAGGTGCTTATCGCCGCTCTCCCCTCATAATCATACACCTGCTCCGTTACCAATAACTTATCCGCACTACTATTAAAACGCGTTATCGTTTGTCTGTTTTTTAACAACCCATCATAATAACTCAATACATGCTTATACTTACCACCCTCCGCAAATTGAATCGAATAATTCCAATTCAAAGAATCACCTAAATGCGCTGTAGCCACACGATAATAATGCGCACCACTACTTAAAGAACTCACCACACCACTACTATTCGACAAACTCCAATTACCATACACCGGATATTGATACAAACTTGCATCAGGACGCACCATACGCACTCTAAAAATAACATAACCACGAGGATACACAATCGGTATCTTATAACTCATCGAATCTGTAGTCACACGCGTAGCATTATGCTTAAACGTATAATGCACCAAACTACTCGATAACGGCGTACTCGTAGAATCGCCATAATCATCCACATACGTCCACTCCAAATCATACTGCGCTGGCGTATGCTTACCCAAATAAGGCGTACTCGCATAATTCCATGATACCGTCAACATCCCACTACTCCCATCATAACTACTACCCGTCTGTAAATTCATACTCGATAACGAACTCAACTTCGTATACACCTGATAACGCATCGTTAACTCAATACCAAAATTCTTTGCCAATACTGCACTCGACAACAACGTAGGCACACTCGCCGTAGCATCATAAATACCCAACACCGTTAACTTCGCATTATACAAACCCGAACGCAACTTGATTTGCTCATCCTGATACGACGTCAAGGAATCCCCATTATAACCAATCACCAACGTATCCACCTCCGTTACATTCACCGCAGAATCCTGCAACAAGGTCGACCCCTCCAACTTATAAATCAAACGATAAGCATACGAATGATGCGGTAAGGTATCGGATTCATGAATTACAAAAAACCTAACCTGCGTATAATTACTCTTGTACTGAGCATTCGATGAAAACGTACCCGCAGACCCCAACTGAACACTGCGCTGATCATTACTCACATACAATAACGCCGATGACGGATACGAAACACCCGTAAACATCCCCTTTAATTCCGATGAACGCAAAACCCCACTGCTCTGCTCACGAATCGGAAAATGAAAACCCTGTGCTAACAAATTATGCGCAAATCCTATGAAGAAGAGAAGTACAATACAAATACGAGTAATCATTTGAAAAAATTTAAAACTCTTAATGAATGAAGTAGCCCATAAAGAATCATTAATAGAAACCGAATACTTATTTCTATACATATAAAAAGATGAATACACCTTGCATAAAGCAATTCACTTTTTAAAAAATAGGAAATAATTCAGGTAGTATAAAGTTGAACGGTATAAGGAAAATAACCAAACATATAACACGGTAATATTACCGTGTTTTATTTCTTATTAAAATCGAGTCAGCAGATGAGCATAATAACAACTTTAAAAAGTAATTACAAGATGTGAAAAGGGAAAAGAAGAAGAACCAAATAGGCGCACATTCAATCACCAATTGCATAGTGATTGGAATTCATTAATTCATCGAAGATTAAAGCAATTACAAAGCGCTTTGTGATTAAATCAAACATCTACTACAAAGTAAGAATATCGCTTACGAAGCAATTAGTAATATTATTTATGGTTATGTTCTATCTATTTTATTTATTTAAATCCAATTACAAATTGATTCGTGATTGAATATTTTTTCAAAGAAATAGAAAAGGCTGAAAAAGGAAATAATTGCTGATTTAAATCAAGCCTTGAAATGCTAATCATAAGTACAGTATTGAATAAGGTAAAATTACCGACATTTACCATAGATGTTATTATATATTTTTGATATGGCAAATACTTTTTTGTCTTTAAACTAACAATTATTTTATTTTTATAACAACTTAAAGATGTTGAAATATATAAGCTGTGTGTAAAGTTTAAAGACAATCCCACGACAAATGATAAATTAAAAATGAAAATTTACAGGCAAGAAATTCAAACATACATAAATAATTTTAGGAGACTTTTTAGTCGCTTCCTAAAACCTGATGTTGGAATACAATCCACAATATTTCCATACGACAAAGGAAGTATAATTGTATACGAATTAGGACTTAATTTGCAAAATAAAGACGAATTAAGAAGCAGCTCAAAAGAAATAACAGAAGCGCTTAAAAGGACAAACTTGTTTGAAAATGAAAAGGGAGATCAAATACACTCTTTCGTTGGGACAAATATTTTACTCATAAAGAATAAAATAGTTGTAATCAAAGATGACAATGCAAAAGAATGGTCTGAAGAGAAAGCTCAATTAGACGTTGAAAAAATTATGCAACCTTCTAAAGGCAAAATTAATGGCTAAAATAAAAATAAGAGATATAGAAGGGGACGCTGACCAAATAAAAAACTTATTAAAAGATTTAGGTTGCGACCTTAATAGTTATATAAGCACGACCCCAATAAAGCCAAAAATTCCAAATTTTTGGATTTTTATTTTATGTTCGATATTTTTTATTCTTACGTGTGTAATTTGGTGCGATCTATTCAATTCAACTTGGACAAAAGTTTGTATCCTTGGAATATTTTTACTTTTGGGGCTTATTTCCTACATCGTTCACAACAATTACGACAAATGGTCGACAACCATCATCCCAATTGCAACTGGATTCTGTTTAATCCTAATTTGCTTAAATGTTTATACCCCACAAGAATTAGCTAAGAGACTTGAAAACAAAGCAATAGAAAAGATAAATGGGAAATGACACAATACACAACATTCTCCCCAACCAGTATTGTATTATACCATGGCTTAAGCCCTAAATTACTTAATGTCAAAAGTATAAACGTCCGCTTTCCCCATATCAGACATTGTATCTAATAGGCTAATTCTTATAGAATCCTTATTTATTAATTTTGCATCAATTAATACATCGTAACTCCATAAATTTTTAAATAATTTTTATTACTCCATTTTTATTAACTTTCTGCACTTCAATTATAAAGCCAAAATGGAAAAAGTTTCTTTGATTGAGAGCCTAAACGATGATAAAAAATACGCTTTACAGTATGCTTGATGCCTTTTTTGGTAAGCCTAAATTAAAAGATGCTCTTTCTAATGTATTGCAGGATGTAAAATAAAAAAGCCCCGACTTGCGAGGCTTTTTTGCTTTATCTTTTATTCTATGGTTTCGAACGGCATTAAAGAACCATCACTAAGAACATTTCGGTATATATAATATTCCCCATTTTCATTTTCCTCCCTTATAATCATAAATTTTGAAGTCGTAAAAATTTTCGCATGATGTGTGTAGGGTTCTCCATCAAACACGCCTTCTTTTTTCACCTCGATACCATCGCTGTATAAATAAGGCATCTTCATATCTTCATCAAATAAAACCTTATGGTCTTTTAGCAGAATAATTTTATTATAAGAATCTTCAACCAAAAATCCTTTAGACATCAAAGCATTACTACTTTCATAATCTTGAATACCTAAAATAAGTCTCACACCTTTCAACTGTGTATACTCGCCAAAAACATACATGGTATCATAATTAACCTGGAAAAAATCCTTTAAGTCAATGTAAGAAGTATCACTTTTTTCAAACGTACAATTTCTTTCTATATACGAATAAAATTTACTTTTTTTACTGCCGTTACACCCAAGCAGCACAAGTAAGACCAATCCAATAAATAGACTATTTTTTCTCATCTGTTGTTTTGTTCATGCCATCTTGACCCTTCTTATCAATTTCTTTAAGTGCGGTCTCATACTGGCTCTTTGTTAATTTTGTTTTTTGAACTTTATAACCATCTTTATCATTTCCCGTCATTGCATATAAACCATTCTTAAAATACTCTGTTACTACGGCTTTTGCTGTTGTAATATTATCTGCATCTTTATTTTGTTCACCGATTACTCTACCAATTTGATTATTCAGTAAATCAATCGTCCTATCTGCATCATCTTTAGCTGTTACACCTTTAAACACACGTTGATTCATATCTACATTAGTAGTTGATTCGTGAGCATTTCCAATTCGTGACGCTGCTTTTGCCCCCATGTCTTGCGTTAATAATGCTTGCCATAGAGTGTGACGAATAGCATTTTGTACGCCACCTTCAACATTTTTTACGCCAAGAGCTTTCCCGATATTTACCTGAAAGTTTGTTGCAACATCGTTGTGATTAGTTAAAAACGGCCCATTAGTTTTAAAGGCATTTACAGGATGTCGCATGCTATAACCAACTGTACGAATTACATCATTACCCTCACTCTTTTCCATTATCTTAGATGAGACATAATATGCTGCTGCTGCTATAATTGGGATAATCGGAAACTTACCATCAGGGTCAGCGAACAAAATTGGATTGTTATTAAAGGCTGCATATTCACTAATTCCAAATGTAGGTTCAGGGTCCCTATTCCATCTCCTTCCCAGCCTTGTATCATACTCCCAAAACTCAGCCGTGGTGTGGTTACCCGCGCCTGCTATTTCATCTACTTTTTCTTGTGAGTTGTATCCGTATCGATACCCGTCGTTAAGTTTATTACTTACCTGCACCAACTGTGTGCTGCTCACACTCGCACTCTGCTGTTGGTAGTTTACACTGTCTAAGGTAAAGCACAAGGTGTTTGCATTCGTGTTAAAATAACTATACGCAATGCTCAACTGCACCGATGACTGCGTAGGTGTAAAACTAATGGTATAAGTGCCTGAACTATTCATCGTAGTGCTGTATAACAAGTTGGTATATACACTCGGGCTCGCTGCGCTGCCCTGCTGAATG
>Ga0164292_10004068_pt1 | contig 11905 bp, 10 predicted proteins | sample GEODES117metaG_FD_111486 | JGI IMG/M metagenome (GOLD analysis project Ga0164292, IMG submission 111486) | Eutrophic lake water microbial communities from Lake Mendota, Wisconsin, USA - GEODES117 metaG | ecosystem: Environmental > Aquatic > Freshwater > Lake | place: USA: Lake Mendota... | reverse complement strand
TTTTTAAGGGCGGATGCATCAAAGAGTCCAGCGAAGCCGCCGATGCCGCTCATAACTTCTGGGCGAGATGATTTGGCTATCGATGCCTTCATTAATTCAACGGCGCGATCTCCAGCATCAATATCTACACCAGAATCTTTATATGTCGCCATCAATTTATACCTCAGAGATTTCTAAGCGAGTCTTGCCTTCGGATAAGTCTGCCGGGATTGCTATCGGATATTTTCCTGAAAAACACGCTGTGCACAGCTTATCTTCCGGGACATTTGTCGCGGCAATCAGCCCCTCTTCGGAGACAAAACCGAGCGAATCTGCGCCTATTGATGAGCGGATTTCCTCAATCGTCATCTCAGCGCCAATTAATTCGGCTCGAGTCGCAAAATCGATTCCGTAAAAGCAGGGCCACTTAACCGGCGGTGATGAAATTCGAACATGAATTTCAAGTGCTCCTGCCTCGCGTAACATCTTTACAATTGCGCGCTGCGTGTTTCCACGAACAATTGAATCATCGACAACAACAACTCGTTTGCCTTCGATAATTTCGCGTAGTGGATTGAGCTTGAGCCTAATTCCTAGTTGACGAATTGTTTGTGATGGTTGAATAAATGTTCGACCTACATATGAATTCTTTACTAGACCAAGTCCAAAAGGAATTCCCGATTGCTTGGCATAACCAATTGCAGCTGGTGTTCCTGATTCTGGGACCGGGATTACTAGGTCTGCATCTGCTGGAGATTCGATAGCCAATCTTCGGCCAATGGCTCCACGTACTGCATGAATTCCCTGCCCTGCAATTGTGGTGTCAGGTCGAGCAAGATAGACATATTCAAAAATACAACCTTTAGGATCTGCAACTCCCCACTTCTTTGAGCGCACACCATTTTCATCAATTGCGATAAATTCGCCCGGTTCGATTTCGCGAGTAAATTTCGCTCCAACAATATCAAGTGCCGCTGTCTCGGATGCAACAACCCATCCGCCTGCAAGTTCTCCTAAAACAAGTGGGCGTACGCCGTTAAGGTCGCGCGCGGCATATAATGTATGTTCATCCATAATCACAAGCGAGAAAGCACCTTGCAGCAATGGCAGTACTGCAACGATGTTTTCTTCAATCGTCTCGTGATCTTGCAGGCCAATAAGAGCGGTCATGATTTCAGTATCAGTTGTTGCGCCTCGATCGCCTTTCGGTACATCTTGTTCGAGTGAGCGCACCAGGTCAAAGAGCTCGCCGGTATTTGTCAGGTTTCCATTGTGGCCAAGAGCTATCGTGCCGTACTTGGTAGGCCGCAAAGTAGGTTGTGCATTGACCCAGGTACTCGATCCGGTAGTGCTATATCGACAGTGCCCAATAGCGATTTTTCCGGTCAGTGAGGTCAAATCCGATTCGGTAAAGACCTGCGAGACAAGACCCATATCCTTAAAGATGACGATGCGATTTCCATCCGAGGTTGCTATTCCAGCTGACTCTTGTCCGCGGTGCTGAAGTGCGTAGAGCCCATAGAAGGTGAGTTTTGCAACTTCTTCCGATGGTGCATAAACCCCAAAAACTCCGCATGCATCCTGCGGACCGCGATCGTTTTCAAGCAAGTGGTGATTAAGGTTTCCGTCAGCACGGCGCATCATGAGTGATCCTTGTTGAGCGGCAGAAATTCGGTCAGATCTGCGCGCACTCCAGAAGCATTAATCAATCCAGCCGCCATTGCATCAGCCCATGTAAGTTCGCCGCTAGCAAGTGATAACCAAGTATCTGCATCCATTTCAATGACATTAGCCGGAGTACCTCGAGTGTGTTTTGGTCCGTCACCGCATTGAACTGCGGCATATGGCGGTATCCGTACTTCAATGGCACGTCCTGGAGATTTCTCAACTAAAGCTGCGAGCGTCAACTTTACCTCCTGAAGCATCTCTGGATTGCGCATCTGATTAACCAAATAATTTCTTAAAGGTTTCAGTGTGTGCGGTACGTAATTCATCCAACGAGATAACGCAGTCATTGATGATCAGTGCATCTCCGCCTGTTGAACCTATCTTTGCTAGCGGAATATTCTTCGCACCTGCCAGAGCGAGCAAAGATGGAGCCTGATCGCTCGCTATTGCAACTACGACTCGGCCAGGAGTCTCACTCACCAACGAATTGCCTGGATTATTAAGAGTTACCTGCGCACCGACGTTGTGGCGAAGAACCATTTCGGTAAGTGTTGCTGCCAGGCCGCCCTGGCTTAAATCGTGAGCGGCTGTAAACAACTTGTTCTGGTTTGCCGTTACTAGCAAGTCAATCAAACGCATTTCGCGAGCCAAGTCTGCGGTAGGTGCAACTCCCCCACGCATTCCATGGAGGTAAGCCCATTCACTTCCTGAGAGATTCTCATCTGTGGCACCCAATAGGTAGAGTTCCAAACCAGCGTCAGTAAAGGACATTGGCGTCCTAGTCCGAACATCCTCAATTACACCCAAAACTCCGATAATAGGTGTCGGCAGAATCGCGGTCGTACCCGTCTGATTATAGAAAGAGACATTTCCGCCGGTGATTGGCAACCCCATCTCGAGCGCGCCATCGGCTAGACCGCGAACTGTTTCGGCAAATTGCCACATCACACCCGGATCTTCCGGCGAACCAAAGTTAAGACAATTTGTTACCGCAAGTGGCTTAGCGCCAGCGGTCGCAATATTTCGAGCTGCTTCTGCGAGTGCCAACTTTGCGCCTTCATATGGATTGAGGTATGACCAATTCGCATTAGCATCTGTGGCAACCGCAACTCCCAGATGTGTCATCTCATCAATGCGCACCATGCCTGAATCATCGGGCTGTGACTGAATTGTGTTGCCTTGGACATATCGATCATATTGATCTGTCACCCATGACTTATCAGCCAGATTGGGGGTCGCGGCCAGGGTCAAAACAACGTTCTTAATCTCAGCAGAAGTTACTGGAATTGGTGGATTGATAACTTCTTTCGCAACTGCATCTACATAATCTGGCTTGGCGAGCGGGCGGTTATAGACCGGACCATCATGGGCGACGGTGCGCGGTGGAACATCAACAATGAGCTCGCCGTTGAAGGTAATCTCTAGGTGCGTGCCATCTGTTACTTCTCCGATGACGGTAGAAGTAACATCCCATTTCTTACAGATTTCAAGGAAGCGTTCAATCTTTGATGGTTCGACAATCGCACACATACGTTCTTGTGATTCTGACATCAAAATCTCTTCTGGCGAAAGTGATGGATCGCGCAGTGGCACTTTATCTAGCTGTACTTTCATACCGCCTGAACCACCGGATGCGAGTTCAGATGTGGCACACGATAAACCTGCACCACCTAGATCTTGAATACCAACAACGAGATCTTCGGCAAAGATTTCCAGGGAACACTCAATCAACACCTTCTCAACAAATGGATCGCCCACCTGAACAGCTGGTCGCTTAGCTGGGCCCTTTGCATCGAAGGTTTCTGAAGCAAGAACAGAGACGCCACCGATTCCATCGCCACCGGTCTTTGCCCCGTATAAAACAACAAGATTTCCAGCTCCGGCAGCTTTTGCGAGCTTGATATCGCTATGTTTCATGACGCCGACGCAGAGCGCATTTACCAAAGGATTTCCGAGATAGCTTTGATCAAATACAACTTCGCCGCCGATATTTGGAAGTCCTAAACAATTTCCATATCCACCAACACCAGCGATGATTCCCGGCAAAACTCTGCGAGTATCTTCGGCATCTGCCGGTCCAAAACGAAGTGGATCCATGATCGCGATTGGGCGTGCACCCATCGTCAAAATATCGCGAACGATTCCACCGACACCAGTTGCAGCACCTTGGTAGGGCTCAATAAATGATGGATGGTTATGTGACTCAATCTTAAAAGTTACTGCATAACCCTGGCCGACATCTACCACTCCGGCATTTTCACCAATTCCAACAAGCAAAGCATCTGATTTCACGGCTTTCTCACCGAATTGCTTTAAATGTATCTTTGATGATTTATATGAACAATGCTCAGACCACATCACGGAATACATCGCCAGCTCAGAAGAAGTTGGGCGGCGACCAAGAATTTCCTTGATGCTTGCATATTCGTCTGCTTTAAGTCCAAGTTCGGCAAATGGTTGTGGAGTATCTGGATCTGCCTTTGCTAGGGCGACGGTATCGAGCACCATTATTTGACCATCGCTTTCAGAACGGAGGTAAAGAATCCAAGACCATCAGCCGTTGGACCCGTCAATAAATCAATCGCATGCTCTGGGTGTGGCATCAATCCAACAATATTTCCTCGCTCGTTTGAAACTCCAGCAATGAGGTTGCGAGATCCATTAGGGTTCTCACCGACATAACGAGCAATGATTCTGCCTTCGCCTTCGAGCATTTTAAGAGTCTCATCATCACATTGATAAGAGCCTTCGCCATTCTTTAGTGGGATCACAATCTCTTGCCCCGCTGTAAATGAATTTGTCCAGGCAGTAGTGTTGTTTTCAATACGAATCTTTTGGTCGGTGCAGAGAAAGTGAAGGTGTTGATTACGGGTAAGTGCTCCAGGAATCAAATGTGCTTCGGCTAGAACTTGGAAGCCATTACAAATTCCAAGTAGCGGCATGCCCCCTTTTGCCGCTGCAATCAGTGGCTCCATCACCGGGGAGAATCGTGAAATTGCCCCACAGCGCAGGTAATCTCCATAGGAAAAGCCGCCCGGAAGAATGACAGCATCGACACCCTTGAGATCGGCATCGTCGTGCCAGAGGGCGATTGCTTCGCCACCAGCAAAGCGCACTGCGCGCGCCGCATCTCGATCATCGAGAGTTCCTGGAAAAGTAACAACACCAATCTTCATTGTGTCTACTTATCCACTCGTACTGTGAAATTTTCGATGACTGGGTTTGAAAGCAACTTTTCGGCAGCTTTTTCAACTTCAGCTAGTTGAGCAGCGGTTGGTTCGCCCTCGACAGTTATCTCAAATCTTTTGCCCTGACGGACATCGGTAGCAAATGTAAAGCCAAGACGAGGTAGCGCCGCGGCCACAGCTTTTCCTTGTGGGTCGAGAATCTCTGGTTTCAACATAACATCCACCACGATTGTTGCCATTACTGCTCCCCTTTGCTCTTGGTAAAGATTAGAACTTTGTACCGGTTATACGTTCGTATGCATCTAAATACCGTGACGCGGTCTTCTCGACTATCTCTGCCGGCAACTCTGGCGGTGGAGACTTCTTATCCCAACCGCTATTGGTCAACCAATCGCGAAGGAATTGTTTGTCGAATGACGGTTGCGACTTTCCGGGTGCCCAATTGCGGGCCTCCCAGAATCGAGACGAGTCAGGTGTCAGCGCTTCATCTCCCCACGTGATGGTGCCGTCTGCACTTGCACCGAATTCAAATTTTGTATCTGCAAGAATAATGCCGCGGCTTTGTGAATACTCGGAAGCGGTGTCATAGAGCTTTAACGTGACCTCTCGGAGTTCTTCTGCAATACCAGCACCAACTATTTCTGCGGCAGAGTTAAAATCAATATTTACATCGTGATCACCGACCTCAGCTTTAGTGGCTGGAGTAAAGATGCTCTCTGGTAATTGCGAACCGTCTACGAGACCTTCTGGGAGAGCATTTCCGCAGACAGCCCGATTGCTCTGATATTCAACCAGACCGCTTCCGGTGAGATATCCACGAGCTACGCATTCGATTTCATACATCGTAAGCGGCGCAACGATGACGGCGCGATCAATGACAGATGCAGGAACATCTTCGCTGACTATGTGATTGGGCACGATGTCGCCAAGGAGCTCAAACCAGAAGAGCGATAATTGAGTAAGAATGGCGCCTTTTTGCGGGATTTCAGTGGGTAGAACCCAATCGAAGGCAGAGATGCGATCTGATGCAACGAGCAGGATTTCTCCGCCATCATTACAGTACAAATCGCGCACCTTGCCGGTACGCACATGGCTCCATCCATCAATTACTGGTGCAGGAGGGGCTCCCGCTGCGCCAAATCCACTCATCGAATAGAACCCGGCTTATAGCTTGCGGCGGTAGGAAATTTCTTCGTGATTGATTCGATGCGTGCAACAACGCGCGATACCTGGCTTCGTGCATCGCCGGTAAAGTCAATTGGGTTTCCTATGAGTGCATCTAATCCAGCGCGATCAAAAGGAATCCGAGAATCCGCACCAAGAGCATCGAGGACATTGTTGGGGAGCCCCTGGCGCATACCAAGAGCTGCGGCGACTGCATGTTCCTTAATTGCTTCATGTGCGACTTCACGACCAACTCCAGCTTTAACTGATGCCATTAATATTTTTGTCGTTGCCAAAAATGGTAGATAGCGATCAATTTCGGAATCAATGACTGCCGGGAATGCGCCGAATTCATCGAGCACGGTCAACATTGTCTCTAGTAATCCGTCTATGGCGTAGAAAGCATCAGCGATAGCAACCCGGCGAACAACACTGCACGAGACATCACCCTCGTTCCATTGATTTCCGGCTAGTTCGGAGACCATAGATGCGTATCCACGCAAAATCACAGTTAATCCATTGACGCGCTCACAGGAACGAGTATTCATCTTGTGTGGCATAGCCGATGAGCCGACTTGTCCATCCTTAAAGCCTTCAGTCACGAGTTCAGCCCCAGCCATCAATCGAATAGATGTTGCAAGCGAAGACGGTGAAGTTGCTAATTGAACAAGGGTTGTCAGAACTTCATAGTCAAGTGAACGCGGATAAACCTGACCGGTTGAATCTAGAACGCGACCAAAACCGAGTTCTGCCGCAATTGATGCCTCAAGTTTCTGATGCAGCTCGCTGGTGCCCAATAAGTCAATTGAATCTTGAGCCGTGCCGACTGGACCCTTAATTCCACGCATAGGATAACGACTTTGGAGTGATTCCAGACGTTCATATGCATAAAGGAGCTCTTCGGCAGCCGATGCAAAACGCTTTCCTAAGGTTGTGATTTGAGCCGGAACATTATGAGAACGTCCAGCAATAGGTTGATCGGCGTAAATCGCAGCCTTAGATGCAAGAGCGGCGAGCAGTGCGATTACTTTGTCGCGAACAATATTGAGTCCATCACGAATTTGTAGCGCCTCAATGTTCTCGGTCAGATCGCGACTCGTCATACCAGCATGGATTGCCTCGTGACCGGCTAGCGCGTTGAACTCTTCAATACGAGCCTTCACATCGTGGCGGGTAATTTTTTCGCGCGCATCGATTGATGCTAAATCAACTTTAGAGATAACTTTCTCATAATCGGCAATGACATCACTTGAAATAGAATGGCCAAGTGTTGATTGTGCACGAGCAACTGCAATCCACAACTTACGCTCTGCAATAATCTTTTCCTCAGGTGCGAAGACCTGACGCATCTCGGTCGAGGCATATCGATTTGCCAGTACGCTCATTGGTTACTCTCCCCTACTTGCTGATAGTGCGATATCTGAACGATAGAAAGAATTCTTAATAAAGACTTTGGGAAGCCAGCCATAGACCTTCTCGCGTGCCTCTGCCAGATTTTTGCCAATCCCTGTAACGGTGAGAATTCTCCCACCACTAGATACCAAATCATTTGTTACGTGAGCCGTGCCTGCGTGATAGAAAGTTACATCACCACACGTTGGGATATCGATTGAAGCGCCCGTCTTTGGCTCAGTTGGATAGCCTTCAGATGCAACCACTACTGTTACAGCGCTCTCATCTATCCAATGCAAGACGGCGTCATCGAGATTATCGGTCGCCGCCTTATATAAAAGTGTGGCCAGCGGTGTTTTAAGTCGCGGAATTAATACTTGAGTCTCTGGATCACCAAATCGTGCGTTGAACTCGATTACTTTCAGCCCGTCCTTAGTCAATGCAAGGCCGGCGTATAACAAGCCTACGAAAGGCGTTCCGCGCGCTGCCATCTCGGCAATCATGGGCGCTAATACTTTCTCATATGTCTGTTCGACAATATCTTCGGGCGCCCATGGCAACGGTGAGTAAGCACCCATCCCACCAGTATTGGGGCCTTTATCGCCATCGTATGCACGTTTGAAATCTTGAGCGGGCTCCATCGCGAGCACATTGCGTCCATCAGAGATTCCGAATAAAGAAATTTCAGGACCGTCTAGAAATTCTTCAATAACTACCCGCGCACATGAAAGCGCATGCTTAAGCGCAATGTCGCGGTCATCGGTTACTACAACCCCTTTGCCTCCAGCTAATCCATCATCTTTAACAACATAGGGAGCGCCGAAGGTGTCGAGCGCACTGATAATTTCTGCCTCTGTTGTGCAGGTAAAACTGCTAGCTGTCGGAACACCGGCATCGCGCATTACGCCCTTGGCAAAATCTTTCGAACCCTCTAGTTGTGCTGCTGCCTTGGAAGGTCCAAATACCGCAATCCCAATTGCCCGAATCGCATCAGCTGCGCCATTAACCAAAGGTACCTCTGGACCAATTACAACAAGATCTACTGCTAATGATTGTGCCAAAGTTGCAATCGCTGCATTGTTAGTGACATCAATGGGGTGCAGTGTTGCTACATCTTCGATACCTGGATTACCTGGTGCAACATGTAACTCTGTACATGCTGGGTCTGCCTCTAGTCCGAGTGCGAGTGCGTGTTCGCGACCGCCGCTTCCGACTAGGAGGATTTTCATGGCTTAGATGAAATCCTTTACGACGATTGTTTGATCGCGCCCAGGACCTACGCCAATCGCACTCATTGGTGCACCCGAGATTTTCTCGAGGAAGGAGATGTAATCCTGGGCATTTTTCGGCAACTCGGAGAGCTTGCGCGCACCCGTTATATCTTCGGTCCATCCTGGAAGATATTCATAAATTGGTTTTGCATGATGGAAATCTGTCTGTGAGGACGGCAGCTCTTCTACTCGCTTGCCATCAATTTCATATGCCACACAGACTGGAATCTGCTCCCAACCCGTTAAAACATCGAGTTTTGTGAGGAAGAAGTCGGTTAGGCCGTTAACGCGCACTGCATATCGGGCGATAGGTGCGTCATACCAACCACAACGGCGAGCACGACCAGTAGTGACGCCAACTTCGCCACCGATTGTACGAAGAGCTTCACCATCTGCATCAAAGAGTTCAGTTGGGAATGGACCCGAACCCACGCGAGTGGTGTACGCCTTCACAATTCCAATCACACGTTCGATCTTTGTTGGTCCGATTCCAGAGCCAGTACACGCACCACCAGCAGTTGGATTAGACGATGTGACGAATGGGTACGTGCCGTGATCGACATCGAGCAAAGTTCCCTGTGAACCTTCGAGCAGAACTCGCTTGCCAGCTTTGAGCGCTTGATCAAGTAGGAGAACAGTATCTGCAACAAATGGACGTAGGATTTCGGCGTAGCCTAAGTACTCACTGAGCACTTCATCCACGCTCATCTCTTTGCGGTTGAAAACCTTAATGAGAATCTGATTCTTATCGCGAAGTGCACCTTCGAGTTTTTGGCGCAAGATTGATTCATCGAAGAGATCCTGAACACGGATACCAATACGATTAATTTTATCGGCGTAGGCTGGACCGATTCCGCGTCCAGTTGTTCCAATTTTTGATTTTCCTAAGAAACGCTCAGAGACCTTATCGATGGTGCGGTGGTAAGGGGTAATCAGATGCGCGTTAGTAGAAATAACTAACTTACTGCAATCGATGCCACGTTCGGTTAGTCCGGCAATTTCTTGCAGCAGAACAGCAGGATCAATCACAACACCATTTCCGATTACCGGAATGACATTCGGCGAAAGAATTCCAGAAGGAAGTAAGTGGAGTGCGTACTTTTGATCACCGATAACAACTGTGTGGCCTGCGTTGTTGCCGCCTTGATAACGCACAACATAATCGACGCGATCTCCGAGCAAATCGGTAGCTTTACCCTTGCCCTCATCACCCCACTGTGCTCCCAGTAGAACTAATGCAGGCATTGGTAAAGCCCTTTCGACTTGTAGGTGAGGTTAATTACTTAAGAAGTGAGGTGCCGGTTGAACGTAAATCTTCGCAAGCAATCACTACGCGAGCAGCAATTCCTGCTTCGGCAGCCTTGCCCCACGCACGTGGGTCATATGCCTTCTTATTTCCGATTTCACCATCAATCTTGAGGACGCCGTCATAATTCTTCATCATGTGATCTACAACTGGGCGAGTAAATGCATACTGGGTATCGGTATCGATATTCATCTTAATTACGCCGTAATCAAGTGAATCGCGGATCTCTGAAAGTAGTGAACCAGAGCCACCATGGAAGACAAGATCCATTGGCTTGCTTCCTTCTGGGAGACCAAGCTTTGCAGCGACTGCATCCTGAAGGCCGTCGAGAATTTTTGGTTGAAGAACAACGTTTCCTGGCTTGTATACGCCATGAACATTTCCGAATGTTGCTGCAACCATATAACGAGCTGCAGCGTCATGGCCAAGAGTTTCGATTGTCATCAAAGCATCTTCTGGAGTTGAGTAGAGCTTTGCATCGTGCTTGGCCTCGACGCCATCTTCTTCGCCGCCGACAACACCGATTTCAATTTCAAGAATTGTGCGAGCAGCGACAGACTTTGCAAGAAGTTCCTTTGCAATAACCATATTCTCTTTCATATCAACTGCTGAGCCATCCCACATATGTGAGTTAAAGAGTGGGTGCAATCCATCTTTAATGCGCTGTGCACCAATTTCAAGGAGTGGGCGCATAAATGTGTCGAGCTTCTCTTTTGGACAGTGATCTGTATGAATACCAATATTGACGTTGTAATTCTTTGCAACAACGTGTGCAAACTCAGCGAGCGCAACTGCGCCGGCAACCTGGTCTTTGACTGTCGAACCTGATGCGTACTCTGCGCCACCCCATGAGAATTGGATGATTCCATCCGATTGCGCTTCCGCGAAACCACGAATTGCACCAATAATTGTTTGTGATGAAGAGACGTTGATTGCTGGATAGGCGAACTTTCCAGCCTTAGCACGGTCCAACATAGCTGCATAAACTTCAGGGGTTGCAATTGGCATTTTGACTCCAAAGGTTAATCGACGAGGTATATCGACGGGTGTAAACCCTAAACTGGAGGCGCCTTTGGCTCTAGTACTGGCTTACGGCTAATCCAACCACCTAACCCTCGGTTAGTGAAAATCGCCTCCCCGTTATCTATGGAGTAATCGCTGAATGAGCTGGATGAGCGCGCCAATCAGGGCTGGATTGCTGAAGAATTTAAGCAGGTATGAGAGAAAGGTAATCAGTGTCATGGCGGGATAGTGCCCTCGCCTGGAAGGTAGCCGTGGGGGCAATCTGATGGGGTGTGGATAGAAATGGGTAGTCAGCTGGCCCGCTTCCTTGTAACCTGCCCGTTATGAATAGCGAAGTTGGGCATGAATCACTGGAAAACCTCTCCACCGAGACCCGGACCTTTGCCCCCTCTCATGAATTTGCCGCAGCTGCCAACGCCCAGCCAGATATCTACGCCCACGCAGGCCAAGATCGCCTGGCTTTCTGGGATGAAGCTGCCAGCGCTTTAGATTGGCAGAAGCGCTGGGATACCACTCTTGAATGGGAAGCTCCTTACGCCAAATGGTTTGTGGGCGGAAAAATCAATGCAACTGTCAACGCACTCGATCGCCATGTTGCCCAAGGTCATGGCGGGCGAATCGCATTTCACTTTGAAGGCGAGCCTGGTGATACCAAGACCATCTCCTACGCGCAGTTGCTGACCGATGTCAGTAAAGCTGCTCATGCGCTTACAGAAATTGGAATTGTTGCTGGCGATCGCGTTGCAATTTATATGCCGCTTATTCCGGAAGCTGCCGTCGCAATGTTGGCGTGTGCGCGCATTGGCGCAATTCACTCAGTTGTCTTCGGAGGATTTTCGGCCGACGCACTGCTCTCGCGAATTCAAGATGCAGATGCAAAGCTTGTGATCACAGCAGATGGTGGATTTCGAAAG
>Ga0164292_10004067_pt1 | contig 11908 bp, 13 predicted proteins | sample GEODES117metaG_FD_111486 | JGI IMG/M metagenome (GOLD analysis project Ga0164292, IMG submission 111486) | Eutrophic lake water microbial communities from Lake Mendota, Wisconsin, USA - GEODES117 metaG | ecosystem: Environmental > Aquatic > Freshwater > Lake | place: USA: Lake Mendota... | reverse complement strand
TGGCACCAAGGAAGGCTGCTGTATGTGGACATTGAGTCCCATTTGATCGTGGCGTTTGATCCCGCGACCGATGAAGAAAGAGTTTGGAATGTTGGGCAGCGGGTGGGAACGGTGGTGCCCCGGATTGGTGGTGGGCTGGTATGGGCGGGAGATGATGGGTTCTACTTTTTGGATGAGACGAGTGGAGTCAGCACGGCGATCGCCGATCCGGAGATTGGGGTGTTGGATAATCGGTTCAATGACGGCAAATGCGATCCAGCAGGACGGTTATGGGCAGGCACCATTTGCCTGAAGAAACGTCCAGAGGCAGCTTTGTATTGTTTGGATACCGACCTGAGTGTGGCCAAAAAGTTTGCACCGGTGACGAACTCGAACGGGATCGTTTGGGCGCGCGATGGACAGACGATGTACTACATTGATACCCCGAGTAAAAAAGTTCGTGCCTTTGATTTTGACGTAGCGATGGGTTCGATCTCTCAGGAGCGTGTGGTTTGGGACACCAGCGAGGATGAGAGTAGCCCCGATGGGATGACGATTGACAGCGAAGACCGTCTCTGGATTGCGTTTTGCCATGGAGGTAAGGTCGTTTGCTACGATCCGGTGGCGGGGCAAAAGCTGGAGCAGATTGATTTTCCGTGCATAGAGACGACGGCCTGTGCCTTTGGGGGGGGCGATTTGAGCGAGCTTTACGTGACGACGGGGGTCAAGCCTGGACTTGATGAGGCGGCAGCAGGCCGATTGTTTGTGTGCAGACCTGGGGTGATGGGGGTGCCTGCGACAGCGTTTGCGGGTTGATTAGCGAGGCTTGGTTTGTTTTGCGACGGAGACGAATGGGGCGAGCCTTTCGAAGGTTGCGTCTCCAATTCCTGGAACTTCAAGAAGGCCATCGATACTGGAGAAGGGGCGGGCTTCAATCAATCGAAGAGCCATGACTTCGCCGATTCCCGGCAGGGAAAGCAATTCGTCGCGAGAGGCGGTGTTGAGATCGATGGGTGTACTAGGGGGCGATTTGGTGCCAGTGCCTTTGACGGCGGCGATTTCGGCCTCTTCCAGGCGTGCGGCGCTGCGTTCTGCGGGTAGTTCGTTCCAGTCTGTCTTTGACCAGGCTCCGAGGTCCTTTTTGGCGGCTATGATTTCGAGATCCTTTAGGTGTTCGCGCCATTCTTCGCCTGTAGTGCCTTCGGGACGTTGGCGGGCAACGCCGAACGCCCTTGCGAGGCCCTTGGATACCAGGAGTTCGGACAGGTCGTGGCCGGTGCTTGTCGTGACGAAGCCATAGATTCGCTGATAGCGGGAGTCGCCACGGGCATCGGCAAATGCAGTGTGGACGGTGAAAGGTTTGCTGAGCTGATTTTTTGTTTCCGTTTTGCCGTCGATGCCCAAGGTATGGGCCGTTTGCATGGAAGGGATTCCAAACCAGCGTTTTTGGTCACGAAGCCGGCGAGCATTGGAGTCGCTGCCTTCGACAGAGCTTTCCAGGCAATCAACTCCGTAAAGGCGAATGGTGCGCACGGTCCCATCTGGAAACCGAACTGGGAAACTGTCACCATCGGCCCAAGTTTCGTCGACGAATTGGCAATTGGGAAAGCTTTCGAGATCCGGATTTGCGAAGCAGGGAATGATGTTTAGCAACAGAAGGGCGCAGATAAGGGGGCCAGCTGAAGTATGATGCCGGATTCGAAAAGCCATCGTGAAGCTTGGGCAAAATGATTTGTGGGTTTGAGTGGGCGGCATTGGAAGGGCTTACTGCATTTGGCTGCCGAATCGTGTCCCCGATTCGGTGGTGGTAAAAGAAGAATTCGATTCTGAGGGCGACTAGGAATGTTTGTTTTGACAAAACCGTCGCGCCTTGCCGAGTCGTGTGCGGCAAGGAGGGCGGGAGGTCGTGAAAGAGGGCATTTGGGCAGGTGGGCCGGGCCGTCTGTGGTGACTTTTGGCTGGCAGATAAAAACCTGCAAAGCCTTTGAAATCGGGCAATGGAAGACTTTGTGAAAAATTTCACAAATTCATCTTGCACCGCTATCGGCATGCAGATAACAATCCCCTCCGACCCCTTCGGAATGTTCGTTTTTTCGTCATAATGACCACCGTCTTCTCCCCAACCCTTTTGCCGCTGGCGCTGAGCCAATCTGCCGTGACCCTTCTTGGGGAGCCGAGCAGTTTCACGGCGTTTGTGACCAATTCGTTGTTCGTAGCGCTGTTGGTTTTGGGGTTGATTCTGTGGGTGTCGAAAAAGGCGACGACGGGGATGACGATGGTGCCTCACCAGTGGCAGAATTTTTTCGAGCTTTTGATCGAGTTTTTGTATTCCAAGGTTGAGGATATTGTTGGGCCAAAGGTTGCGCCTCGTGCCTTCCCGTTGCTGGCCACATTGTTTATTTTTATCGTCGTGGCGAACTACTTTGGTTTGCTTCCAGGTGTGGGGACGATCGGTTGGGGTGAAGGTCATGGATTTTTGAGTCTGGCTCACATTGAAAAGCCTTTGCTGCGCCCTGCCACGGCGGACTTGAATATGACCTTGGGAATGGCGCTTTGTTTCATGGTGGTGTGGTTCTACATCACGATCAAAGAGATGGGAGTGTGGGGATTTGTCACGCACACTTTCGGCCCAAAGGGCGGGCTGAAAGGCGTGATGGGAATGGTTGTGGCCGTGGTGTTCTTCATGGTGGGCTGGATTGAATTGGTCTCGATGGCTTTCCGTCCGGCTTCTCTGTCCTTGCGTTTGTTTGGGAATATCTTTGCGGGGGAAACTTTGCTTCACACCATGATGACCTTGGGGGAGAAGTTTGGATTGGGTGGTACGGCTCAGTTCATCCTTAGTGTTCTTGCGCCGCTGCCTTTTTACTTCATGGAGTTGTTGGTGGGCCTGCTCCAAGCGGTTGTGTTCACACTTCTGTGCGCCGTGTACATTCAGCTTTCAACCACCCATGATGAGCATCACGACGAAGGTGATGGTCACGGTTCTGATGCCCATTGATTTCTAAACCCTTTGCCGTTGTGACCATGCCAAGCGTGTGGGTGACGGACAAAACCACGATAAAGCAAAATTAACTCAATCTAGAATACACAAACTTATGATGATGGAACTTATCTCCATGGCTGCCGATGCAGGCGCCGCTGCTGCTCCCGCCGTTGCTGCTGGCGTGAACGGATCTTTCACCCTTGGTCTTGCTGGCGCTGGCGCAGGCATTGGCATCGGTCTGATTGGTGGCAAAGCTGTTGAAGCTGTCGGCCGCAATCCTGGCGCCTTCGGTAACATTTTGACCCTTGGCATCATCGGGATGGCGCTTGCAGAAGCTATCGCCATCTATGCATTGATCATCGCTTTCGGCGGCCGTTAATTCGGTCCCGTTTGTCTGGCGGATCGTGTGATCCGCCAGACTCCTCTTTCTCTTTCCTTTTTATCTGATTCTACCGTTACCTCTCTGGCTATGACTTTCCTTGCATCCTCTGGTGGCATCGCAGACCAATTCGGGCTCGAATTGCCGAAACTCATCGCCCAAGTGATCATCTTTGGCATTGTTTTCTGGGTGCTCAAGACGAAGGCATTTGGTCCCATCATGGCCATGCTGGAGCAACGGCGTCAGCGGATTGCTGATGGCGAGTCGAAGTTGGAAAAGATTTCCAAGGACCTTGCTGAGGCGGAGGCCAATGCGAAAGCTCGGATCGACGAGGCGAACATTGAGGCAAGCCGGCTGGTTAAGGACGCAAACGAAAGTGCGAAAGCATTGGCTGAGCGCAAGCAACAGGATGCTGTGCACGAGGCCAACCAGATTATGGCCAAGGCCCGGGAGGCAGCTCAACTTGAGCATGAACAATTGATGTCGCAACTGAAGCGCGAATTTGGCCGGATGGTCTCTGATGCCACCTCTCGTGTGACAGGCAAGGTGCTCAATAGCGATGACCAAAATCGCATCAATCAGGAGACGACAGCGCAGGTCTCTCTTTGATTTATTTCATTTTTTTCTGCTCACACGCTAGCCCATGAAAATCAGCAAAGAAGCCCGCCGCACATCCCGCCAGCTGTTCCGCGTCTGCATGGTGGACGGGAAGTTGGACGAGGCACGCGTGCGATTGGTGATGAAGCAAGTGATGGCGAGCAAGCCACGCGGTTATGTGGGGATTCTTGATTTCTTTGCGCATCAAGTGCGCGGCGAACTGGAAAAGCAGCGGGCCCAAGTCGAAAGTGCGTCACCTTTGGATGCCAGCCAACATGACCAATTGCAGAAGAGTTTGAACGCTAAGTATGGTCGTCAGCTGGCTCTTGAGTTTAGCCTAAAGCCTGAATTGCTTGGTGGCATACGCGTGCGTGTTGGCAGTGATGTCTGGGACGGTTCTGTTAAGGCGCGTCTCGAAAATCTCAGGGCCCAACTGGCCTAAACCTATTTGATAAACCGAAAATCAGTCATTCCCTTTTCCGAACCCTAACGACCTATGAGCAACATCCTTCAGGAGATTGAATCCCAAATCGCAGGCATCAAGACTGCCGTAACCAAGTCCAACGTGGGCGTTGTGCGCGAAATTGGTGACGGAGCCGCACGTGTGGAAGGCTTGAGCGACGTGATGCTCAATGAAATGATCGAGTTTCCTGGCGGGTTGTATGGCCTGGCGCTGAACCTTGAAGAAACCGAGGTGGGCTGCGTGTTGCTTGGCTCTGGTGAGACGATTAAAGCGGGTGATGAAGTGAAGACAACTGGCCGTCTTTTGTCAGTTCCTGTCGGTAAGAGCCTTCTTGGTCGCGTTGTGAATGCTCTCGGTCAAGCTGTTGACGGCAAAGGTGATATCAAAGGCGAGGCGCAATACCCTGTTGAGAAGATCGCACCTGGGATCATTGCCCGGAAATCAGTTTCGGTTCCGGTGCAAACGGGCATCATGTCGATCGACGCGATGATTCCGATTGGTCGGGGACAGCGGGAGTTGATCATTGGAGACCGTTCGACGGGCAAGACGACGATTGCTGTCGACACGATCATCTCGCAGGCGCAGCAGAACAAAGCAGCCGAGCAGGGCAAGTTGGCCGGTCACAAGCCTCTCTATTGCATTTACGTGGCTGTCGGCCAAAAGCAATCGAACGTGGCCCGGGTGGTCAAGACGCTTGAAGATGCCGGTGCTATGGAATACACGGTTGTGGTGAATGCGTCCGCTTCGGACAGCGCGGTGAACCAGTATCTGGCTCCGTATGCTGGTTGCGCGATTGGTGAATGGTTCATGGATCAAGGTCAGGATGTGTTGATCGTGTTTGATGACCTTTCCAAGCAGGCTGTCGCTTACCGTCAGGTGTCGCTGATTCTGAAGCGTCCTTCGGGTCGTGAAGCTTACCCGGGCGATGTGTTTTATCTCCACTCCCGCTTGTTGGAGCGTGCTTGCCGCGTGAACGATAACTACGGTGGTGGTTCGATGACGGCGCTTCCGATCATTGAAACCCAGGCGGGCGACGTGTCTGCTTACATTCCGACGAACGTGATCTCGATCACTGATGGTCAAATCTTCCTTGAGACTGACTTGTTCTACCAAGGGATTCGGCCTGCCATTTCTGTGGGCTTGTCAGTGTCTCGGGTGGGTTCTGCGGCGCAAACGAAGGCCATCAAGAAGGTTTCAGGAACGACCAAGCTGGATCTTGCCCAGTTCCGTGAGTTGGCTGCCTTTGCTCAGTTTGGGTCTGATCTGGATTCGGCGACCAAGGCGAAACTTGATCGTGGAGCGCGCATTGTGGAATTGTTCAAGCAGCAGCAGTATCAACCGAAGAGTCTCTCGGTGATGGTGATCAGTCTGTATGCTATGCAGAAGGGCAATTTCGATGACGTGCCAGTGAATCGCATTCGTGAGTGCCAAGCCGCACTTGAAGAATACCTGGCGAATCGCAAAGCGGATCTTCTGGTCAAACTGGGGAACGACAAGACGCTTGATGGCAATGAAGACGAGATCAAGAGCGCGATTGCCGACTTCAAGTCTTCCTGGAAGTAACGCATCCGGTTCTCATTTTAGATTTTAGCTTACTGCTCACATGCCTTCCACACGCGACATCCGCCGCCGAATCAAATCGGTCAAAAACACGGCTCAGATTACCAAGGCCATGCAGCTCGTCGCGGCTGCGAAGATGAAGAAGGCTCAGGATCTTGCCAATCAAGGCCGCGCTTACAGCGAATTGATGAACCGGATTTTGGTGGCCTTGAAGGAAAGTGCCGAAGAGGGCATGCACCCATTCTTTCACGAAGGGCAGGGGTCAAAGACGCTGGTTCTAGTGATCACGACAGACAAGGGTTTGTGCGGGGCATTGAATACCAACCTATTGAAGAAGGTGGTGCTTGCGGACTTTGGAAACGAGGTGGAGTTCGTGACGATTGGGCGCAAGGGCTCCCAGTCGCTGGCGAGACTTCGCAAGACTTTGTCTGCGGATTTCCCGATCAAAGATCCCGCCAAGTTTTTGGAAGTCAGGTCGGTTGGCAATTTCATTCAGGACAAGTTCCTGACGGGTGAATACAAGCGTGTCCTCGTTGCTTTCAACAACTTCATCAACACGGTCACACTTCTGCCATCTATTGAGCAACTGCTTCCTGTGAATCCGGTGACACTGGGCGGAAAGCGCAATTTCCAGGAAAAGGAAAAGGAGGTCGATGCGGCTACGCTGCCAGACTATACCTTTGAGCCGAGTGCGGAGCAGGTTTTCGCGACCGTATTGCCGCAGTATGTCAACGGCACGATTTACCAAATGGTATTGGAAGCGCGCGCATCTGAACATTCCAGCCGGATGGTGGCGATGAAGAATGCGACGGACAATGCCAAGCAGATGCTCAAGGACCTCAGTCTTGAGTACAACAAATTGCGGCAGGCCGCGATCACCAACGAACTTCTCGAAATCACCACTGCCAAGATGGCGCTGGGTTAACCTTTCCTCTGAATTCTGACATCTGACATCACCATGAGTAACATCGGCAATATCGTTCAAGTCATCGGCCCCGTTGTGGACGTCGATTTCTCCGCCACCGGCAAACTGCCAGAGATTTATAACGCCATTGAGATCAACTTTGATCTTGGCGGCAAAAGCAGCCGGTTGGTTTGCGAAGTGCAGCAGCACTTGGGAGATGGCTGGGTTCGTTCTGTGGCCATGAGCAGCACTGACGGTCTCAAGCGTGGGATGAATGCGACGGATACGGGAGCACCGATCACCGTGCCAGTGGGTGAAAACGTTTTGGGACGGATCTTCAATGTGACCGGTGATCCTGTTGATGACCAAGATCCACCAGTGACGGAGAAGCGGTATGCGATTCACCGGCCAGCGCCTTCATTCGTTGACCAAGATCCTTCGGCTCAAATTCTCGAAACAGGCATCAAAGTGATCGATCTGATCTGTCCGTTTACCAAGGGTGGTAAAGTGGGTGCGTTTGGTGGTGCGGGCGTTGGCAAGACCGTTGTCATCATGGAGTTGATCAACAACATCGCCAAGGGCCACGGTGGCTATTCTGTCTTTGCGGGTGTGGGAGAGCGGACGCGGGAAGGGAACGACCTTTATTGGGAAATGATCGAGTCGGGCGTTATCGCGACTGAGAAGGATGACAAAGGACACGTGAAGATCGACGACAAGGGCCGTCCTGTTTTGGCTTCGGGTTCTAAAGTGGCTCTGGTATACGGTCAAATGAATGAGCCTCCAGGTGCGCGTCTTCGGGTGGCTCTCTCAGCTTTGTCGATGGCGGAGTATTTCCGAGACGAAAAGAACCAGGACGTGCTGATGTTTGTGGACAACGTGTTCCGTTTCTCTCAGGCGGGTTCGGAAGTGTCCGCACTTTTGGGACGCACACCTTCAGCGGTGGGTTACCAGCCAACGTTGGCGGCGGAAATGGGTGCGATGCAAGAGCGGATCACTTCGACCAAGTCGGGATCCATCACGTCATTCCAAGCGGTTTATGTTCCTGCGGATGACTTGACTGACCCGGCTCCTGCGAACACCTTTGCGCACCTTGATTCGACTGTTGTGCTTGAGCGCTCACTCGCCGAACTGGGTATCTACCCGGCGGTTGATCCGTTGGCGTCAGTCTCGAAGGCTTTGGCACCTGACGTTGTGGGCGAAGAGCATTACCGCGTTGCCCGTGGGGTGCAGTCGGTGTTGCAGCGTTACAAGGATCTTCAGGACATCATTGCGATTCTCGGGATGGACGAGTTGAACGACGAAGACAAGTTGACGGTGTTCCGTGCTCGCAAGATTCAGCGTTTCCTGTCCCAGCCGTTCCACGTGGCGGAAGTGTTCACTGGCACGCCTGGGGTGTATGTTCCGGTTAAGGAGACGGTTCGTGGATTTGCTGAGATTTTGGATGGTAAGCACGACAACGTGCCAGAATCCAATTTCTACATGAAGGGCGGCATGGATTCCGTCGAGAAAGCCTGATGCCGTTAGCGCGTGAGTTTGATTCCGAAAGAATGGAATCGAATTGCGGGCCAATTGATGATAGCGAACTGAGAACGGAAAACGAACCAACGATTCTTCAATGCCTTTAAAACTCGAGATTGTAACTCCTGAGGCCCGCGTCTTTTCTGACGAGGTGGACACGGTAGTGCTGCCTGGATACGAAGGGGAGATGGGGGTTTTGCCAATGCATGCTCCGCTGGTGACGACTTTGCTGCCGGGCGAGTTGCGGTTCACGAAAGCAGGGAAGATCACCGAGATGGCGGTAGGTGAAGGGTTGGTTGAGATCACGGGCCAGAGTGCGCGGATCTTGACTGATATGGCCATTCATGCTGAAGAGATTGACGAGAAAGCGGTGGAACAGGCGCTTGAACGAGCCAAGAACGCTCTTGCAAGCCTCAAACATGGGGAGCAGCAGGACGAGGTTGCGGCGGTGATGGCGAGTATTCAGCGCTCTACGGCCCAGTTGCATGTTAAGCGTCGGCGCAAAACAATTTGATGGGTTTCAGTCAAGATTAACAGAAATTACATCCGGATTGGATCATCATTTGCTGGACAAGCATTCGTGCGTCTGAAAGTCTGAGGGACTGCCGCGAAAAAGAAAGTTTGCAAATTTCCATCGATTAAGCCACCCTGTTAAATCGAGGTCCTGATTATTAACCTTTGAAAACCATTTCGTTCATGATGAACTCCCGATTGATTCTGCTTGGACTGGTAGCCTGCCTGTTTGCTTCGTGTTCGAGTTCGTCCCATTTGAAGGCCAGTCAGAAGGTTCTGGCGAAGACGAAGGTGATCCCAGGAGTGCGCACGACTGCTTATACGCACACAGAAGCTGATCACATTCAGCATGGAACGAGCTCTGCGTTGGGTTCCAATTTGAAGTTTGGCAGGGTGCGTAGTGCGGCGGCAGATTGGTCTGTTTATCCGGTGGGGACGGTGTTTCAGATCGAAGGCACGCCAAACGTTTATCAAGTGGATGACTATGGCTCGGCTCTGGTGGGGACAAACACGATTGACTTGTACAAGCCGGACAAAGATACCATGGACAATTGGGGTGTGCGGAAAGTGAACATTCGAGTCTTGAAATGGGGTTCGTTCAGCAAAAGTTTGGCCATCATGAAGCCGCGTGCAAAGCATGATCATGTGAAGAAGATGGTGCAGCGGATCGAGAAAAGTTCTTAGCGGATGGGTTTTGCGTGACGAAGAGCGAACGTGCTGCGCATGTTTTGAGACGACTGGCGGAGTTGTATCCGGAAACTCCGGTGCCATTGGATCATGAGGATGCGTTTACTTTGTTGATAGCGGTATTGCTGTCGGCTCAGTGCACGGACATTCGCGTCAATCAAATCACTCCCAAGTTGTTTGGTGAGTTGGGGAAGAGGCCAGAGGATCTGGCTCGGCGGGAAGTGGAGGAAATTGAGGCGATCGTGCGTCCGTGTGGGTTGGGTCCGCAAAAGGCGAAAGCGATTCGCCGATTGTCGGAGATTCTGCTGGAAGAGCATGAAGGCAAGGTGCCGGCTGATCTTGACGCGCTGGAGCGGTTACCGGGGGTCGGTCATAAGACGGCACAGGTTGTCATGGCGCAGGCATTTGGTGTGGCGAGCTTTCCTGTGGATACGCACATTCATCGACTGGCGCAGCGGTGGAAACTGACGAATGGAAGGTCCGTTTTACAGACGGAGAGGGATTTGAAGCGATTGTTTCCTATGGAGTCATGGAACGCCTTGCATTTGCAGATCATTTTTTATGGGCGTGAGTATTGTTCTGCTCGCGGGTGTGACGGGACGGTTTGTCCGTTGTGTCGAGAACTTTTTCCGGAGCGAGTCAAAGCGGTCAAAGCCAAGAAGGCGTGATCGTGCGCGGCAAACTCCGAAGTTGGGGGCACTTTATTCGCTGCCATCGTTAGCCGTGCTAGCTGCAGGGAGACTTTTAACAGGATCGATTTGATGCAGTCCACCGAACCCTGGTGTCTTGTGTAGCCAAGCATGGCAAGGCCTGCGAAACCTTGAACATCGAAATTTGGGATAAATAGTGGTGATAAGTCGATGATTCTCAGAAAACAGGATTGACGCTGAGGGCGCTAAACTCTTTAATGGAGCCTTACCCCACTTAAAAATCAGTTTCAGCATTCCCGTTTCCATGAGCGACGACACTCCCACTCCGATTCCGCCTCCATCGACCCAAAAAACGAGCGCTGTGCCGTTGAAGAAGGAGACTGTGCGGATCACGTTGCGTGCCAGGCCGGCAGCGGGTGTGACACAGGTGCGTGAGGCGACTTCGCCTGTGACTCCGATTTCTGCTGCTCCAAAGAAGGCGACAGCTCCGATTCAGTTGCCGTCCGCGCCATTGCCGCCGCCGGCTCCGAAGTCGAGCACGGCTCCAGTGGTGCTGCCTCCAGCGCCCATGCCACCGCCTTCGGCGCAGTTGACGCCACCTTCGGTAGGGCTTCCCGCGCCAACGGCTCCACGGCCTATGGCACCTCCTGCCCCAAAGCCACCGGGTGCACCTTCAGTTCCTGGAGCGCCAGTAGCACCATCGGCGCCTATGGCTCCACGTCCGGCAGCGCCGGCGATCCCTGGGGCTGCGCCGCGGGTTGAGACAGGTGCAGCGACTTCTCCGTTAGCTGGCGGAGCGGATATGCCGTCGGCGACGGTCAGGATGAAACTGCCGACACAAGGAGGAGTGGCCGCGCCGCGTCCGGCTCCTCGTGCCGTTGGAGCGGGAGGCACTGGTGCGCTACCTAAGGCTACGGTCAAACTTCAGCAAGGACCCGGTGTGGGGCGGCCTGGGATGCCGACACCATCGGCAGCGCCGGCAAAGCGTGTTTCGCAGCAAGACTCGGAGGAGTTTTACGATGAGAAGGACCCTGAGGCGGGATTGGTGCCTCTTTCGGTGGTATGCGTTGTGCTTGGCGTAGTGTTGCTTTTGGTTCAAATGATGGCGACTGACACTGTGATGAGTACGCCTGCTAACCAGCCGTCTGCCTTGATGGTTCCTGAGGCAACGCGGGTGGATTGGGAAACCCAAGATGCGACAGGTGCTTGGAAGAGCAGTTTTGACCGGGTGCTCCCACAAATCCCTCAGTAGGTCCAACTTAGATTGGATAGACTCGTTTCCGTTACCTTAATCTCCTCTCAATATGCAACTCCTTGCTTGGCTCGTTTTTCTTCTGTCTGCTGCCACTCTTGTGCTCAATGTGCTGACTCGCTCTGGAAGTTGATTTCACCCGAGCCCGGGGGATGCTAGCGAACGACAGCTGAAGGGTTGGGGGGGCATTGAGTGCCTCTCAGGTGAGGTGTTTTGTGGGTTACCGAGACTTCAGGTTTGTTTTGAGGTGTTGAGCGCCGAATGAAAACGCACCTTCGAGATCAGTTCAGAGAAATGGTTACTTGTGCCGACAAGGAGCTCTGGGCAAAGCAGTGCCGGGAGCTTGAAGGACAGGTGATTCGGTTTTGCTTGGATGCTTGCAAGCTTAAAAAAGGCAATGTGGTGACCTTGTTTGGCGGATTG
>Ga0164292_10004066_pt1 | contig 11914 bp, 7 predicted proteins | sample GEODES117metaG_FD_111486 | JGI IMG/M metagenome (GOLD analysis project Ga0164292, IMG submission 111486) | Eutrophic lake water microbial communities from Lake Mendota, Wisconsin, USA - GEODES117 metaG | ecosystem: Environmental > Aquatic > Freshwater > Lake | place: USA: Lake Mendota, Wisconsin... | reverse complement strand
TCCTTTAGCTTCTGCATTGCTTTCTCTTTCACTGTATCGGGTGCCTTTAGCAAACAAATTTGTTGTTCTAATGGTATTTTATGATTATCAAAATTTGTTAGTTCATTTGTATATTGAATTGTATTTTTCATGGCTTCTTTAAAATATTGCTTTATTGACCACGGTAAACTATCTAACAACAATGTTTGCTCTGTGGTATCTACTATATTTGAATTAGATGAATTTGTTGATCCCGTTGCGTTCAAGTCATTTGATAACAAATCATACAACAAGTACGCTAAATATTGGTTATCATGATTTTCCGACTTTATAAGTAATTGAATAATAGTTAGCCTCTTTGAAAACAGATCGGCGCCAATAAATTCTTTTACTGTCTGGGCAATTGTTTTTTGTCGTATGTTAGTTATGTTACTTAAATAACCCATATATTTGGAATAAATATTATGCGTATCATAAATAAAAAAATCCTTTAAATTTAATGACTTGATATATTTATTAAATGGTTCATCTTGAAATTCTTGTGTTTTGGGAGCATTTTCCTTTATCATTTTTATTTTTGAGTTTATGTAAGAGCTATCTAACAAATCGATCAATATATTATCTATAGTTCCTGTTATTATTAAACTCTTTTTTTGTTGTATGTTATGTACTACTAATTGTAGGCCATATACCCTTAAATGAAATGATTTGATCTTTATACTAACATCAATGGCATCTAAATTGTTAGATTTGTCAGATAATATGTTCTCATCAGATATAACTTTGTCTAAAGACTTGGCTACATTCAAAATCTTGTAACTAGTCGGATGAAAATACTTTTTTAAAAGCTCAAATTTGTGTCTGTCCATGTCCGTAGTAGTATAATAATTGATTGAGTTGTTTCCGAAACATATCCATAATAAATCTTCGAATAGATCTGTTCCAAAAACCCTAAATAAACAAGATAATTCATTATTTATATTTTGTAAAATATTGATTATATTGTCTGTAACTTTATCTGATACCTTGTCGGAATTTGTTAGTTCATTTATATTAATATCTTTAATCTTTTGATTAAGTTCAAATAACATATTTACACAACTATTTACGTCGCTTATTCCAATTATATCTAACATTTTGTTTTTTTGAACATGTAAAATAGTCTTTTGGATAACGTCTTCAAAAAATATAATTTTCTTTGTTATGAGAGATATGATATCGGGAGATATCTTTTTTTGAGCCATTATTATTTATATTTATATATATATTTTATACAAGAATTAGACTAAAGGTTTTTATAAAGGTTATAAATTGTAAATAGTACAATTTATAATTTAAATATTTGTATTATTACGTTAACGTCGTCTTGTTTTGTTTTTCTTTCTGTAAGTTTTCCTTGTACCCTTACCTTTTCTAAGTTTTCTATTTCTATCTTTAGTAAATCGGTTTACCTTTTGTTTGTGACCTCTTGTAGAAGGTCTGCCGCCTTCTTTCTTACTTTTTTTGTATTCTTTATAATATGTTTCAGCTATTGATAATAAAGTTGTACTAAAATCTTCTCTTTTTTTAGTTTGGTAATCTAAGAGAATCATATAGAACAAATTCTGAGTTTCAGTCACATTATTATTAGTATTTTTTAACAACAAATTTAATGTTAGGTCTATATCATCTGGATTTATATGAATCAGATTGGTTTCTATTTCAGGGTCATCTTGAATTTCTTCACTTATTATTTTTTGAAATGTTTCGGTTATTATTTTATTTTTTAATTCACTAATAGCATTAGCATCCAAATTTTCATTATCCAAAGATACTTCCGAAATTTCATCTATTTTTCTCGGCTTGTTAAAGAGACTTACTGTAGGTTTATAATCATGATGACCAAATATGAGAGGACTCTGTTTAGCAACCTCATGAGAACTCTGTAGATATTGCGGCAACCCTACCTGGCCAGAACTATGTAACATTTTTTTGGCAATTACTGACGATTGCACTGTACTCAAACTTTGGACATCGGGACGCTGGTAGGAACTACGTAACATATTTTTGGGGTTTGCCGACAATTCCATCGTACTTAAACCTCGGGCATCGCGACCCTGGTCAGACAATAATAGGCCATTTTCTGATATATAACGCCTCAAACATGTAGGTATTTGTTCAATGTTGGGACAATCAATGAGGTTCATAAATTTTTGATAATCATTAAAAGTTATTTTTTGGGTTTGTATCAAAAATTCAAGTTGAACTGTAGTGCTAGGAAAATAAACTTGCTCTTGGTTTTTGTTAATAGCAAAAACACACTTGTCTATTATGTCTTGTAATAATGGATGTATACTAGTATCATATATAGCTATATCACACATTTCTGGGTTATGTTCTATATCAGTAGGCCTTTCAAGTATTCTCTTTACATTAGTTTCAAGAAACTGCATCTGAGATGATTTTAATTCTCCTTGTACTTTTAATTTATATATTACACACGCTAATAAAAGATATTTATATTCTAAATAAACAATTCTATCACCAAATATTTTTTTAATAAGATATCCTTCCTCAAAATCAATAGAGCTTCTAGCTTTTTCAAGTATTTTTTGATAATATGTTTCAATATTTGGTAAATACTTGTCTAGTTCAACTACTATATCATAAATAAATTCTAGTATATCATTTTGTATTAATATTGGTTCTACTTCACTCCGTCCTAATCGTCTCATAGTCTCTAAGTTATTAAAAATTTGAAGGCAGTCGTTCACGGCCTTAGTAACTGTGTCTAAGGTAACATTTCGGTTTGTCATTGAAGTTTCATGGATAGTTGATTGTGTTGATAATAAATTTTGTGTTCTGACCTGAAGTTTTGCTAGGGCAAGCAACTCAGCTTCCTGTTTACTTGGTAAATCATTTATAAGATCCATCAATTTTTGAAAATACATATTTGATGCCCTTTCATTAGTAGTAACTGTATTTAATTTATTGGCATATATCGTCAATAATTCTATCAACCTTAATTCCGGGTTATTATCAAAATTACGTTGGTTTGTCCACCTGGTTATTTCTTCAATAAGTGAACTATGTAATTCTTTTAATGCTAATGTTTCTTCTGTAGGTGGTTTGTCTAATGTGAATTCTGTAAATTTTTTTGATTTGAAATTTTTTATTATATTTTTTAATAAAGCCTTTGTTTTTATTACACTAACTCCTTTTCTAGTATCTTGTTTTATAATTTCCATTATTTTTATCAAACATTGATTAAACCATGTTGATAAAGGTTGTTGTACAACTGGTATATTTACCCACATATCAGTAAAATCAGGTACACATATTCTATCAAATAGACCTCTTAAATAGATTTTTTTTGTCGGAATATCTTTTTTACACATTGTTTTTATTGCTATACCAAACCTTCCAGTTGTTCCCGCTGATACTTTCATACATGACTCATAATTAAATTGTATAGTTGGTCGTCCGGTGTTCGCAGCACTATCATATTCCGCGGATGCTCCACAAAATTCTATAAACCTAGATGGTATCATGTCCCCATATAGTTCCATAAAATGATCAGCCGACACAAAGTTAGGTTGAGTAGTTATTAAATATTCATTAATAAGATTTATAATTTGGATTGTATCTTTAACCCACATACCCCTTCCAACGGACTTAGTAGTAGAAAAATCCGCAGAAATTACTACCTGATTAATGTTGATAGCACCCTTAAAAAAGTTTCCATCAGATAGACCTGTTAGTTTTTCTTCTTCTGTAGGAGAATCATATATTCTTTCTGCTAACATAGCACATTCAAAGAATAAACCTTTTACATCTCCATCATGTGCCTTGTTCATTAAACAAATACCAGGCATATCAAATCTATCAAGAAATTGAAGGACAGATCTATCTACTGTCAAGTTTTCTTTTAAAAATTCCCATTCTTCGTCTTTAAATAGTGTTGGAAATATATATCTAATACTTTCTAAATTGTTTATATTAAAATCATGACCTCTAATTAAATCTAATATTAATGCTCTTAACGCCTCTAGATTTAATTCTTCTTCAGATTTAGATTTATTTATTTTACCTAAATTCATGTTAATAAACATATCAAATAGCCATTGGGGTATAAAAATTTTTTGACCTTTCGTAAGTTCTTGTCCATAACTATTATTGCTGCCATTATATGGCGGTATTATCGTTTTCAAAAAATCTTCAAAATCATTATAAAATTTTAAATATATTTTCATTTTGTTTAAATCTACTTCGCGGTGTTGTAACCCATTCTCTTCTATCCATTTTATTAAGTCAGTTATAGTAACTGTTAATATATTTTTTCCCGTTCTTCTAAAATATTCACTAGCATACAAATCTTGTAAGGTTATTTTATTTGTATTAATAAAATCTAATATTTTTTCTATTATACTATTAGACGTTTCTACCCGTTCAGAAAAAAACTGAGAAATAGGTTGGCCATTAAAATTGCGTGAGAAGAATTTGTCTATATCCGCTTGTCTAGTTGATATGGTATTTACTAATAAAAAAAAATATTGTAATATATTATTATTTGTTAATATGTAATATTTATCATCAAGTTTTCCTTCACTAGATTTACGACAAAATAGTGAAAAATCAAATAATTTTACTAGTGCTGCTGAGCATGTACCATCACTAGATGATCCAGAAAAAACCATCCAAAGTAACTTATTTATTAAAGCTGCCAAAGCACCCTCACGCATCTGATCTGTATCAGCTGCGCTTTTTCCAATCATCTCGCATATAATTTTAAATAATGTCTTTATAGCATCACTATTATTTGGGGATCGTTTTGCTATTGATAAACATTGATTAAAAGCGTTTTCTAAAATACTTTTTTGTTTTGTGTCCAATGTTTCTCTGCTTGTTCCAAGTCCTAAAGGATTTTCTTTAGCATTATATGGCTTGTTCATTTGTTTTAAATTTTCTAATAACTCTATTGTTTCAGATGTTAAATTTTTTGAATTTGAAAAAAATTTTTCAAAGTCTATAGTTATATCTGGCAATACACTTGATACTTGTCCACCTTTTTTAGATAATATTACTGATGTATTGTCTATAGCAATACAACGAAATAATTCTTGTTTTCTAATATTTTCTTGTGAAAAAGTACAAAAAGAATCTTTGGTTGTAAATTCAGTTGATTGCCCTTTTTTTTGAATTGTCGTTATCATATCATCAGTCCAAACACCTTTTGTATTTTTAACTTGTACTAAATCACCTACTGAAATTGTCGGACTAATCTGTTTAGACCCGAGTAGAGAACATATGTCAGCACTTGATGCTGATAAAACTCCAGTTAAGGAAGGTAGGCTAATATTTGACGAACTATGAACAGCTGCTAGTTGTGTCAACGAATCAGACTTACCACTTGGTGGTATCCTACTTTTTCTTACAGCTGCTTCTTTAGGATTGTTTAATGGTTTTATAACTTTAAGATCGTTTAATGATCCTTCAAATGTTATAGTTATTGTTTTATTATCTATTATAATGTTAATATCACATGTAATTTTTTTATTAGGTTTTCTACCTGAAATGACAGGAGAATTAGCTATTATTCCTGTTTGGCCAGTATATTTACCTGTTAAAATTTCGACTCTATCACCAAAATGTAGGTTATTTTCAGACATTCTTATATATAATTACTAAATATAAATATTTTTATATATAATTGTAATCATATTAAATACATTTTAAAATATTATATATATACATTTCGTCTAAATGGGTATTCCAAGTTACTTCTCTTATATCGTTAAAAATCATCCAGCAATAATTAAAAAATATGTCAAAGATGTTCTAAAAGTAGACAATTTATATCTGGACTGTAATTCTATTATTTACGACTGTTACAATAAAATGTCCTTTGAAAAGCTGACCGAGTCAATTGCCATCACTATTATTCGGCAAGTAATTTCAAAAGTGGAAGAATATATTTCTATTGTTGATCCACAAAAAACCGTTATTATTGCGTTTGATGGTGTCGCCCCTGTTGCCAAGTTGGAGCAACAGCGTCAGCGTCGTTACAAATCCTGGTACCAGAATGAAATTTCCAAGCAAATTTACAGGAGTAAAAAAACGAGTTCTAATGCTGATGCCTGGAATACCGCCGCAATCACACCTGGTACCATATTCATGTCAGAATTGAATACCATGGTTGGCGAACACTTTAAAAAAAAGATGGAAGAAAAGACTTATTTACTAAACATTCTGGTTAGTGGTAGCAATCAAGCAGGCGAAGGGGAACATAAATTATTTGACTATATCCGAAAAAATCCAGATAAACATTCTTCGGAAACTACCGTCATATATGGACTAGATGCGGATTTAATTATGCTCTCAATCAATCATCTGCCTATTTGCCCAAATATATATTTGTTCAGAGAGACACCACATTTTATCCAATCAATTGACAACAGTTTAGAACCAAATTCAAATTATTTTTTAGACATACCAGAGTTGACAGATAAAATTATTGGATTTTTAAATAATGAAAAAGATGAAAAAGAAAAAGATAAAATTTTGAATAAAAACAAAGTATACGATTATATTTTCATTTGCTTCTTTTTAGGAAATGATTTTTTGCCGCACTTTCCTGCGTTAAATATTCGCACTGGTGGAATAGACAAAATGTTGAACGCATATCGAGTAACAATAAAACCCGATCAGTTCTTAACAGATGGCAAAACAATCAATTGGCAAAATGTGCGTAAACTTATATCGTACCTTTCTTCGTATGAAAATCAATATGTGTTAGAAGAACACAAGACAAGAGATTATAAAGAACGAAATGCGAATAGAATACAATGAACGCAAATAAGACAACTAATGAAGAGGATGAATTCAAGGCATTCGAAAATTGCCCTCAAGTGGAAAGAGAATTGGAGAAATTTATAGATCCATTTAAACCAAATTGGCAACGCAGGTATTATCGCGTACTACTAAATATAAAAACGGATACAACTGGAATATTAACCAAAGATGTAGCCATCAATTATTTACAAGGTTTAGAGTGGACAATGAAATATTATACAACAGGATGCGTGGATTGGCGCTGGCAGTATAAATACAGTTATCCGCCTTTATTACAGGATTTAATAAAATATGTACCTATATTTCCGACAGAGTTTGTATCGTTGAAGCCAATCAATCCGGTGACAGAAATAGTTCAGTTATGCTATGTTTTGCCGCGTTACAGCTTACATTTGTTGCCAAAAAAATTAGGTAACGCATTAATCTCCAATTTTAGTGAATGGTATCCAGATGATTGCGAATTTGTGTGGGCTTATTGTAGATATTTCTGGGAAAGCCATGCGAAAATGAATGATATAGATATTAAGGAATTAGAACAATTTTTGGCAGAGAATAAACACTTGTTTGTTTAGAAAAGACTTTTAAAGAAATTTATTATAATAATATATAAGTGTTATGGCGTATAAAAGTAGAAAAATAATTAAGAAAAATAAAAGTCGTAAAAATAATAAAAGAAATAAAACTATGAAAGGTAGGGGAAAGCAACCTAAACCGCATAAATTACCGCAAATTATATCAGGGTTAGCATTAGATTTAAAAAATGGGATGTATGAAAATAATAAAATCAACTTTGATAGAAATAAAAAATATTTTCGTATTAATAGTAAACCTGACTTTAATATATCGGAACTTATTACTGAAAGAGATATAAATATTATTGGACCGGATTTCGCTGCTGCCACAGGAGAAATAGAACAATATATTTTAACATGGATAAAAGATAATCCAGATATAGATGTTCCTTGGTTTAAATATATTGGTAAAATTTGTAAAATTCCTCCAGGGTTTTTTAAAGATGATGTAGTTCCGCAAGGGCATTTATATAATGTTAAAAATAATCCTAATAATTTTAATACTAATTTTCCACAAGATCCTACAAATTCAAATATAAAGATGATAAAATTTAATATATTAAAACAATCAAATGAAGAAGGAGAAGCTTTAAATAATGAAGGAAATATAATTCCACCAGGAAAATATAAATTTGTTTTAATGGGAAATAATAGTGTGCGATTTATAAAAGATGCGGGGAATGATGATCCGTATTACTATTTACCGGCAATAATGCTATATTTTTATAACATAGATATTGTTAAATTTGAAGAATTAAAATGGTCATTAGGTAATGAAATCCCTCATACTTTTTTATTTAATCCAAGAATAGAAAGAATTCTGTCTGCGGGCGATTTTATTGTAGATGAAAATGGATATATTATAAAAATGACAGGTTACAGTGGACATACAAAACCGCGTACATCTAATGTTTATTTAGCCGCCGAAATATTTAATAACATGGGATACCGTTTACAACTAAAAAAACCAAATACCGAAGTTTCATTACAAACAGGTAATACCGAAAGAGATGATATAAATAATAGATTGCTTGGAACGTTTTTAAATGTTGTTTTTATTCGTCCTGTAGGTACAGTTGCTGTAGAGGAGTCTAAATCTCCTAATCAAGAAGAAATAGTTATGGATGAAGAACCATAAAGTATTTAATTATTTTTACTATCATGTAAATATAATATTTAGAACATTATATAATAAAATAATATTTGATTATTATATAAAATATGAGTACACTACGAGAACAATTAGATTTACTAAAAATCCATTTAGATGAAAAAGGGATAATGGATCCAGATGAAAGTCAAGCGTTAATAGATACTATTGAGCAATCTAATTTGCCTCAACAGGATATAGACGCATTAATAGTCGATATATCAACTGTAGCAGATATGCCTCTTGTTACTGATACACGAGAAAAAGTGGCAAGATGGCGTAAAATTATTATAAGTCTTATGTTAGCGGGAATTACGGGATTTGCACTAGAAAATATAATTCCCGGTATATATTATACATTATATGAAAGAATATCTACGACAATTACGTCACTTTTAATTGCGGGAATATCGTCAGTTCAAATACGTGAAATTATAAATAATCCACCTTCTATTCCTATACCAAATATACCAATATCAAGTCCAAATATACCAGGTCTTATGGCAAGTTTAACAGAAGCATTAAAAACAGGTTTTTTTACTGCTGCATCAATAGCAGTAGGATGTATAAATATGGTATGTAGTAGAGGACAACAAGTACTTAATCAATTAACAATAGAAAACTTTAACTATACAGCTAAATTGGCAGGACAGTTAGCTATTCCGAAAGGAATCTCTTATGCTTATAGAATTTTAAGAGGTGAGCTTGATGAGACAATAGCTAGATTAATTGACGATCGTGTTACTCAACAAATTTTAGATAGTGTAGATGACACTGTAACAGATGTTAAACGACATATAATAGAAACAGTTACTGAGAGTGCCGAAGATGTTAGGAATATTATGTTAGGTATAACCTGGACTGATATGGCACCCAATAGTGGATTGGATCCTTCTATTAATAGAATGATAAATAATGCGATAAGTAACGAAATAGAAAAAATGATCGCTAATCCAGAAAACAAGGCTTCTACAAGTAAATTGTTAAATGATATATTAAATGTTTTGCGATCAGATGATAAACTTGATGCTATAGCAAAATTTAAAGTTACTTATCAAAATATTCCAAACACAATACCTGAATTATTAATATTATTAACTGCGAAAGAAACTGAACTTAGGGAAAACTTTGATAGTCATTCTCAACCTACAGAAAGTTTAGCATCTATGCCTATGGGTAATACTCTTAGAAAAACCGCATCATTGCCTTATTCTTTTAATTTTACACCAGAGGAAGATGGTTCGCGAAATGTTCTACATCGACAAAAATATAACAGTAGTTCATTTGACGCGCTTAAAGACACCGAAAGATTACGAGATGTTGGTATATTACCAAGTAGAATAAAAGTAGCAAAAATAACTTGGAATAAAGATTCAGACCGATTTTTATATGAATTTATAAATGTTTTTTTAAATAATAAAGATCCTGAACTAGTAAAAAAACTAAATTTGTTATCTCCCGAAGATCATAACGCAATTATAAATCGTATTAGGGAAATTGCATCATCAAATGGAGGTTATAATTTGCTATCCAGTTTAGATGATCCAAATTTAGATAGAAGTAACGAAGAATTATATACGTTATTTAATACAATTTATGAAACAATACAAGTTCAAATGAGTACATATACAGGCGGTCGCAATAAGAAATCAAGACAATACAAGAAAAGACGCTCTACTTTAAGGAGACGTCGTGTAAAAGGTCGTAGAACTCGAAAGGGTAAAAAGATGAGATCTACAAAAAGAAAGCGTTAATTAAGGAATAATTATTTATTTATATTATACCGCAAACTAACAAAATTATTTTATATGGCTACGGTATAATATAATTCAATGTCTCAAAATAGAATGTCTCAAAATAAAACGACCCAAAAGGTAATTATTACGCATTTCAACAGTCGGCATGACTTTTTGAAACTTTTAGAGAACAATCCAGGTCTAGTCATTGTCAAATTAGGTGCTACTTGGTGCGGGCCATGTAAACGTATTAAACCTGTATTAGACGGTTTTTTCGCATCCAGTCCCGATAATGTAATATGCTGCGACATTGATGTGGATGAATGTACAGACTTGTATTCTTATTTTAAAAGCAAGAAAATGGTGAATGGAATTCCAGTGATCCTACTTTACAAGAAAGGCAATACGAATTTCTTTCCGGATGATTCTATTACAGGAGCGGATCCAGCTGAATTAGATAAGTTTTTTAAACGATGCGGACTACATTTGAGATCTTTAGCTCCTGTATTAAGTGTTAGAGAGCAGAGATAATATATTATATTTCATTTGCTCTATACATTTGGTTCAGCTGTCTATTTACTCGTATAAAAGTAGCACATTTAGGAATATCCTTAATTTTTTTTGATCCTAAATATGTCATACTTGATCGTAGACCACCCAATATTTCCAATATAGTATTTTCAACAGGACCACGATATTCTAATTTAACAGTTTTCCCCTCACTGCTTCTATATTTAGCAACACCTCCACTATATTTATTCATAGCAGTCGTAGAGCTCATTCCATAGAAAATCTTAAAAAATTTGCTATCCCCATTAATATCTTTTTCCTCAACTAATTCACCACCACTTTCCTTATGTGCGGCAAACATTGAGCCACTCATAACGAAATCAGCTCCAGCGGCATAAGCTTTTGAAAAATCACCAATCACCTGTAGTCCACCATCACTAATTATATGAGCATCAATACCATGCGCTGTATCTGAGCATTCTATAACGGCACTCAGTTGAGGCATACCAATGCCAGTTTGTTTCCTGGTGGTACAGCAACTACCATTCCCAATGCCTACTTTTACGATATCTACCATTCCATTCATTACTAAATCTAAAACACCTTCCGAAGTACAAATATTTCCAGCTATAATTATTTTTTCAGGATACTTATTTCGAACTGATTTACATTTTTCTATAAAAGTCGACATATAACCATTCGCTACATCTAAACATATTATTTTAGGATCTATATTTTTAATGATTTCATCTAAATTGTTCAAATCGGTGTCTTTAATTCCAGAAGAAACCGCATAATATTCTTTATTTAAATCGGATGGAATATCTTTCCATGTATAATATTTATGAAGACACGTAATCACTTTATGATTTTGTAATTCTTTTGCCATCTCAATAGTTCCTGTTGTATCCATATTACTAACAATTAATGGAATTCCTGTCCACGTATATGTTGAATATTTGAATTTAAGTGTTCTTTCTAAACTAACTTGCGATCTAGAAGAATATTGATTTCTTTTAGGCAATAATAATACATCAGAAAAATCTAGTTTAACATCGTCTAAAATTTTCATTGTTTATGATTATATTTTAAATTAAGTAAAAAATATATTATTATAAACATATTAACCATAAATA
>Ga0164292_10004065_pt1 | contig 11916 bp, 12 predicted proteins | sample GEODES117metaG_FD_111486 | JGI IMG/M metagenome (GOLD analysis project Ga0164292, IMG submission 111486) | Eutrophic lake water microbial communities from Lake Mendota, Wisconsin, USA - GEODES117 metaG | ecosystem: Environmental > Aquatic > Freshwater > Lake | place: USA: Lake Mendota... | reverse complement strand
TTACGACCTCGTCAAGCGCGACGACCTCGTGAGCCAGCGCGACCTCGCCACCAACCTGACCACCAGCGTCAACGCGGGCCGCACCCGCCACCGCGGCGTCGAGGCCGGCCTCGGCGGTCCGCTCCCCGGCCGCCTCCGGCTCGACGTCGCCTTTTCCCACGCCCGGCACACCTACCTAGACTGGAGGACCGCCACGGCCAACTTCAGCGGCAAGGAGATGGAGTCCGCCCCGCGCCTGCTCACCAACACTCGGCTGAGCTGGACCCCGGGCGGCCGCGTGTTCCTGCAGGCGGAGTGGGTGCGCCTCGGCGCGTACTGGCTCGAGGCGAGCAATTCCCCGGGGTTCGGCCGCTATCCCGGCCATGACCTCCTCAACCTGCGCGCCAGCTGGCAGGCCACGCCCCGGTTCAACCTGTTCGCCCGCATCCTCAACGCCGGCGACCGCCGCTACGCCGACAGCGCCTCGGTTTCCTCCAACACGCCCGTGTTCACCCCGGGCCTCCCCCGCTCCGCCTACGGCGGCGTGGACTACCGCTGGTGAACCCACCCGTCCCACGATGACCGCCCGTCCCCTGCTGCTCAGCCTCTCGCTCCTGCTCGCCGGACCCGCGCCCGCGGCCGACGCCCAGCACACCCACCCGGGCGCCCCGCCGATCCCGGTCGACGGCCCCGACCTGCGCGCGTCCGCCACCGTGGATCCGCAGGGCCGGCTGTGGGTGGTGACGCACGAGCACGGGCGGGTCCTCGTGCGACGGTCCGACGACGCGGGCACCTCGTGGACGACCCCGGTGGTGGTGAACCCCGCGGCCGAGACCCTCGATCCCGGCGGCGACGCGCGGCCCAAGGTGCTCGTTTCCGCGGGCGGCGAGGTGTTCGTCACCTGGACCCAGGCCTTGTCCAAGCCGTACAGCGGGGCGATCCGCCTCGCGCGTTCGCTGGATGGCGGGCGGACCTTCACCGCGCCGCTAACCGTGCATCGCCACCGCGAGGAGATCACCCACCGCTTCGACGCGCTGGCGTTCGACGGCCAGGGCCGGCTCTTCGTGGCGTGGATCGACAAGCGGGACGCCGTGGCCGCCGCGGGGGCCACGCCGAAGTACCGCGGGGCGGCGCTTTATTTCGCGGTCTCCGAGGACCGCGGTGCTACCTTTAAGGGGGACTTTAAGGCGGCGGACCACGCCTGCGAATGCTGCCGCATCGCGCTCGCCACCGACCCGGCGGGGCGAGTCCACGCGATGTGGCGCCACATCTTCGAGCCAAATATCCGCGACCACGCCACGGCGCGGCTCAACCCTGACGGGACCGCCAGCGGGCTCCGGCGGGCGACCACCGACAATTGGCGCCTCGACGCCTGCCCGCACCACGGGCCCTCACTCGCCTTCGACGCGCAGGGCACGGCGCACACCGTCTGGTTCACCGCCGATGCGGAAGGCGGGGTCGCCGCTTACGGCCAGCTCGGCGCGGGTGCGCTGCCCGAGAGTCGGCGCCGGCTGGGCGGCAAGTTCGCGGCGCACGCGGACCTCGCGGTCGCGGGCCGGCGGGTGGCGGTCGCGTGGCGGGAGTTCGCCGACGGCCGGATGCAGCTGCGCGCGGTGCTCTCCGAGGACGCGGGCGCGACCTGGCGCGAGCAGGCCGTGACCTCCGTCGCGGGCGCCACGGGCCAGCCGCGGGTGCTGGCGCGGGGCGGTTCGTTTCTGATCTTCTGGCACACCGCGGAGCAGCCGCTGCGGGTGCACGCGCTTGAGGCGGCAGCCGCACCCCAGGTGGCCGCCGCGCCCCGGTACGACCTGCGCGGCGAGGTGATCGCACTCACCCCCGACGGCAACGGCCTGATCGTCCACCACGAAGAAATCCCGGGTTATATGCCCGCGATGACGATGGAGTTCCTCCTGCAGGGGGCGAAGCCGGCGGACTTCCGTGAGGGGCAAAAGATCCGGGCGCGGATGTACGAGTCCGCCCCGGGCGAGTTCAAGCTGGAGGACATCCGTACGGAGTCCCCCGCCCCGGGGAGCGCCCCCAAAAAGGGCATCGAGCACGACGCTTTCGTGGAGCTGGGCGAGCACGCGCCCGAGTTCCAGCTCCTCAACCAGCTGGGCGAGAAGGTCGGCCTCGAGCGCTACCGCGGCAAACGGATCGTGCTCAACTTCATCTTCACCCGCTGCCCGGTCGCGACGATGTGCCCGGCGGCCACCGCACGGATGATCTCGCTCCAGCGCCAGGCGGCCGAGCGCGAGATCAAGGACTTCCAACTGCTCTCGATCTCGATGGACCCGATCTACGATACCCCCGAGGTCCTGCGCGAGTACGCCGAGGCGCGCGGGGTGGATCCCGTGAACTTCCAGTTCCTCACCGGCAGCGAGGCCGCGGTGCGCCGCCTGCTCGCGCAGTTCGGCGTCATCGCCGAGCCCAGCGAGAACATCTGGAAGCACACCCTCGCCACCGTGCTCATCGACCGCGACGGCCGCATCACCCAGCGCGTCGAGGGCTCCACCTGGGACCCCGAGATCTTCCTCCGCCTACTGCAATGAACCTCTTTTTCGAAACCGCTGCCCAATGAAAACCACCCGCCTCCTCCCCCTCCTCCCCCTCGCCGTGGCGACCCTGTTCGCCGCCGAGGGCAAGAACTGCGGCTGCGACTGCTGCAAGGAACGCCCCAAGGGCACCGCCTGCTGCTGCTTCGAGGACTCGCCCGCCGCACCTGCGGCCGCCGCCGCGAATGACGGCATCAAGCGCCACGACCTCCGCGGCGTCGTCACCAACGTCTACGCGGACCGCTCCGCGCTGCTCGTCCGCCACGAGGAAATCCCCGGCTTCATGAAGCCGATGACGATGCTCTTCAAGGTGGACGCCGCCACGCTGCAGGCCGCGCGCAAGGGCCAGACCATCACGGCCCGGATGTCCCGCCAGGGCAACGACTGGGTGCTCGAGGACGTCAAGGTCGTCGCGCAGCCGTGATCCGGTCCGGGGTCGCGCTGCTCCTCGCCGCGTTCCTCGCGGCGCCCTTGCCGGCCGCCGCCCCGGTGGCGGTCGCCGCGGCCGCCAACCTAGCGCCCGTGCTCGAGCCGCTGGAGGCCGCGTTCCGCGCGTGGCGGCCGGCGGTGAAGCTGACGCTCACCGTGGGCGCGTCCGGCAGCCTGCACGCGCAGATCCGCCAAGGCGCCCCCTTCGACGTGCTGCTGGCAGCGGACACCGACTATCCGCGCGCGCTGGTGGCGGCGGGTGACGCCGACCCCGCCACGCTGCGGGTCTTCGCGCGCGGACGCCTCGTGTTCTGGACCCTGCGCGGGCCCCTGGCGGGGGAGGATCTGCGCGCGGCGCTCGCCGGCCGTCCTTGGGCGACCATCGCCCTCGCGCAGCCTCGCACGGCGCCCTACGGCCGGGCCGCGGAGGCGGTGCTGCGGGAGCTGGGTTTCCTTCCTGCCGCGGGTACCCGGCTGGTTTTGGGTGAGACCGTCGCGCAGGCGGCGCAGTTCGTGGAGTCCGGATCCGCGGAGGCGGGCTTCGTGGCGCTGGCGGCGGTGCTCTCACCGCGCCTGGCGGGACGCGGGCACTGGCGGGAGGTGCCGACTGAGCTGCACCCCGGGGTCGCGCTAGACCACGCGGCGGTGCTCACGCGCCGCGGAGCGGCGCGGGGGGAGGCGCACGTGTTCCTCGAATTTCTCGCCGGCGAGGAGGCCCAGGCCACGCTGCGCCGTTTCGGTTACACGTCGCCGGTGCCCTAAGGGGCGGCGGCCGGGGAAAGCCAACGTCAGCCTAGCGCTTAGGCTACGCAATCGATGCACCCGAATGGGTAGAAGTCACCGGGGCCGACCACTGGACCCCTCGGTCCGTTCGGCTAGCCTCTCAGTCACAAACCCGGGCCCTTGCTCCGACCCAACCCGCTCCCGTTATGAACCTCCTCCGTCGACTGCTGTTCGTTGTTCTAGCCACGGGAGCCCTGCCCCTAGCAGCCGGTACGGCCCCCCGGCACGAACTTACCGGCAAGGTGCTCTCCGTAGATCCGGAGCGCCGCGTGATCCGCCTCCACCACGAGCCGATCGCGGGCCTGATGCCGGAGATGGCAATGGACTTCGCCGCCCCCGGCACGGACCTCAGCGCGTTCCAGCCGGGCCAGCGGGTGAAGGCGCGGCTGTACGCCGTCGCCAAGGGCGCGTACGCGCTGGAAGGCCTGCGCGTGGCGGATGCGGAACATGCGAACCTCCTCGAGGAGGCGGCCTTTATGCTGCAGTCCGACACCGCGGCGCGCGAACCGCACGTGTTCCGCGAGATCGGCGAGGACGCCCCCTACTTCAAACTCTACAACCAGCGCGGCGAAGTGGTCTCCCTCGAGACCTACCGCGGCCAACGCGTGGTGCTGAACTTCATTTTCACCCGTTGCCCGGTGCCGACGATGTGCGCCGCGGCGACCGCGCGGATGATGGAAATCCAGCAGCAGGCCCGCCTGCGCGGCCTGCGCGACATCCAGTTCCTCTCCGTTTCCCTCGATCCGGCGTACGACAGCCCCGCGGTGCTGCGGTCCTACGCGGCCGCCCGCGGGATCGACACCACCAACTTCAGCTTCCTCACCGGCCCGGAGGTCGCGGTGCGCAGCCTGCTGGCCCAGGCGGGCGTCTTCGTCGTCCCCTCGGCCGGCCTCTGGAACCACACGATCTCCACCCTCGTGATCGACCGCACCGGCCGGATCGCGGACCGCTACGAGGGGGCCAACTGGGACATCGGCGCGATGCTGCAGCGGCTCTCCCCCGAGGCCGAGGGCACCACGGCCGCGCGCTAAGCGAATGGGCGTTTGGGCGTTGAGCTGCGCGGGCACGACCGCGAGGCTGAACGCGCTTGCCCGATGCCGCTTCTAGTTTCCTCGGGCTGCCGGCGCCGCTCTGGCAGTCCCTCTCACTCACCCTGCGGCTGGCCGCGATCACGACCGTCGTCCTAGGCCTGATCGGCCTACCGCTGGCTCACTGGCTGAACACCACTCGCTGGCGACTCGCGCCCGCGCTGGAGACCCTCGTGGCGCTGCCGATCGTGCTGCCGCCAACGGTGATCGGCTTCTACCTACTGGTCGCATTCTCCCCCTTGCATCCGCCCGGGAGCTGGTGGCGTGACGGCACCGGCGCGCCGTTGGCGTTCTCCTTCACCGGCCTGGTCATCGCCTCGGTGATTTATTCCCTTCCGTTCGCGGTGCAGCCGTTCCAGGCCGCCTTGCGCGCGGTGCCGCGGGACCTGCTGGATGCCGGGCAGGCGCTGGGGGCGGGCCCAGTCCGGGTGTTCCTGCGCCTGCACCTGCCGCTGGCGCGGCGGGGCATCACCGCGGGGCTGACCCTAGGGTTCGCGCACACGTTGGGCGAGTTCGGGGTGGTGCTGATGATCGGCGGGTCGATCCCGGGGGTAACGCGGGTGGCGAGCATCGCGTTGTACGACGAGGTGCAGGCGCTCGACTACCCGCAGGCGCACGCCTTCGCGGCGGTGTTGCTGGCGCTCTCTTTCGCCCTGCTGCTGATCGTAACCCTGCTGCAACGCCGCCGGAACTGACGAGGAGCGGGGAGCACCGCGCGCCTTGTCGCGGAACTTGACGCCCGCCTTCCTTTCCCAACCTTCGGCGATCGCAATGCGCACCTCCCGCCGAGCCGAACTGTCCCTCCTGCGCCGACTCGGCGCGGCGGCGGCGGCGGCACTCGTGCTGGTGCTCACCCTGCTGGCGGCCAGTCCGAGCGCCCACGCTTGGCTTCACGCAGCTCCCGAGGCTTGCGCGGGCCACGCTCACGCCCCGGCGCCGGAGGAACACGACGCGGACCAAGGTTGCGCCGTGGTGCTGATGATGTCCGGCGTCGAACTCCCGCTGGAACCTCTTTCCCCCTTGCCGCCCCGGCTGATCGCCGGAAGCGACCTGCGGGTCACTGCCGCCGCGCCGGACCTGCGCCACCCGCGCTACCTCCGCCAGCCGGAGCGTGGTCCGCCCGGGTTGAGCTGAAGTCCGTGTCCCCGCGCCCGCCCGGAGTGTTTCCGGGGGGCCCCACGCTTGGACGGTGCCCACCGTCTCGCGCCGGCCTTCCCGCCGCCGCGTCCCTTCCGCTCCTCCAGTCATGAATCTCCTTCGTCTATCTTCCATTCCTTCCCTTACGCTCGCCCTCGCAGGCGTAGCCGCCCTCCGCGCGGCCGCCCCGGGCGCATCGTCCGCCGCCGCCGCGGCCCACGTCCACGATCCGGTCGCCCTGGACCAATTCGTCACCTCCGCCACCCCGTTTCCCCGCAACCAGGTCGACCTCGCCCAGTCGACCACCGTCCTCAGCGGCCGGCCGCTGCTCCTGCGCCAGCAGGCGACGCTCGGCGAGACCCTCGCTTCGGAGACAGGGATCCACGCCTCCGCCTTCGGACCGGGCGCCAGTCGGCCCGTGATCCGCGGGCTCGACGGCGAGCGCATCCTCATCCTCGAGAACGGCACCGCGCTGCTGGACGCCTCCACCGTGAGCCCGGACCACGCGGTGAGCGTGGAACCGTTTCTCGTCGATCGCATCGAGGCGGTGCGCGGCCCGGCCTCGCTCCTCTACGGGAGCACCGCGGTTGGGGGCGTGGTCAACGTGATCAGCCACCGCATCGAGACGGAGCTCCACGAGGAGGCGGTCCGCGGCGGGGCCGAGGCGCGCTACGACACGGCCACCCGCGGCTTCGCCCGCGGCGGGGTCCTTGACCTGCGGTTACTCGGCGGCAAGGACCACGCGCTGGTGCTGCACGTCGACGCCTTTCGCCGCGGCGGCAAGGAGGTCAGGATCCCTGGCTACGCCGAGTCCGCGGCCGTGCGTCGCGAGGAGGCGGAAGAGGCGCGCCGCGAAGGCGAGCCGGCCCCGGACTTCGCGCGTTACCGCCTGCCGAACAGCGCCCTCACCAGCGAGGGCGGCGCGGCGGGGCTCTCGTTGGTCGGCCGCCAAGGCTTCGCCGGCTTCAGCCACACCCGCTTCAACACGGAGTACGGAGTGCCGGGCCACGCCCACGTCCACGAGGGCGAGGAGGAGGGCGGCGTCCGGATCCGCCTGCGCCAGCGGCGCAACGATCTACAGGCCGAATGGCGCGGAGCTCCGAACGCCACCGTGCAGGGCTTCCGCTTCCGCCTCGGCCACGCCGACTACGGGCACGATGAGCTCGAGCCGGACGGCGAGGTCGGCACCCGCTTCACCAACCGCGGCCACGACGCCCGGGCCGAGTTGCTCCACGGCGGCGCTCCCGGCTGGAGCGGGGCGCTCGGCGTCCAGTCCACCCGCAGCGCCTTCACCGCGGAGGGCGAGGAAGCGTTCCTCCCCTCCTCCACCACGCGCGGCACCGCCCTCTTCGCCTTCCAGGAGGTCGCGCGCGGCCCGCTCACCTGGCAGTTCGGGGCGCGCGTCGAGGAGACCCGCCTCGCCGCGGAACGCGCGCGCGCGCGCCGCGACCGCGAACTGAGCGGCTCCGCCGGCGTGGTCTGGAAGTGGAGCGAGGCTTGGTCGCTCGCGGCCTCCGTCTCCCGTACCGGCCGCGCCCCGAACGTGCAGGAACGTCACGCCGACGGCCCGCACGCGGGCACCCAGTCGTTCGAGGTCGGCGACCCCGACCTCGCGTCCGAGGTCTCGACCGGAATGGAGGTCAGCCTGCGCCGCCGCGCCGGGGCGGTGACCGGGGCCGTGACGCTGTTCGCCAACCGCTTCCGCGGGTACATCTTCGAGCGCCCGACGGGAGAGGTGGCGGTGGAGCACGACGGGGAATGGGAACTGGTTGATGCCGACGACCCGGAGGCCAAGGAGCACGGCGGCCTGCCGGTGTACCAGTTCGTCCAGCGGGATGCGCGCTTCCAAGGCGTGGAGGCGGAAGTGCTGTGGCACCTGCACGAGGCTCGGGACAGCCAGTTCGACCTGCGCTTCAGCGCGGACCTCGTCCGGGCGAAGGCGGACGGCCAGCACCTGCCGCGCATCCCCGCGGCGCGCGTGGGCGTCGGTGCCCTGTGGGCGACGGAACGCTGGAGCCTCGGCGCGGAGGTGCAGCGGACCTTCAGGCAGGAACGCACCGCGCCCGGCGAGCCGCAGTCGCCGGGCTACGGCCGGCTCGGGGCACACGTCACCCGCGTGCTGACCACCGGCCGTGTCCGCACGGAAGGTTTCCTGCGCGGCTCGAACCTCACCGACACCGAGGCGCGGCCGCACCCCTCGTTCCTCAAGGAACTAGCGCCACTGCCCGGTCGGTCGCTGACCGCCGGCGTGCGGCTCACGTTCTGAGCGGGGCAAGGTGGCTCCCGCGCCGGTCCGTCCGGGCCGGCGCGGCGGTGCGCCTTCACTCCAGCCCGAACACGGCGCGGGCGTAGTTTTCCGCGTTGAAGGGCTGCAGGTCCTCCGGCTGCTCGCCGAGGCCGAGAAAGTAGATGGGAATCCGCAGCTGGCGGTAGATGCCCACGAGCGCGCCGCCACGACTGGTGCCGTCGAGCTTGGTCACGATTAGCCCGGTAAGCCCGAAGCTCTGGTGGAACACGCGGGCCTGCTCGAGCGAGTTACTGCCGAGGGAGCCGTCCACCACGAGCCAGCGGTGTTGCGGCGCGGCGGGATCGTGCTTCTGCAGCACGCGCCGGATTTTCGCTAGCTCCTCCATCAGGTTGCCCTTCGTGTGGAGCCGGCCGGCGGTGTCGACGATGAGGAAATCTCGCCCGCGGGCGGCGGCGGCCTGCCACGCGTCGAAGGCGACCGCCGCGGAATCGGACCCGGTGTGGCTTGCCACGAGGTCCAGCTCGAGGCGCGTGGCCCACGCCCGCAGCTGCTCCACGGCCGCGGCGCGGAACGTGTCGCAGGCCGCGAGGAGGACCGAGCGCCCGTCCTGCCGCAAGCGCCACGCGAGCTTGGCGGCGGAGGTGGTCTTGCCGGAGCCGTTGACTCCGATGAGCGCGATCGTGACCGGGCGACCGGGGGTGCTGGCGGCGGCGCTCTCCCAGCGGCCCTCGCTGCCCTCGAGCACGCGACGGAGCACGGCGGCGCCGATCTCGGCGGCCTGGCGCCCCTGGAGCTCCGGGTCGCGGGCGTAGGCACGCTTGATCTCGGCAAGGATCTCCCCGGTCGTCTCGACGCCGAAGTCCGCGGTGTAGAGGGCCTCCTCCAGCTGCTCGAGCGACGCGGCATCGATCTTGCGTCCGCCGAAGAGCCCGCGGGTCTTCTGGGCGATCGCGGCGACGGTCTTCGCGAGGCCGTCCTTGAACTTCCGGAAGAGTCCCAGCATCGGGGCCTACTCCGCCTTGCGCGCGTCCCGGCCGAGCTGGTCCTTCAGCCGGTCGAGGATGCCGTTGATGAACCGTTTGGAGTCCGCGTTGGAGAACTGCTTCGAGAGATCGATCGCCTCGTTAATGGAGACCACCGGCGGGATATCGCGGCGCTGGGTCATCTCGAACATCGCCAGCCGGAGGATCGCGAGGTCGATCTTGGCGATGCGCTCGAAGTCCCAGTTCTGAGCCAACCCTTTGATCCGCGCGTCGATGTCGGCTTGATGGGCGATCACGCCCTGGATCAGCTCCTCGCCGTAGGCGTAGTGCGCACGCGGCTCGGGGCACCCCTCGAAGAACACCTGCAGGTCGTCCTGCAAGTTCCGGGGCGGGTTGAGGCTCCAGGCGTAGAGGAACTGGAGGGCGGCGACGCGCCCGTCGCGCCGTTGGGCGAAAATGGCCTTGCTCATCGGGCGAGTTGCCGACGGAGGGCCGCCATCGTCAGGGCAGCGGCGGCGAATTCCGCCCCGCGGTTGATCCGGCCGACGCAACGCGCGCGGCCCTGCGCGAGAGTGTCGACCACCATCACCCCGTTGATCACGGGGATCCGGGTGGTCAGGGACACCTGCTGCAGGGCGTGGGAAACGCTCTCGCCCACCAACTCGTGGTGGTTGGTCTCCCCGGCGATCAGCAGGCCGAGGCCGATCACGCAGTCAAAGCGGCCGCTCGCGGCGAGGGCCTGCGTCGCCCACGGCACCTCGTGGGACCCCGGCACCCGCACCACCTGCAGCCGGTCGGGGCGAACCCCCGCGTCGCGCAGTCCCTCCTCCACCCGCGCCAGCAGGGCGTCGACGAGCGTGGCGTTGAAGCACGCGGCGACGATCCCGAACCGGAAGCGGGCGCCATCTCGCAAGCGGGCGACCGGAGCATCGAGGCTCATCGGGAGAGCCCCTCCCGGGAGGGGCGGCGGAGGTGGGCGGCACGGGTCGGAGACATCACGGACCGGCAAGCGTGCGGCACGGCGCGCCCGGCCGGCAACCTGATTCTTGGCCCGGCGCTGCGCCTCAGCCCCCGTCCGCCCGGAAATCCGCGGTGTAGGTCTCGCGCGGCTGCTCCGCGCCCGCCGCAAACAGCAGCACCGTGACCCGGAACCCGTGGGGCGGCCGCACGGTCCGCGCCGACTGCAGCGCCTTGCCGTCCGCCGACACCTCGAGGAGGTGCGACTCCGGGCCGGTCTTCCGCCCGGCCGGGGTGAAGCGGACGACGGCCCGCGGCGCGTCCGGCGCAAGCGGCCGGCGTTCCGGCGAGAAGAAGCGCAACTCGAAGCCCGCCCCCGCGATCCGCAGCGCCAGAAACCCCTTCTCTCCCCGCGGGATCAGCACGCCCTCGATCCTCGCCTCCGGCCGCTCCGCCTCCGCGCCCGCCAGCGATCCGGCCCACAACAGAAGGAAGGCGCACACCCGCAACATCATCGCCCGAGCCTGCCCGGGCGCCGCCCCCCGCGCAAGGCCGCTCCCCGGGGTTCGCATTGACCCCGGCGGCTCCCGGCGCCTCCCTCCGCCTATGGACGAGACCAAGGAACTTTTCGCCCGCAACGTCGCCTGGTCGGAACGCATCCGCCAAGAGACGCCGGACTTCTTCCTCCAGCTGGCTCGGCAGCAGTCCCCGGCCTACCTCTGGATCGGCTGCGCCGACAGCCGCGTGCCGGCCAACGAGATCGTCGGCCTCCTGCCCGGGGAGCTGTTCGTGCACCGGAACATCGCGAACGTCGTCGTCCACACGGACCTGAACTGCCTCTCGGTGATGCAGTTCGCGGTCGATATCCTCAAGGTGCGTCACATCATTGTCTGCGGCCACTATGGCTGCAGTGGCGTGAACGCGGCGCTCACGCGGGACCGGATCGGCCTGGCCGATAATTGGCTCCAGCACGTCCAGGATGTCCGCCAGAAGCACGAGGCCAAGCTGGCCTGTGTGGCCGGGGAGGGCCCGGCCCGATGCGACCGGCTTTGCGAGCTCAACGTGGTCGAACAGGTGGCCAATGTCTGCCGTACCACGATCGTTCGCGACGCGTGGTCGCGGGGACAGGAGTTGCGCGTCCACGGTTGGATCTACGCCATTCGCGACGGGCTGCTCCGAGACCTGCGTTGTTCCGCTGGCAGCGCGGAGGAAGCCGCGGCCGCTTGCCCGCGAGCCATCGCCGCGCTCTGAGGGAACCACCGGCCACCGCCGGGGAAACGTCATTCAGCGGGGCAGTGAACCCGCCGGACCCTCGCTTGGCCGCAGCGGCGAGGCTACTCGCGCCACCGGCTCCGGACCGAGGTGGAAACCCGTCTCGTCCTCGAAACCGTCGTTCGCGGATCGCACCGACTTGAGGATCAGCCATCCGCCCAGCCCCAGCGCCGCCAAGGCGGCGACCGAGAGGAGGAGGAGAGTGGGGTTCATCGGGAGGAAGGAGGACAAATCAGGCGGTCGGCAAAGGCCCCGGGCAACAGCAACGCCGCTTCGGCGCCACCTCGATCCGGGACCGGCTGACCCGCAGTCTTGTCCCCCTCAACATTGCAGCGACGAGAACGTCGCAGGGGCGGGTCGATCAAGCCTAATACCTAAAGCAAATCGTTTTTTTCCGCGCGCGGGGAAAGTCGCTAACCCCGCAGGGGTTTTATTGAAGCAACCTTGAATTTAGGGCGCGAAATCTGGGCTGTTCCGACGCTCCGTCT
>Ga0164292_10004062_pt1 | contig 11935 bp, 8 predicted proteins | sample GEODES117metaG_FD_111486 | JGI IMG/M metagenome (GOLD analysis project Ga0164292, IMG submission 111486) | Eutrophic lake water microbial communities from Lake Mendota, Wisconsin, USA - GEODES117 metaG | ecosystem: Environmental > Aquatic > Freshwater > Lake | place: USA: Lake Mendota, Wisconsin... | reverse complement strand
TTGCTGACCGAAAGGACCTCCTCACGAACCGCACCGCCCGAAGCCACGGTTCCCGATGCGCTCGGCAACCCGGGCGGTCCCAAACGGGATCGCTCGAGCGAGGTCGAAGCGCCTGAGGCCGAGCGGCCAAACCCGATCGCATCCACCCCAAACGCCTGAGACAATCCCCCCACCATCCCGCCGTCGTCATCGCCCAACAAGGTGAGCGCCGCTTCTCTCAAGGCCAGCGCCTGACCCGCCGCAGCCGCATCCTCGAGGCCGGTGCCGAGCACCAGCCAGGACAACTTCTGCGCATCGGGCACATCCGGTTCGGACACCAGGCGCACTCGGGGCGATCGCGCGAGGCCCGTCACGGCCACCCCTGCGGAGACCGGCACACTGTTGCGCATGGCAACGATATCGAGTGCAGGGTTGTCGACTTCGCCGTTGAAGCGGAGCTCGCCACGACTGAGCGCCAGCTTTCGGCCATAGGCCGCAAAGGTCCCGTCGCGCAACTGAACGCGTCCATGCACGCGAGGGTCCTGTGGCAGGCGCCCCGACAACACGAGTTCGCCCGTGAGTCGTGCATCGAGCCCGCCACCCTGAACCCTCAAACGCTCGCCAAGCTCGATCCGGATGTCGGCCTGCACCACCGGGGTCCACTCCGGAGACGTCGCGGCAGGACTCGCCTGGGGAGGAGCGATCCGCTTTTCCACTTGGGGCGCTGACACGCGGCGATCGACGATCACCAGATCGGCGGGCATTTCCGGCGCACCACCGCTTCGAAACTCGATCAGACCCTCGTCGGCTTTCACCGCCCCCGACCAACTCACTGCACCCTCGCGCGCGACCAGGCGGGTTCGCCCGGACAGCAGCAGACGCTGGCCGGGATCGAGCGGGATCACAAAGCGCTGAAGTCGCAGGTCGAGATCGGCATCGAACGGCGCACCGGCTGTATGGGCAGCCGACGGGCTACCGGATGCAGCCTCTACCCGCGTGCGGGCTGAGGTCGGGGGCGAAATCCGACCCAGTAGCTCCACTACGCCCTGATCGCCGCTTGCAAACCGGAGCGAATCGATCTGCAATTGTCTGCCATCGAAACGCGCGCTCAGGCTGCCGTTGCGCAAACGCCAGCCCAGGCTCCGGTTGGCCAGCGACAAGGACTGGCCGGTGAGCAGGCCCTCCAATTCGGGCAACGCCAGGCTGCCACCGATGCGGCCCTCAAACGCGAGCGATCCGTCCGCAACCCAGTCGGGTGCAGTCAATCGTCGCGAAAAGGCAAGCGAAGGCACGGTCAATCTCGCCTCACCCGCGAGCCGCCCTTCGTCCAGACGCAGGTTCAGCCGGCTTTCAGCGAGCCCTGGCTCCAGCGCCTTGTTCGCCGCGGCGGGATCGGGCTTGACCTCGAGCGAGGCCGAGCCGCTCAGTCGCTGCCATGCGGCCCCTTCGATCGACCACTCACCTTGGGCCTGGAGGCTTCGCAAACGGGCGATTGCCTCGCGCGTCGTCTTGTCACTCTGGGTGGCACTGCTCAAAGCGAGACCGCCCTGGGTCGCACTCGCCGTCGTCGCGCCAAGCTGCGAGGCGTCGAGCCAATCCGCCAGCGGTGCAAGCGAGAGCCCGGAGAGCGCCCCCTCCGACCGGAGCGTTCCCTCTCGCCAGTCCACGCTCTCAAACCGAACTCGCCCTTCCAAGACAGCAAGTTCCAGCCCCCGGAGCTCGACATAACCTGGACCGACTCTCAGATCGAAGGGCTCAGTCAGTGTCGCAGGCAGCGTGCCGTCGAGCCGGAGACCGCCTATTCGAGCCTGCCAGCTGCTCGCTGCCTGGATCCAGCCCCCCGTTCCCGAAAGACGAAGGCGCTCGGGACGCGTGCTCAGATCGAGGTCGATGCGATGGACGGTCGGCGTACCCGTCAGTGAGGCCTTGAGGGCGAGCCCGCGCAGCGCAGGCCGCTGCGATTCGACCAGATCCACCGGGCCGGCATCCAGCGCGAACCCGACACGCAGATCGTCAAAACGCCCACCCAGCTGGCCTGTGAGCCTTGCAGGACCGCGCAGCCCCGGCAAATGACGCTCCAGATTGGCCACCTGCAGATCGATTTTCAGCTGATCACCTGCACTACCCAAACTGCCCTGTGCGGCGAGGCGGTCCTGGCCTTGTGCGAGGCGCAGATCGAGCGCTCTCAAGCGGCCGGAGGACCAATGTCCGGACGCCGCACCCGCAAGCGATGCGCCGGCAAGACGGCTGTTGGGCGCCAGATCGACCCCGAAGCTGAGTTCGCCCTGCACCCCGCCTTCACCCGAAAGCTGCCAGGCGCCTGACAAACCGCCTTCAGGGAGAGCGCCTGCCTGCCCAAAGAGCGAGCCGATGAACCGCGGATCAAGCGATTGAAATCGACCTTTCAGTGCGAGTTGAGGCTGGGGTCCTTGACCGATCCGACCCTCGGCGGTGAGCCGTGAGCCGGCGAGCTCGGCCTGCGCGCGGTCGATATGCAGACCGCTGGCCGCTGCCGAAATCAGCAGGTCGAGCTTGATCGGGGCGCTGACATAACCCCGATCCTCAAGCGCGGCAGAGAACCGACCCGCCTCAAGACCGATCGGACCTGTAATCCGGGTGGCGGGGAAATGCGCCCCGATCGCGCGCAGATCGAGATTGCCCAGAACCAGTCTTCCGGACAGTTCCGCCCATGGGGAGCCCCAAATGAGCCGCTCTTTTCCGATCAGGATGGAAAGCTGCCCGTCGACCTGGCCCGCTTCAACTGAACCGGGCTCGCGGCCAGCTCTGGTCCCGCCTGTCGGTTGGGGATCGCGGACCCGGACGAACGCAGCCGAAATCCGCTGCACGCGCAGCCGCTCAGCATCCAGATCGCCCGCGAGCGATAGTCTGCGAATCGGCAGATCTCCATCCGACAGACTCCCGGGCTGACGGTTTTCGAAATCGGCTGAAAACGTCTGACGCGGCAAGCTGAATTCGAAACGGCCATCAAGCAAGGCCTTCGGGGAATCCGGCAGGAGCCGCCGGGTGGCCCAATCACGCACCGAGCCTGACACCTCGATCGCAAGGGGTGAATCGAGCAGACGAATCGCCGACTGAGCCTCGAGATTGGCGCCCCAGGCCCGCGCAGAAACCGCGATCATCAGCTGGTCGAGCGCACCTGAGAGTGCCGCGTCGAGTTGCACGCGCTCGGCCGGATCGGGTCCAATAGGACCCACGCCGAATTGCGCTGCCAGGGCGGCGGCATGCCCCTCTGCCCGCATCCATCCCTCGATCCTGAAGGGCGTGCGATCAGCGACCAGCAGAAGATCCCCTGCGCTGAGCGAGAGGCCCTGGCTGATCAAATCCGCCCGCTCGATCCAATAACGCGAGGCGTCGATTTCACCCGCCAGCCGCACCGTGTCGAAAGTGCGGCGGACCTCGCCTCTCGCAAACTCGAGGCGCCCGACGGTCAAATCCACCACCTGGACTGGGAAGGGCAACGCGACTGCGAGCGACGTGATCGCGGGCTTCGCCCCCGAAACACTGCCGGCCGGATCAATCGCGAGATCAAGCTCGATGAGGTCGGCGCGGACCTCATCGAGCGTGAGTTTTCCAGCGAGCAATCCTCGCCAACCCGGTCTGAGCCTCAGCCCGCTGACATTGACCGTGATCGAATCGTCACGGTAACGCAAGCGCTCGGCTCCAAGTCCCGACCACAGGCTACCCGAAATCGCCTCCACCTCGAGCCGCCCGTCGGCGGCAAGCACGACACGATCAACCAGCCAGCGAGCCGCGGCCGGCGAACCCAATGCAAAGGACGCTAGACCCAGGACAAGGAGGACCACAGTGATCGCGATCACTGACCCACCCCGCAGCCCCAGGTCCACCAGACGGAACAGACGAAACCGCCCGCGAGGCGGAACGGCTTCCGAATCAGAACCCATAACCCACCGACAGATGGAAGCGCGGCCGGTCGACCGAATCCCCCTTGGCGAGATCGACCATCAGTGGGCCGATCGGGGTGCGCCAGCGCAGGCCCACGCCATGCGCGCCAAAGAGACGAAATCCGTCGACCGAATCCGTGGCATTGCCACGGTCCGCAAACACCGCGAGCCGACGGGTTTCGCTGATCGGGAACTGGTATTCGAGACTGAACACCGCCAGGAAACGTCCACCCGTGACCGACGCACCTTCGGAGACGCCGAGCGACTGGAATCGGTAACCCCGGACCGACTGCGAGCCCCCAGTACGGAACAGGTTTTCAGAAGGGATGTCGTCACGCGTGCGGGAGGCTATCGCACCCACTTCCGCAAGACCGATCAGCACGCCCCCCTGCAGTCCAAGCGACTCGATCGGCGCGGGCCAAAATCGCTGCGTGCGCCCGTAGCCCCGGACGAAGCTGCGATCCGAGCCCAGCGACCTGGACGCGCCCGAGACCTGAAACTGGGTCGCGTAGCCACGCCGCGGGTCAAGCGGCGAATCGAGCCGGCGCAAGGTCCGGGACCAGCCCGCGACGAAGGCCGTACGGGAATCCACCGGGCTCTCGCCGGCCTCGAGCAGGATGCTGCGACGTTCGTACTGATGAGCCACCGAATAAAAGTCATCGCCTTCCGGGAAGCGGTGACCGCGTCCCAGATAGGTTTGCGTGCGTACGACCCGCTCGCCCGCAATATCGACCTGCTCCGCACTCGAACCCAGGCCGGTGAACCACCCGCCCGCATCAAGCGGCGAACGCAGGTTGGCGAAGGCTCTCTGACGGCGTGTTTCAATCAGCAGCACCGACTCGGACTGCCAGCCCGCGCCGAAGAGATGACGGTGGTCATGCGCGAGTTGCACGCGGGCGCCGTAATCGCTGTTGTAGCCGACGCCAACCGCCACACGCTGCAGACGCGACTCGATCAGGTCGACCAGGAGCGGGACGCGATCCGCCTCGCGATCACGCTCGAGCGCCTGGAGATCGGGCAGCACACTCGCCGCGGTGAAATAGCCGACCTGGGCGAGTCGCTGCTGAAACTGCAGCACACGATCGATCGAGTACGGATCGCCCTCGGCGAAGGGTCGCAGATCTTCGACCAGGCGGGCATTGAAGGCCTTCAGGCCGGTGATCGACAGCGGCCCGATACCCAATCTCGGCCCACTGTCGACCACCAGTTTCAAGGCTGCACTGGTCTGGACGACGTCGACTTCGGCCCGGCTTTCGCGGATCGCGGCGCGCAGGTAGCCGGACTGACCCAAAGCGTCGATCAGCGCCCGCTTGCCCTGCTCCCAGACCTCGGGGCGGAAGAAACTGCCCTCCGGCAGCAGCCAGGCATCGCTCAGGCGCTCGATCAAACGCCGCTCGCGGAGCACGTCGCCTTCGATCAACAACTCGAGGCGGCCCACGGTCGTCCGGGCACCCGCGTCGATCCGTATGACAACCTGGCCCGGTCGGGCCTCGACCTGGATCCGCGCATCGAAGTACCCGGCCGCTCGGGCCAGCGCCCGGATCTCGTCGGGCGCACGGGCCAGCAGGGCCTCGAACTGGTCAGGATCGTAGCCCGGTCTGCGCTGCCAACGACCGATCAGCGTTCGCTCCAGGACCGCACTTCGTAGTTCGGCCGGACCCGAAATATCGATACTGTAGTGCGCAGTCTGAGCCTTGGCCGCGCCCCGCTCACCGTCGCCCCGCTCACCCTGCGAGCGCCCGTCCGGCACCGCCACCTGCGACCCGGATTCGGCCAATGCGCTGCCTGAGGCCGACGAGGCGTCCGGCCGCCAAGCCGTGCACCCGGCAAGCAGAACCAACAGGGCGAGCAGCGCCCAGGCCGGGCGCAGAAAGTTCAAAGGGAACGTCGCCATCGGGGCGATGGCCAAGCAGCGCTCAGACGATCAGCGTGGCAGCGCCATCAGGCGCTCTCGCCACCACCTCGCCCACCCGCCAGACCTGCTCACCGGCACGCTCGAGGTGGGCCATGGCCGCGTCAGCATGCGCGGGGTCCACCGCGATCACCATGCCGATGCCGCAGTTGAACACTCGAAAGAGTTCGTGCTGATCGATCCCTCCCTCCTGCTGCAGCCAGGAAAAGAGCGGCGGCAGGGCCCAGCGATCGCGCTCGATTCGGGCGGCCAGTCCCTCCGGAAGCATGCGGGGCACGTTTTCGATCAAACCGCCCCCCGTAATGTGCGCGAGGCCCTTTACGGGCATCGTACGAATCAGATCGAGGACAGGGCGCACGTAGAGCCGAGTCGGCGCAAGCAGCACCTCAGAAAAGGGCCGACCATGAAAATCGTGCTTCAGATGCGCAGGCTCGAGGGCGCCGAAGCTGCGCTCGAGCACGCGACGGATCAGAGAGTAGCCATTGGAGTGCGCCCCGCTCGAGGCAAGCCCGATCAGCGCATCGCCGGCCCGGATCGAACGGCCGTCGATGATCTGCTCGCGCTCGACCACACCCACGGCAAAACCGGCCAGGTCGTATTCGCCGTCCGGATACATGTCGGGCATCTCTGCGGTCTCACCACCGATCAGCGCACAACCCGACTGCTCGCAACCCGCAGCGATGCCCGCAATCACCCGCGCCGCCACCGAAACATCGAGGCGTCCGCAGGCAAAATAGTCGAGAAAGAACAAGGGTTCAGCACCCTGCACCAGGATATCGTTGACGCTCATGGCAACGAGGTCGATGCCCACCGTGTCGTGACCGTCCAGTGCGAAAGCCAGGCGCAGCTTGGTGCCCACGCCATCGGTGCCCGATACGAGTACGGGCTCGCGGTACGAGGGTGGCACCTGGAAGAGCGCGCCGAAGCCCCCGATGCCCGCGAGCACACCCGGCCTCGCGGTGCGGCGCGCGAGAGGCTTGATCCGCTCGACGAGCGCATCTCCGGCATCGATATCGACGCCGGCATCTCTGTAGGAGAGTGAAGCAGTCATGAAAAGAACCTTCCACGGCAAACCGTTACCCGACCGGTACGCGACGCTGCCGATACAATGTACGGATTCTATCGTGCGGACATCGCACCCACCCACCGAGGCGATCCAGCCTTGACACCCATCACATCACCCTTTCGACAGGGTTTGCCGTGGCTGATCATCGCCGCACTGCTCGCCTGGGTCGGCTACCAGCTGGGCGGCATCATCACGCCGTTCGTCGCGGCGATGATTCTCGCCTACGCCTTCGCCCCCGCAGTCGACGCGATGGAGCGGGTGCGGATTCCCCGCGCAGCCGGCGCCGCATTGATGATCCTGCTGTCAGCGCTCGCGGTGATCGTGGTGGTATTGATCCTGATACCCATCATCCAGTCCGAACTCGGGCAGATCCGCGCTCAGCTGCCGGCCCTGGCGGTGACCATCAGCAATCGATTGCTACCCTGGATCAACCAGCATCTAGGCCTCGATCTGGTAATCGACGGTACCCGGATCCGGGATTGGCTCGCCACCCAGCTCGCCGGCAGCAGTCAGGATCTCGCAACCGCCGTGATGCAGTACCTGCGCTCGGGCTGGTCGGCGGCACTCGAGATCGTCGGGCTGGTCGTACTGGTCCCGGTGCTGCTCCTCTATCTGCTCATGGACTGGCGCGAGTTCACCTCGCGCGTGTTCGCGCTGATTCCCCGGCGCTGGGCGAGCGGGGCGCGCGAGGCGCTTGCGGAAACCGACGAGCTGCTCGGTCAGTATCTGCGAGGCCAGCTGCTCGTGATGCTCTGTCTGGCCCTCTGGTACAGCGTGGGCCTCCTGATCGCCGGGCTCAACCAGTGGCTGCCCCTGGGCGTGCTGACCGGCCTCCTGTCCTTCATCCCCTACATCGGCTTTGGGGCGGGGCTGTTGATCGCACTGATCTCCGCGATGCTGCAACTCGGTCCGCTCGATGGCCTGATCGCCGTCGGGGTCGTATTCGGACTTGGGCAGCTGATCGAGAGCTACTGGCTCACGCCCCGCCTGGTCGGGGAGCGGATCGGGCTCCACCCGGTCGCCGTGCTCTTCGCCTTGCTCGCCTTCGGAACCTTGTTCGGCTTTGTGGGCATCTTGCTCGCCTTGCCCATGGCAGCGGCCGCTTCGGTGGTGCTGCGACGGCTGCATGCAGCGTGGCTCGAGAGCGAGTTTCATCGACGCCCGTGAGCAACCGACGCGCACGATGCAGCAACTGAGCCTCGACCTCCTGCCACCCCCAGGCCCCACGCTGGACAATTTCGTTGCGGGGCCCAACCGCGAGGCACTCGATCGCTTGAGTGCCATCGCTCGGGGCGACCGTACGCTTCGCATTCTCTACCTCTGGGGCGAAGCCGGCTCAGGCAAAACGCACCTGCTGTCGGCGATCAACGGACGGACGCTGGGACCCGCGTGCGTAACCGCGGAATTTACGAGGACCACCGGGCCGCACGAAATCGTATCGGTCGATGACTGCGATCGCCTCGGCGAGGCCCAGCAGGAGGGCCTGTTCCATCTGTTCAACCGGGTCCTCGCACGACCCGGAATGGCCCTCGTGTGCGCGGGTGCTGAGCCGCCGCTCGCCCTGAGACTGCGTGATGACCTCCGAACCCGACTGGGCTATGGACTCGTGCTTCGCCTGCGACTGCTGTCGGATGAGCACCGACGCGAAGCCCTCGAACAGTGGCTTGACCGATCCGGTGCGCGCTGCTCGCCTGATCTCATCGAACACCTGCTGCGCCACCGCGCCCGCGACCTCCGCAGCCTGTTGACGCTTCTGCGGGGGCTGGACCGATACGGCCTGGAACGACAGCGTGCGCTCACCTTGCCGCTGCTGCGCGAGTTCGAGAACCCAGCCACTGATAAACTTGCAGGATGAACATGACCGATCCCGGCCCAAACGGGCCGCACGCTTCGACCGGCAGGCGCCTGGCGCTGTTCGATCTCGACCACACGCTGCTCCCGATCGATAGCGACTACGAGTGGGCGCGGTTTCTGGGTCGAATCGGTGCGATTGACGAGGCGGCGCACCTCAGCCGAAACGAATATTTCATGCGGCAGTACGAGGCCGGTACGCTGGACATCTTCGAGTTCCTCGCGTTCCAGCTCGCGCCGCTCGCCGAGCATGAGGCTCATACGCTTGCCACCTGGCACGATCAATACATGGAAGAGGTGATTCGACCCGCCATTCGCACGCAGGCGCGTGATCTGGTCAGTCGGCACCTGGACGCGGGCGACCTGTGCGCGCTGGTGACGGCCACCAATGAGTTCGTCACGGCGCCGATTGCCCGCGAGTTTGGCTTGACGCACCTGGTGGCCACGGGCATCGAGTCAATCGACGGCCGCTATACCGGACGCCCGCGCGGCACACCCTCCTTCCGGGAAGGCAAGATCACCTGCACCGAAATCTGGCTTGCGGGGCTGGATCTTCACTGGGCGGCCTTCGAGCAAAGCTGGTTTTACAGCGATTCGGCCAACGACATCCCACTACTGGCCAAAGTCAGCCATCCTGTTGCGACCAATCCCGACGCCCGCCTAGAACGCGTCGCCCTCGAGCGCGGCTGGCCACTGCTGCGTCTTTTCGAATGATCCGAAAACTCATCCAGCGCATGCTCGGGCGCTCGCCCGACGACCCCCGCTCAGCCGTGCGGGAAAAAGCCAGGCAACTCAAGGCGACTGCACACGGCATCGAGCTCGCGCTGGTGTCAGACGGCGCGCTCCGTACCTGTCAGACCTTGCAAAAGGCAGGGTTCCGGGCCTATGTCGTGGGCGGGGCGGTGCGCGACCTGATGCTGGGTCTTCGACCCAAGGATTTCGACGTCGCCACCAACGCCACGCCCGAACAGGTCCGCGAGCTCTTTCGAAGATCGCGGGTCATCGGCCGGCGTTTTCAGATCGTGCACGTGCTGTTCGGCCGCGAGACCATCGAGGTCTCCACCTTCCGGGCGATCCAGGATGCCGCCGAGACCGACGAGCACGGGCGGGTGCTCCGCGACAACGTCTGGGGCTCACAGGCCGAGGACGCGGCACGGCGCGATTTCACGATCAACGCCCTTTATCTCGACCCGGTCGCCGATCTGCTGCTCGACTACCACGATGGCGTCCGCGACATGAAGCGTCGCATGCTGCGGATCATCGGCGAGCCCGAACTGCGCTTCCGCGAGGATCCAGTCCGGATGCTGCGCGTGGCGCGCTTTGTCGCAAAACTCGGTTTCGAGATCGACCCGAAGACACGGGCGCCGATCGGCAAACTCGCACCACTCGTCTCGAATGTCCCGGGCGCGAGGCTCTTCGACGAAATGCTCAAATTGCTCGTCTGCGGTCATGCGATGGCGTGCCTGCACGAATTGCGTCGCGAGGGGCTGCATCACGGATTGCTGCCACTGCTCGATGTGATCCTCGAACAACCCGATGGCGAACGCTTCGTGACGACGGCCCTCGAGCGAACCGACCAACGGGTGCTGGCGGGCAAGCCGATCTCCCCGGGCTTCCTGTTCGCTTCACTCCTCTGGCAGCCGGTCAACGCCCGTTGGCACAAGGCCCTGGCGCAAGGCAAGCCCTCCATCCCGGCCCTCACCGAAGCGATTGACGATGTGCTGGATCGGCAAGCCGCCCAGCTCGCGATCCAGCGCCGCCACCAGTCCGACATGCGCGACATCTGGATGATGCAGCCCCGCTTCGAGCGGCGCACGGGACGCTCACCGTTTTCGCTACTCGAGCATCTGCGTCTGCGCGCCGGCTACGATTTCCTGCTGCTGCGCTGCGACGCGGGCGAAATCCCGGCCGAGCTCGGGCAGTGGTGGACCGCTTTCATGGAAGCCGACGGCACCGAACGCGCCGAGATGGTGCGCGAGGCCGCGGCATCAGGCTCGCGATCAGGCGGCGGCACCAGCAAGCGACGACGTCGTACCCGCTCGCGCGCCGCCACGGACGCCCGGGAGGCTTCGCCACCCGCCTCGGCGACCTGAGCCTGCGCCGGCCTGAGCATCATCGAGTCGCGGCTTGAGGACCTGCTACATCGGGCTGGGCGCCAATATCGGGCGCCCCCACGAGGCCATCGAAGCCGCCATCGCCGCGATCGATCGCGAACCGGGACTGCGCGTCTGCGCGCGCTCAGGCCTCTACCGCAGCGCACCCGTGGACGCTCACGGGCCCGATTTCCTCAATGCGGTCATCCAGCTCGAATCGTCCCTGACGCCCGCCGATCTCCTCGCCATCCTGCAGCGCATCGAGCGTGAGGCCGGACGCGATCGCCCTTATCCCAATGCGCCGCGCACCCTGGATCTCGACCTGCTGCTGGTGGACGACCTCGAACTCGAAACGCCCAGGCTGACCCTTCCGCATCCACGCATGCATCGCCGAGCCTTCGTGCTGCAACCGCTCCTCGACATCGCACCGGATCTGCATATCCCGGGAAAAGGGGCTGCGCGTAAACTGATCGCTTCATGCAGCGATCAAAGGATAGCGGCAGCTGGAGCGATCGGGCAGACCGATCGATCCAAAAACGCCTTCAATCATCGCCCAAACGACGCCTCGACTCCAGCCGATCGAGCCCCATGAGCACCCTGCCCGTCCCGCTTCAGACCATCCTGCTGCTCACGGCTTCGAATGTCTTCATGACATTCGCCTGGTACGCGCACCTGAAAGACATGGCGGCCCGTCCCTGGTGGACCGCGGCACTGGTCAGCTGGGCGATCGCCTTTTTTGAATACCTGCTGCAGGTGCCGGCCAATCGGATCGGCTACGGCCACTACAGTCTGGCGCAGCTCAAGATCATTCAGGAAGTGATCACGCTTTCGGTGTTCGTCCCCTTTGCCGTGCTCTACATGAACCAGCCCATCAAGCTCGACTACCTCTGGGCGGCACTCTGCATGGTCGGCGCGGTCTACTTCATCTTCAGGTCATCATGAATCTCGACGCAACGGCCTCGCCCTTTGAGCGCTTCCGGCATATCGTGGTCGAGGGGCCGATCGGCGCCGGCAAGACCAGCCTCGCACGCAAGCTCGCCGAGCGATACGGCACCGATCTGGTCCTCGAGCAGCCCGACGACAATCCGTTTCTGGAGCGCTTCTACCGCGA
>Ga0164292_10004061_pt1 | contig 11935 bp, 11 predicted proteins | sample GEODES117metaG_FD_111486 | JGI IMG/M metagenome (GOLD analysis project Ga0164292, IMG submission 111486) | Eutrophic lake water microbial communities from Lake Mendota, Wisconsin, USA - GEODES117 metaG | ecosystem: Environmental > Aquatic > Freshwater > Lake | place: USA: Lake Mendota... | reverse complement strand
CGGGTGGGGCCGCGCTCAGCGACCGGCGGCGCGGCGTTCCCAAGCGAAGAGGAACTGCTGCGCAAAGCCGGCGGCCGCACCGAAGTGGACGCGGCCAAAGCGGGCGAGCGCGGGCAGCTTCCAGTCCCGCAAGTCGTAGCGCTCGGCGAGCGTGCGGGCGATCCAGACATCGACGGGAAAGGCCTCGAGTTTTCCGGCGCCGAAGAGCAGGACGCAGTCGGCGACCTTCTCGCCGACTCCCGGCAGTGCGCAGAGCCGCTCGCGCGCCTCGGCGTAGGGTGCGGCCTCCGTGGCCTCGAGCCAGCCCGGCTCCGCGGCGAGGTGCCGGGCGGTGGCGTGGACGTAGCGGGCGCGGAAGCCCAGTTGGCAGCGCCGCAGGTCGGCCTCGGAGAGCGTCGCCAGCTCCGCCCACGTCGGCAGGCGGTGCACGCCCGGCGCGATCAAGGCGCCGTGCCGCTCCGCCACGAGGGCGAGCATCTGCTTGATTTGCACGATCTGCTTCGTCGCGCTGCAGAGGAACCCCAGCAGCGTCTCGCCGAACGGCTGGCGGAGCAGGCGCAGCCCGGGGAAGGCGGTCACGGTGCGCGCGAGATGCGCGTCGCTGCGCCACGGCAGGGCATCCGTGATCGCGGCCCACGGCGTCTCCAGCGCGAAGTAACGCGTCACCCGCCGCGCCGCCTCGGCCGGAGGCAGGTTCAGGGAGCGCCATTGCAGCGCGCCCGCGGGCGACCGCTCGATTTCGAGGACGATGTCCGCCCACACGCCCGTCCAGCGCGTCGGTTGCCCGGGTGCCGGCGATCCCCGCCAGCGGAACGCCTGACCCCCATCGAGGATTTCCGCGAGGGTCCGGTCGTCCGGCGCAAAGTGATCCGGAAAGGCCGTCCAGCCCGGCGGCGGTGTCGTCGTCTCCACCACGTTCATCCGCCGCTCGGGAGGGCGCGTCCGTTGACCTCGCGCAGGACCGTCGCGGCGGGCTCGAGTTCGTCGGGGATGCGCTCGAGGTCGCCCGCCAACTCCGCCGTCTCGCGGGCGCCCGGGAGGAGGCGTCCGTTGAACGAACCCACGGCGCTGTTGTAGCCCTTGCTGGCGGTCTCGAGGCCCTTGCCGACCTTTTCGAGATGCTCGGCGAAGACGCTGATGCGGCCGAGGAGTTCCTTCGCGCTCTCGCCGATCTTGCGGGCGTTCTCGTTGAGCTTGGCCTGCTGCCACTGGAGCGCGCAGGTGCGGAGGAGCGCCAGCAGCGTCGAGGCGGTGGTGATGACCACCCGCTGGTCGAGGGCCTCCTGGTAGAGCGTGCCGTCCTCCTCGAGGGCGGCAATCAGGCCGCTCTCGAGCGGCACGAAGAGCACGGTGATCTCGACGCCCTCCCCGAGGGCCTTGGCGTATTCGCGAGAGGCGAGGGCCCGTACGTGGTTGCGCAGGGCCTGCGCGTGGTCGGTGCGCCGCACCGCGCGGTCGGCGTCCGAGAGCGCCGGGTCGAGCGAGTCGAGGTACGCGCTCAACGGCACCTTGGCGTCGATCGGCACGAAGCGCCCGCCCGGCAGCCGCACCGTCATGTCGGGGCGCAGCCGCCCGCCTTCGTCGCCCTGCACGCTGGACTGCTCGCTGAAATCGACGTTGTCGACGAGGCCGGCCATCTCGGCGATGTTGCGGAGCGAGATTTCGCCCCAGCGGCCGCGCTGGCGGTTGTCGCGCAGGGCGCTCGAGAGCGTCTGGGCGGCGGCGGAGGCCTTCTGCTGCAGGTCGGAGATCTGCTTCAGCTGCTCGCCGAGCGTCTTCACGTCGCCTTCGCGCTTTTCGCCGAGTTCCTTCACGAGCCGCTCGCTCTTCTCGAGCTGCTCCTTGAACGGGGCGAGGGTCGCGTCGATCGCCTTCTGCCGCCCCTCGAGATCCTGCTGCGAGAGCTTGTGCTGATTCTCGAAGTGCTCCTTGGCCTGCTGGAACAGCGCCTGCGCGCTCTGCTTGAGCAGGTCGCCGCCGGTGGCCTTGAAGGTGTCGGTGAGCGCGGTCTTTGACTGCTCGATCGCCGCCTTGAGGTCGGTGATCGATTTTTCGCGCTCGGTGAGGATCCTTTCCATCGCCTGTTCCCGCTCCGTGCCCCGCGTCGTCGCCTCGCGCAGCTGCTGCTGCACGGCGGAGAGCTCGCGGGAGGTCTGCTCACCGCGCGCCCGCTCGTCGGCGACCTGCTTGCCAAGCTCCGTGACCTGCGCCACAGCCGAGTCGCGGGCCGTCTGGGCCGCGACCGTGCTCTGCTCGGCGGTGCGCAGATCCGCGCGGAGGGAACCGGCTTCCGAGCGGAGCCTTTCCAGTTCCTGTTGGCCGAGCTGCGCCGCGGCGAGCGCCTGGGCGGTGGCGCTGGCCCGGAGCATGAAGAAAACGGTTGCGATCGCCGCCCCCAGCGCACCGCTGATCACGACCCCTGCGAGCAAGGAAAGGCTATCCATGTTGAAATTTCTAGTTCACCGGGCCGCGTGGAACGAGTGAAAACCGGCGTCCCGCCCGCATGGGCGCCGGGCGCCGCCGGCGGAGTCGCGGGCGCCAGTGGGCGCGGCCGGCTCAGGGCGCGGTCCAGAGTGCGCTCTGGCTTTGCACCAGAACCGGTCCGGCGTCCCGGGCCCGCACGCTCAGGCGCCAGGCGACGGGGCGACTGTCCGCTCCGGACCAGTCGGAGCCAGTGACCCCGAGGTGGAGGACCGGCTCGCCGGAAGGGAGGTCGAGGGTAAACCGGTGCGTGACCACGTTCGGGCTGGCCGGGAGGACCAACTCCAGGCGCACCTCGGCGGCTGGCAGTGCCTCGGCGAGCCGCAGGCGAGTCAGGAAGTAGAACCCCTCGCGGGAGTCGGGCTGGGTGCGTCGGAGGATCCGCCCGCTGCGGCGTTCGCCCCCGCCGAACAATTCACCGACGGTCGTGAACGAGTCCGCCGTGCGGTAGCCGGGCCAGATGCGGACGATGCCGGCTGCCTCGGTCGCGGCCGCAGCGGCGGCCGGAATGGGAGCCAGCGCGAGCAGCAGACCGACGAGTCCCGGCAGGACGGAACGCAGGCCGCAGCTGAAGCGGAGCCGGGTGCGCGGAGCGTGGAGGGTGGCGGGGGCGGCGGGACGTGACATCGGGAAAAGGCGGACCGGGGTGCTCAACGGGTGGCGGAGTCGGGGGATCGGAGTCCGATCGTGTGGTAACGATGGAAGCCGAGGAGCGCGGGCGTCCAGCCCTCGACGGCGGGATGGATCAGGAACGTCCGCGTGCCGTGGTAGAGCGGGACGATTGGAGCCTCGTCCAGCAGGATCGTCTCGGCCTCCCGGTAGAGCGCATTGCGGCGCGCCGCGTCGGCCTCCGCGGCGGCGGCGCGCACGAGACGATCGTAGGCGGGGTTCGCCCAGCCGGTGGCGTTGTTGCCGCTGTTCGCGAGGAAGACTTCGAGGAACGTGCTGGGGTCGACGTAGTCGCCGATCCAGCGGGCGGCGGAAATCGCGTAGTTGCGCTGACGTTCGTCATCGAGCCACACCCGCTGTTCCTTCAGGGCGAGGGTGACCTCGAGGCCCAGTTCGCGCCGCCACATCTGCTGGATCGCCTCGAGGAGGCGCTGGTTAAGCTCATTGGTGAAGCTCATGATCTCCAGCCGGGGAAACCCCTTGCCGCCGGGAAATCCGGCCTCCGCGAGCAGACGGCGCGCCTCGTCGAAGGAGTCCGGGATCCCCGGTCCAGCCGTGTACCCCGCGGTGCCAGGCGGCGTGAGCGTGTGGGCGGGAGTCTGGCCGGCGAGGGCCACGCGCGTGACGAGCGCCGTGCGGTCCAGCGCGTGGGCCAAGGCGCGGCGGACCCGCGCATCGCCGAGGGGTGGCCGGCCGAGATTGAGTCGGAGGAAGGCGGTTTCGAGGAATGGATCGGAGCGCAGCAGCGCCGCGTCCGGGCCCTGTCGATACGCCGCGAGCTTCGACAGCGGGACCTCGCTGGTCAGGTGGATCTGGCCGGCGCGGAACGCCGCCTCCTGCGCGGTTGCGCTCTCGTACGGATAGAAGACCACCGAGGCGAGGCGTGGCGTGAGGTCCGCGCGGGCGTGTGGATTTCGCACCGTGACGATCCGCTGGTTCGGCGTCCACTCGGTGAGGCGGAACGGACCGTTGCCCACCCAGTGCTGCGGCAGCGTCCAGCGGTTCGAGCGGTCATCGGCGCCGCCGAGGCGGGTGATGACGTGCCGGGGCACCGGGAACGCGGTGGGCAGGGCGAGGATCGCGGGCAGGGCGGGGGTCGGCTGGGCGAGCCGCAGGACCAGCGTCCGCGGGTCGCGGGCCTCGATGCCGAGCGTCGCCGGATCGCGAGTGCGGCCGGCATTGAAATCCTCGGCGCCCGCGATTGGGAACAGGATGTACGCGTACTCGGATCCCAGCTGCGGGGAAAGAACCCGGCGGAGCGAGAAGGCGAAGTCATCCGCCGTGAGCGGTGTGCCGTCGGACCAGCGCAAGTCCGGCCGCAGATGGAACGTCCAGGTCAGGCCGTCCGCCGACGATTCCCAGCTTTCCGCCGCGGCGCCGATCGGCTGGGACGTCGCCTCGTCGATGGCTGTCAGGCCCTCGAAGAGCGCGAGCACGACGGTCATGTCGTTGAACGCGACGAGCACCTGCGGATCGAAGTCCCGGGGCTCGGCGCTGATTGCGAGGAGGAGCGTGCCGGTGCGGCGCCCCTCCTCGACGCGCGTCTCGCGGCGTCCGCAGCCGGAGACCGCGAGCAAGACGGCGAGGCCGAGCAGAGTGGCCGTGATCAGACCTCCGGCGCGGGTGGACGTGGAGTGACGGACGACCGAGCGGGCGGGCGCGGCCGAGCGGGCGGACGAACGGGCGGGACGGAGTCCGGGCATGGGTGGAAGGTTAGTGGCGTCCGCGGCGGGCGCCACTTCGGATTTGCGGCGCGGGCGCCCTTGGTCCCAAGTGTGCCGCCATGGCATGGTACTATGCGACGGACGGGCAGCGACGCGGGCCGGTGAGCGACGAGGAATTCGGCGACCTCGTGCGCCGCGGCGTGGTCGCGCCGGACTCGCTCGTCTGGACGGCGGGGATGGCGGACTGGCGGCGTTTGTCGGAGGTCGCGCCAGAGCTGCCGCCGCCGATACCCGCGCGGACGGACGCTCTGGCTGGTGCGGCGAGCGGGGCTCCGGCTGAGACGGCAGCGACCTTTGGACGGGCGGTGGCGGACGCCGGTACGGCTCCCCGCTATGCGGGCTTCTGGCTGCGGGTGGCCGCGCGGCTCATTGACGGCGTGCTGCTCTGGGTCGCCGGTCAGGTGGTGGGTGGAGTGCTAGTGGCATTGTTGATTCCGGATGCGCTGGGCGCGTTCTCGATCGAGCCCGGGGCCGAGCCGAGCGGCGAGCAACTCGCGACCCTCCTGGCGGTGTTCGGCATCGTGTTTTTCTCGAGTCTCGTGACGGGACTCGTTTACGACCTGATCTTCCTCAAAGGGTGGTCGGCCACGCCGGGCAAGCTGGCGATGGGACTGCGGATCCGGACGGCGGACGGCGGGCCGCTCACGATCGGACGAATCATCGGACGGCACTTTGCGGTGTCGCTGAGCGGCCTCCTCATGGGCATCGGTTACCTCATGGTCGCCTTTGACCCGGAGAAGCGCGGATTGCACGACCACTTCTGTGCGACGCGCGTGGTTCGCACCCGCTGAGCGACGACGCGACGGAGTGCTGGCGTGGCGTGACCGCGCGCTTGCCCTTGCTGGTCCATCGCGGAAGCCTTCTCGCATGACGCTCGCGTGCTGGATGGCCCCGAAGACCTGGTTGACCGCGATGGCGCTGGGATGCCTTGCGCCGGTGGGGGTGGTGGCCGCTCCGCAGTCGGCGAATCTGGACGAGGCAAAGGTGCCGGCGTACGTGCTGCCTGATCCCTTGGTGGACTCCGCCGGCCGCCGCGTCGCGGATGCCGCGGGCTGGCGGGCGCGCCGTGCGGAACTGCTCGAGTTGGCCACGCGCGAAATGTACGGCCGGTCTCCGCTGGGTCGTCCGGAGGGAATGCACTTCGTCGTGACCGCTGAGGATCCGCGGGCCCTGGGGGGGCGGGCGACGCGGCGCGAAGTGACGGTGCAGTTCGGTCGGGCGGCCGATGCGCCCCGCATGCGCCTCCTCGTCTACCTTCCGAATCACGTCGCCGGCCCACGCCCGGCGTTTGTCGGCCTCAACTTCACCGGCAACCACGCCACGACCGACGACCCGGCGGTCGCGGTGGCGGAGGACACGGTTTATCCGGAGACCGCGCGAGCGCGGCCGCGCGGCAAGACCCTGGGGCTGAAGGCTCGGGGCTCGGAGAGTGAGCGCTGGCAGGTGGCGCGGGTGATCGACCGCGGCTATGCGACGGCGACGGCGTGGTACTACGACCTGTGTCCCGACCGCGTGGAAGGCATGGAGCAGAACGTGGCGGCCCTCGCCGCGGCTGGCTCGACGGAAGGGCGCGCCCCGGATGCCTGGGGTGCGGTGGCGGTGTGGGCGTGGGGGCTTTCCCGTGCGCTGGATTACCTTGAGACCGAGCCTCGCGTGGATGCGCGCCGCGTGCTCGTGCACGGCCATTCCCGGCTCGGCAAGGCAGCGGTGTGGGCGGCCGCGACCGACGAACGCTTCGCTGGACTCATTGCAAACAACAGCGGCTGCGGCGGAGCGGCGCTGAGCAAGCGCTTCCTCGGGGAGACGGTGGGCCTGATCAACCACCGCTTTCCGCATTGGTTTTCCCGCAGCTTCCGGCGCTACGACGATCGCGAGGCGGATCTGCCCTTTGACCAGCACCAAGTCCTTGCGCTGGTGGCGCCGCGGCCCCTCTACGTTGCAAGCGCCGCCGAGGACCTTTGGGCGGATCCAAAAGGTGAATACCTCGCCCTCGCCGCGGCGGGGCCGGTCTACGCTTTGCTCGGGCAGCCCAGCCTGGGTGCCGCGCCGATGCCTCCGGTCGGCCAGCCCATCGCGACGACGGCGATGGGGTACCACGTCCGCACCGGGAAGCACGACATCACGGCGTACGACTGGGACCGCTTTCTTGACTTCGCCGACGGCGCACTCGCTCGCTGAGCGCGGGCAGGGTCACGGGTGGCCGAGGAAGACGGCGGCGAGCAGCGCGCCGAGCGCGAGCACGGCGGTGATCCACCAACGCCAACGCAGGCCGGACGGACTGGCGGAGCGTTTCCGGATCGCCGCGTTACGGTCGGAGTCGTCGTCGGGCAGATCCACCCCATCGAGGTAGGCGGCCTCCTCGTCCCAGCCGCTGCGTTCGTCGGCGCCGCATTCTGGGCAGGCGCGGGCGCGCGGCGGAACCGCCGTGCCGCAGACGGGGCACTCGGCGGGCGGGTGGCGTGGCATGGATGGGTGGGCGCCTAGACGAGCGACCACGGACTGCGGGCGGCGCGGCCGCGGAGACGATTGGCGACCGGATCGTCGGGGAACGATTCGGTCACCGGGTCCCAGCGCAACTTACGCCCGAGCGTCATGGCGATCTGGCCGAGATTGCAGACCGTAGTCGTCCGGTGGCCGATTTCGACATCGGCGACGGGCCGGGCGCGGGAGCGGATGCAATCGAGGAAGTTCTCGTGGTGATTGTCGCTGCGGGCGAGCGTGACGCTCTTGCCCGGCCGCTGCATCTCGCGGAGCAAGTCGGGGGACGAGGCGGACATCGCGTTGCGGGCGATGTCGATCCAGCCCCGCTCGCCGATGAAGCGGACCGTGCCGCCGCCGTCCTGGCGCGTGCGGCAGCTCATCGGAATGCCGTTGGCGTAGTGGCAGGTGAAGTCCACGTGCGTAGCGCACGTGAAGAGCCCGCTCGTCGGGAAGTGGCCGTGGCCCTCGACGGCGATCGGACCGCTGTCATCGGCGTTGAGTGCCCACTGGCCGATGTCGAGATAGTGAGCGCCCCAGTTGGCCACCTGGCCGTTGGCGCAGTCGGCGATGAAGCGGAAGTTGTAGTGGCAGCCGGCGGAGTGGTAGGGGCGCCACGGCGTGGGGCCGAGCCAGAGATCCCAGTCGAGGGTGGCGGGGACGGGCTCGGGAGTCCAAGAGGACCCGATGAAACGATTGTTGGGGGGGATGGAGACCTCGATGCGCTCCAGCTTGCCCAGACCGCCGCTGCGGACATAGCCGGCGGCGTCGAAGAAACGCTTCATCGAGCGGTGCTGGGTGCCGTGCTGGACGACGCGCCCGTGCTCGCGGGCGGCGGAGACGAGGGCGCGGCCCTCCTCGATGGTGAAGGTCAGCGGCTTCTCCACGTAGGCGTCCTTGCCGTGGCGGATGGCGTCGAGCGCGATCAACGCGTGCCAGTGGTCGGGCGTGCAGACCCAGACCGCGTCGACATCGGCGCGGCGGGTGACCTCCCGGAAATCGTTGACCGAGGAGCAGCCCCGGGAGCCGTAAGCGGTATCGACGAGTGCGGCGGCGCGGTCGCGGCGTTCGCGGTCGACATCGCAGACGGCGACGATTCGGACGCGCTCGGGGTAGCCGAGCAGCGTCTTGAGGTGGCCCTCGGCGATGTTTCCGGTGCCGATGATGGCGACGTGGATGAGATTCGACGGCGCGGCGGCTCCGCGCAGCTTCGCGGGCAAGATGAGCGGTGCGGCGGCGGCGAGGGAGCCGAGCTGCAGAAACCGGCGGCGGCCCATGGTGGACGCGGGAAGGGAAGAGGGAGGGTTCATGCGGCGGGACCGGTGGAGGCGGGACGGAGCAGGGCGAGGGCGCGCGTGGCGATCGCGCGGATTTCAGCGTGCTCGCCGGCATCGCCGGCGAGACGCGAGAGCGTTTCCCGAGCGCCGGGGCTCCGGCGGGCGCCGATGGAGCCGACCAATCCGATTCGCGCCCGACCCGAGAGGGAGGACAGGCCGGCGAGGAGAGCGGCGTCCGCTTCCGGGCCCGGGATGCGCTCCAGTGCCACGCGCGCGGCGTCGGCGGAGGCCTCCGCGGCGAGCAAGCGTCCCAGTACGGGCACGGCGGCGGCGGAGCCGACGAGCGCCAACTGGCTGCAGAGGAAGTCGCGCCCTGCGGCGGTTACGGCTGGGTCCGCGAGGGCGCGGAGCAGTTGCGCCTCCAGCTTGGCCAGACCGGCGACTGGCGTGCGGCCGACCTGTTCGCGGATGATCGCGGCGAACGAACCATCGCCGCCGTGTTCCAAGCGGACGATCTGGCTCCACGGATCAACATTCGGGCCGGCTTCGGCGCCGACTACGACGACGCGGTCGGGTGAGGGAGGGGAATCGGGAGTGTTCAAGGGAGAGTGACGATGGAAAAGTGAGGGGAGCGTCTCTTGCGGCGGAGATGCGGTGTACGGCGAGCGTGCGCCGGCCGATGATCCGGTTGAGAAGAGGCTGGATCAGCCCTTCGGACTCGGAGCCGGTGGGGCCGGTGTGGGGGCGTCGGGGGAAGGAGTGGGCGCGGAAGCCGCGGCGCCCTCGGACTTCGCGTCGGGGGCGGGATCCATGCCCTTCTTCACGAAGGCGACGGCGCCCTCCTTTTCCTCCTTCAGCCGGATGCTCTTCTGACCGCGCGTGTCCTTACCGACGAAGTCGATCGTGGCGGCGGCGAGCACCGGAAGATGTTTGCGCAGATCGCGGCTCTCGCCGTCGGAGCTCACGTCGACGGTCCACAGTTCGGCGGGCGGGGCGTTGTCGCCGGCTGGCTGGTTCTCGCGGGCGGAGAGCCTCAGGTACTTCTCGTACTTCACGACGGTCACCATGTATTCGCGATCGCCGATGTACTCGGTGCTGGGCGGTTCCTGGTACGTCTGGGTGGCGAAGATCGGGTTGCCGTTCTTGTCGACGCCGACCTGGACCACGGCGGTGAACACGCGGCCGGGCAGCGTGCGGTAGATCGGCTCGGTGCGCATCTCGCGGACCAGCTTCGGTTCGCTCACCCCGTAGTCCAGATTGACGACGATCTCGGCGAGTTCCGGCTTGGGGGCCTCGTAGAGACCGCGACCGGACAAGGCGGTGCGGACGAATCGCTCGGCCTCTTGGTTGCGCAGACTCTTGGGGTCGATGCCGGCGGCGTTGGTTTGGAGACGGTAGGCGACCGCCTTTTCCGCCTCGGGCTTGGAGAGGGCGTCCACCTTCACCTGGTAACTGCCGGCGCATCCGGCGAGCCAGACAGCCGACACGCTGCCGAGTGCGAACGAAAGCAGGGGAGCGAGTGCTTTCACGGGGTTGAAAGGGGACCGGGGCCGGGAAGACCGTCGATCAACCGGCGGGAAAAGGCAACTCCCTGCTGCAGGCGGCATGTCCCTTATTGAGTTCTGGCGGCAGGTCATCATGGTGGAAGGGCTTTCCTGTTACCTCCATGAGGCCATTGGACCTTTTTCCTGGGCCGCGCCGGGCCGTATTGTGGGCCCTGGGCCTGCTCCTGCCATTCCTCTCGGGATGTGAGTCGGGCGTATTGGCGACAAAGCAGCGCGTCTATGTGGACTCGATCAGTGCCCCGGCGGAGGTGCTGCGGGAGGCGGGATCTTCTTACCACCTGACGGCGCAGCGCGCGATGGTGGCGGGGCAGCAGGCGAGCCTGCCGGCGATCGTGGCGTGCGTGAATGCGGCGCTGGCGGGGCGTGGCTTGTTCGAGGTCCAGCCCACCGCGGTGCCGGATCTCTTCATTGAAGTGACCTACGGGCGCAACGCGCTGCCCCGCGAAGTGCAGTACGGCAATGAAGTTCACCTCCGGTTGGTGGCGCGGCGGAACCTCGCCCGCACCGTCCTGCAGACTGAGTCGGAGGAAGTCTGGGATGTCCGCGTGGGCGTCCCGGGTGTGAACGCCCGGCTGGAAAGTGCGATGCCTCTGCTGGCGACCGTGGCGAGCGAGCACATCGGCAAGGATACGCAGAGCGAAGTACCTTTCGACATGTTGAAGAATTCCCCGGCCGTGCAGGCCGTGCGCGACACGGCGACCCGCGCCCTGGGGCTGCCGACGACGTCGGCCAAGCCCTCGTCGGGAACCGCGGCACGCCCGGCTGGCGGTGAGCCGCAGCCCAGCGCTCCGCCGTCCGCGGCCGGGCCTCCGGCCAAACCCTGATCCGGTGGAGTGTCCGTCGGTCGGAGGCCCACTCCCTCCGCCTTGGTCAGCGGCTGGAAGGATTCAGTTCAGTGGCTGAGCTTTGAACGGAATCTTCACGAAATTTCCCCGTGTTTCGGTCGATAACTGGTCAGCTGTCGCCCCTGCCATGCGCCGAGCCGATCCGTCCCTTTCTCGCCCCCTCAGCGCTTGCCCTGTTTCCGGGACTGGGCGCGGTGCGGTGTCGATGGGCCCGATTGCCGGCCGAGTGCTGTGACTTCGATGCTCGTCGACTCCAAGTTGTTACCGAACATGTTCCTGCCGCCTACGTTGCAGGACTTGCTGCTGCGTGAGGCCGTCTTTCAGGTGAGCCGGCGGCGGTTGGAAGAGGCGTTGGCGGTCGCGCGGGAGGAGTTGACGGGGATTCAGGCCGAGCGGCCGCGTCTGGGCTTTGTGCGTCAGGAAGCGAGGCGGGCTCACCAATTGCGGATTGAGGAGGCGGAGGAAGGCGTGACTCTCCTGCAGACCGCGCTCGAAAAACTGGGTGAGACGATGCCGCAGCTGATCGCGTGCGTGGGCCGGAGCGTGGAGAACTATCTGCGCGAGATGGACCCGGAGTACGTCACGGGCCTGTCGGCGGCGCGGTTCGTGGACGACTGGGACGCCCTGCTCGCCCGGTACAGCTCGGCGGTGGAGCGTTATCTGGGTTCGCTCAACCGGTTGCCGGCGTTGTTGGAAGCGTTTCCGCAGGGTGAGTCCTGTGGCTCGCACCCTGAGGGCCGCCGCGTCGTGGAAGAGACGATGCAGGCGGCGGCGCTCATCCAAGAAGAGATCGCGTTTCTGAACCGGATCGCGGATGCCCAGAGCCTGCGGCGGGGAAAGCCGCCGACGTTGCAGCGTCAGCCCGAGCGCAACTGGCGGCGACTGGCCTTCGGCAT
>Ga0164292_10004060_pt1 | contig 11935 bp, 11 predicted proteins | sample GEODES117metaG_FD_111486 | JGI IMG/M metagenome (GOLD analysis project Ga0164292, IMG submission 111486) | Eutrophic lake water microbial communities from Lake Mendota, Wisconsin, USA - GEODES117 metaG | ecosystem: Environmental > Aquatic > Freshwater > Lake | place: USA: Lake Mendota... | reverse complement strand
GAAGGTGAACCAGAGTTAATAGACGAAGGTTGTCTTTCGGTTCCTGGTCTTTGGCATAAAACTCTTAGATATCCAAAGGCATCACTTTCGGGCTATCAACTAGATGGAACTCGCGTAACCATTACAGGTGAAGGGCTGTTAGCCCAAGCACTTCAGCACGAAAATGACCATTTAGATGGAAAGCTTTATCTCGACAGGTTAGGTACCGATCAGCGCAAAGAAGCTATGAAGATTTTGCGTCAAACAGATTGGTTCCTTCGTTAGATCTTGTAATCACCGATGTTGTGACAGGTTGACTTAGCACTTGCCGCATAAATGTCATCAACAAGGTGAGCGAAGTCTTCCATAACAACTGATCTCTTAATCTTCAGTGAAGGAGTTAGGTGGCCAGTTTTTTCGGTTAGATCCTTTGGCAACAGAGCGAATTTGCGAATTGACTCTGCTGATGAGAATTTGGAGTTAACCGCTTCAATCGCCTTTGAAATCTCTGCAATAACAACTGGGTTATTGGTTGCAGCTTCAACGCTCATCTTGTCCTTGATGCCGTTGTTTTCAAGCCAGATAGGAAGCATCTCTTCATCCAAGGAGATAAGAGCTGATACGAAAGGCTTAGCATCGCCAACAACAACAGCCTGGCTGATAAGTGGGTTAGCACGAAGTGGATCCTCAAGGAGTGCAGGAGCAACGTTCTTACCACCAGCGGTGATGATCAGCTCCTTCTTTCTACCGGTAATCGATAGGAAGCCATCTTCATCCAATGAGCCAATGTCACCAGTTTTGAACCAGTCGCCTTCAAAAGTTGCAGAAGTAGCTTTCGGGTTGTTCCAGTAACTCTTGAGAACGTTAGTCCCTCTAAGCAAGATTTCACCGTCATCGGCAATCATGATGCCGCAACCTGGCAGTGGGAAACCAACCTTGCCAATCTTTACCTTGTCAGGTCTACCGATAGTTGCTGGTGCAGTAGTTTCAGTTAGGCCATAACCTTCTAGAACAATAAGACCGATTGCACGGTAGAAGTGACCAAGGCGAGCTCCTAGAGGACCACCTCCGCTGATTGCATACTTGACTTGTCCACCCATAGCAGCACGAAGCTTCTTGTATACAAGAGCATCAAACAATTTGTATTTCAAGTTCAATCCAACGCTAGGACCTTTCTTGGTGTCCTTAGCCATTGACCAAGCGATAGCAGTTTCAGCTGCAGCATGGAAAATCTTTCCCTTGCCAGCTGATTCTGCACGCTGCTCTGCAGAGTTATAGACCTTCTCGAAGACACGAGGAACAGCCAGCAAAAATGTTGGGTGGAAGCTTTGCATTGCCGGAGCAACAGTCTTTGCATCACCTTGGTGTCCAACCTTCACACCACCTGAAATACACAGAACTGAAACGAAACGTGCAAACACGTGAGCCATTGGCAAGAACAGGAGAGTGGTTCCACCTGGACGCACAACATCTGGCAGCACAGCTTGAGCGTTACGACAGAGATCAACGAACCCCTGGTGCAAAAGTTCGCAACCCTTTGGTTGACCTGTTGTTCCCGAGGTGTAAATGATTGTTGCTAGATCAGCAAGACCTGCTGTCTTTCTGCTCTTCTCTAGTTCTTCATCTGAAACACCTTTGCCGGTTTTGACAAGGTCATTTAGGTCGTTGCCATCTAAAGTCCAAACATGCTTTACATCTTTTAGAGATGGCTTCACTGAGTTGAACAGCTGAACCAGCTGGTCGTTGGCGAAAATACAGGCGATAGCTCCTGAGTCACCAAGAATCCACTCAATCTGAGCGGGAGCTGAGCTTTCATAGATTGGAACTGAAACAGCGCCAGCAAACCAAAGTGCAAAGTCGACAAGAGCCCACTCGTAACATGTTGCGCTCATAATGCCAACACGTTGACCAGGCTTGATGCCTGAGGCAATGAAACCCTTAGCCAGTTCCTGCACTTGGGCTAGGTACTCACTTGCCGTGACGTCTTTCCAAACACCAGGCTCAACTTGCTTAGATATGAGGGCTAGGTTTGGGTCAAGTTTGACTCGATCTAGGAAAAGGTCGGTGATGTTGGTTTCAGGAGCTGAAACTACTGCTAACGGCACTTCAAATGTCTTCATGTAATCCTCTAACTCGGTTGACGGGTCAATGAAACTTTCGTTTAGCCTACCCCCTAGGCAAACCTGAAAGACATCTGAAAAGGGGCTGAAATGTAACAATCTGCAGTTATAAACTTGTCGTTGATAAAGCCTCACCCCAATCCCTAAGGAAATAGATGATTACCGTTGGTATCGACGTTGGTGGAACCAAGATTGCTGGCGCTCTAGTCAGCGAAACTGGCGAAATCCTAACCAGCCTTAAAGTGCCAACTCCAGCACACAGCACTGATGAACTAATCAACGCTGTAGTTGCAATGGTTGAGGAACTAAGGTCAGGTCAGGATGTGACTGCAGTTGGGGTTGCTATTGCAGGGTTTATTGATGCAGATCAGTCTGAAGTAATTTACTCACCGAATCTGAGCCTTAGAAACGAGCCCCTCAAAGCAAAGCTTGAGGCAAGACTCGGAGTCAACGTATTCGTTGAGAACGATGCCAATGCAGCAGGTTGGGCTGAGTATCGTTTTGGTGCAGGCCAGGGCAGTAAGCACATGATGATGATCACTATCGGTACCGGTGTTGGTGGAGCCATTGTTGCCAATGGAGATCTATTCAGGGGTGGCTTTGGTATCGGCGCTGAACTAGGGCACACAAACTTCATCCAAGAAGGCAGAGAGTGTGGCTGTGGGCAACGTGGTTGCCTCGAGAGATATGCATCAGGAACAGCTTTACTTGAAGCAGCTAAAGAATTAGCCTCTTCAGGAACTGCAGAAGGTGCCCGCTTGGCTGAACTAGAAGTTGAGGCTGGCGAGCTAACCGGTACTGAGGTTTACCAAGCCATCAACGAAGCAGATCCAGGAGCTATGCGTTTACTGAACGAGCTTGGCACCAACATCGGTAAAGCTGTGGCTTCACTTACAGCAATACTTGATCCTCAAATCCTTGTACTTGGCGGAGGACTTAGCGTTGCAGGGGAGTTGTTACTCAAACCAATCCGTGAGGCTTACCTAGATCACCTTCCAGCTAGAGGTTACCGCCCTGAAATGAAGATAGTTACCGCGTCTCTAATCAATGATGCTGGAGTTGTAGGGGCGGCAGATCTTGCCCGCAGACACTCTTTAGAGAGGTAAACTAGTCCTTTACGGCTAAATCAAGAGAACAGGAGGTCAGCCATGTGGTACTTTCTGCTGAAAAACATAGTGCTCGGACCTCTGCTTAAGGTCATGTTTAGACCTTGGGTTCGTGGTTCTGAGAGAATCCCTTCTGATGGAGCAGCAATTCTTGCTAGCAACCACCTTTCATTCTCTGACTCAATCTTTCTTCCGTTAATGCTAAGAAGACCTGTGGTTTTTCTAGCTAAGAGCGAATACTTCACCGGTAAAGGCCTAAAAGGAACCCTAACCAGATGGTTCTTCATTGGAACCGGTCAGCTGCCAATCGATAGAAGTGGCGGTAAGGCATCTGAGGCTGCTCTAAACACAGGCCTTCGAGTTCTTAGCCAGAACCAATTGCTAGGAATTTATCCAGAAGGAACAAGATCTCCGGACGGCAGACTATTTAGAGGTCGAACGGGTATTGCTCGAATGGTTTTGGAAGCTAAGGTACCTGTTTTCCCGGTGGCCATGATTGACACTGAAAAAGTGCAGCCGATTGGAAGACGTCTTCCAAGAATTAGACGTATTGGTGTGGTGGTTGGAGAACCTCTAGATTTCTCTAGATTTGCGGGTATGGAAGGTGACCGTCTAGTCTTACGAGCAGTCACTGATGAGATTTCTTATGAACTCATGAAACTAAGCGGGCAGGAATACATCGACGTATATGCCACTACTCTTAAAAACCAACGCTAAAACCAAGTCAGGAACTAACCGTGTTATCTAACGAAAAAGTTGTCGTAGCCGACCCATCAGTAATTGCTGGGCTGGATAACTATCGCAACCTGGTTGCCGCACAGCAACCAACTTGGCCTGATCAAACAAAACTTGAAGAAGTTAAAGCAATTCTTGCTAAATACCCACCACTAGTTTTCGCCGGTGAAGTAGATATTTTGAAAGAGCGTCTAGCTCAAGCTGCATCAGGAAAAGCATTCCTCTTGCAAGGTGGCGACTGTGCAGAAACTTTTGCTGATGCAACTGCAGATCGCATTCGCAACAGAGTAAAGACCATGTTGCAGATGGCTGTCGTTCTTACATACGGTGCTTCCATGCCTGTTGTGAAGATGGGTCGAATGGCTGGTCAATTTGCTAAGCCAAGATCATCTGATATCGAGACGAGAGAGGGAGTAGAACTTCCTGCCTACCGTGGAGATGCCGTTAACGGTTACGACTTCACACTGGAATCAAGAACAGCAGATCCAACAAGACTCCTGCAGGCATATAACACCTCAGCTTCAACACTGAATCTTATTCGTGCATTCACTATGGGTGGTTTTGCTGATCTTCGTTCAGTTCATGAATGGAACAAAGGCTTTACCGATAACCCAGCTAACTCACGCTACGAAAATATGGCTCGTGAAATTGATAAGGCCATTAAGTTCATGGCTGCTTGCGGAGCAAACTTTAATGAACTTAGAACCACAGAGTTCTACACCTCACACGAAGGACTCTTGTTTGACTACGAACGTCCGATGACCAGAATTGATTCACGCACCGGAACTCCTTACGACACCAGCGCGCACTTTATTTGGATTGGCGAGAGAACCCGTCAACTAGATGGTGCTCACATGGACTTCTTATCGAGAGTGAGAAACCCACTTGGTGTGAAGCTTGGCCCAAACACATCTGTTGATGATGTTCTAGCTCTTATTGACAAACTAGACCCAGCTCGTGAACCAGGTCGACTAACTTTGATTTCTAGAATGGGTGCTCCAAAGATTCGTGAAGCTCTTCCTAAGCTTGTCAAGGCTGTTAGAGATGCAGGTGCTCAACCACTTTGGGTAACCGATCCAATGCACGGTAATGGCATCACAACAGCTAACGGTTACAAGTCCAGACGTTTCGACGATGTGATGGATGAGGTTAGAGGCTTCTTTGAAGTTCACCGTGATCTAGGTACTTTCCCCGGTGGTGTGCACATCGAATTGACCGGCGATGATGTTGCTGAATGTCTAGGTGGCAGTGAGCACATTGATGAAGCAACTTTGGAATCTCGATACGAATCACTTTGTGATCCAAGACTGAATCATTCTCAGTCTCTGGAGCTTGCTTTCCTAGTAGCAGAAGAACTCGCAGCTAGGTAATTATCTAGAGCGTATAGTTACGCTCTGACCTACTCGCAAAGTAGTTCCTGCGCTTTCACTTACGCCAGTAACTTTCTTAATTCCATAGTCTTTGCTGAGCCATTTCGTATCAATGATTACCTTGAGCCCCAGAGATTCTAGAAGGCCTTTGGCAGCAAGAATGGTTTCTCCCTTTACTGCTGGCATAGTCACAGTCTGCGGACCTAGGCTGGCAATTAGTTTGATCGAAGAACCCTTGCCGACTTCAACTTCATCTGGAACTACTGAGATGATTTGACCTTTAGCTACGGTGTTTGAGTATTGGTTCTCAACTGTTCTAACCACCAGACCTGCAGCTTCAAGAGCAGCCTTAGCGATATCCACTTGCAGGCCTGCAACAACAGGAATCGCTCCAAGAGAAACCTTTAGATCTATTTCAGATGAAACAGGAACCTTTGTTCCATCACTACCTGAGTTTTGGTAGACAAAACCAATTGGGTGTTCTGAATTGAACCACTGGGTAACTTTTCCAACAGCTAAACGAGCACCGATGATTTTTGCAGTTGCGGTAACTAAATCAACACCAATGACTTCTGGCACTTGAACAAATTCTTTGCCTTTAGAGACAACTAGAACAACTTGTGTTCCTCTAGGGACAAGAATCCCTGCTACAGGCTCTGTTCCAATGACTTGACCTTTTGCGAATGCTGAACTGAATTCTTCTCTGATTACAACATCCTTGGTTATTGAATCAATTTCAGTTGATGCTACTGAAACACTCTTATCGCTGAGGTTAGGAACGGCTACCAGAGCGCCAGGGCCAGATCCGTAGTACCAACCTCCAAAAGATCCAACCGCGACAGCTAATACGCTGGCGATAATCCATCTCGTTACTACGTGCTTGGATGAGTGCTTAGCAAAGGGAAGTTCTTCTTCCTCTAATTCGAGGCCAGCTAGAACTTCAGTGAAGTTTGCATCTCGAGGAATAACCATGGTTTCTGCTTGGTTCTGGCTAGGGGCTGCGTCTATTGGATTAGATTGCAGAATCTTATCTATTTCTGAAAGAGCCTTAGATGCATCTGCAGGTCGGTTATCTGGATTAGGTTCTGTGCACCAGAGCATCAACTTGTCTAGATCTTCATGGGCATTTGAATTAAGTGTTCTAGCTGAAGGAACTCTTTCTGAAGTGTGCATGTAAGCAACCTGAATAGCATCATCGCCTCGATAAGGCTGTTTGCCTGTCAACATCTCGAATAGCATGATGCCAAAGCTATAGACATCGCTTGGGGTTTCTGCTTTTCCTCGACGAATAACTTCAGGTGCAAGGTAGCCAACTGTTCCGACAAGAGAACCAGTATCGGTGTTTGCCGATAGTTCTCTGGCTAAACCAAAGTCAGTTACTTTGATTCGACCATCATCAGATAGCAATACGTTTTCAGGCTTTAGATCTCGATGAACAACACCACTTGAGTGAGCCTGAGCAAGGGCAGAGAGCATAGCCTTGCTTACTTGAAGAGCTTGCTTGGTATGAAGAGCACCGATGTCACTAATGGCATCTCTAAGAGTTATGCCCTGAACAAGTTCTAAAACAATGAAGGCATTTCCCGAATCATCACCCTGGTCAAAGATGTTCACTAGGTTTGCATGATTGACCTTGGCAAGCATTCTTGCTTCTCTAAAAAACTTGTCTCTAAAGACTGGATCTTCTGAAAGGTGAGGGTGGATAACTTTAACCGCAACTTCTCGAGCAAGGCGTAAATCTTTAGCTAAATAGACGGTGGCCATACCGCCTCTAGCGATAACTTCTTTGATCTCATATCTACCGGATAGGGTAGTGCCGGCTAAGTTACTCATACTTGTTTCGACCCTACCTCTCTAAGCCAAGCCCAAGCGGAAGGTTCCCATAACGCTGAGCCTTCTGCCAGATTCTCATAACCCAAAGCCGTAATGACCGCTTTGACATTCATTGACTCAATAACATCAACTTGCTTCAATCCTAAAAGAAGAGTTTTAGAAGCAGCTGCACCACCAAATTCAGGCACTAAACCAGATCGCTGCATTTCAAGACAAAAGGCAACCACCACGCTGAAATCTGAGAGGGCCATTTCCTTAGCTGTCTCAAAATATATTTGAGCATTATGAAAAGCTGCTGGCTCTAGTTTGACTAAGTTCGGGCAGTCATAAGGCCCATGAGCAATCGGCACTAACAGTTTCTGACCTTCATGAATCAAAGCATTCCAACCAAGGTTATTTGCACTCAATAAAGACTGAGTACTGACTCCATGAAGAGATGCAATACGACTAAGTTGATCACCGAACTTAACTCTGTGATAGCCGTGAACCAAACAACTGGTTGGTGCCAGTCTCAAAAATTTGAGCGGTGCTTCTTCGATTTGCTCAACGGCTCTTTCAACAAGGTGCAGGGAAGTTCCAGGAAACACGATTGCATTATCGCCCAAAGAATTTAGTTGCTGCAGTTTAGAAACTGTCATGCCATAGAGCTGGGCAATGCCATACAGGGATTCACCTGACTGAACCAAATGAACTTCCTTTTGTTCCTGAAGCTCTTCCTCTTCTTGGGAATAGGCAGGAATTATCAGTTTCAGGCCTGGGTATAAAACGCTTTGCCCAGTTAGCTTGTTTGCTGAGGTTATCTCTTTGACCTCAACCCCATAAACTTCGGCTATTTGGCTAAGACTTTCTCCCAATTGAACGGTGTGAACCAGAGCGTTCTGGCTCAACCTGACCCGAGCCTCTGATTTTGAGCCTGATTTGGGTAGATTCGGCATACCTTGCTGGTTTGGCTGATCTGGACCTGTTGTCATTTTTCCTGAATTGGTTGGCATGAATATCGTGCCACGGCAGCAGTTCAGATGGCATCAACGGCGCAGGTGTGGCAATCTTTAAGGGTGACCGAACCTTTAGATCAAATAACTAACTGGCTGACTATCCCTGAGGCGGGAGAACTTCTTGGCATTGTGCCGGGTAAGGTTCGTCGCCTAATCGAAGAACACCACCTTATTGCTATCAAAGCTGACGGTGTTCAGAAGATACCCGCAGAAATCATCATTAACGGTGAGCCTCTGCCATCACTAAGAGGAACCATAGTGTTGCTGCTTGATTCTGGTTTCACACTAGGTGGAGCTATCAAGTGGCTTTACACAGTTGAGGATTCATTAGCCACGACACCGATGGCTGCACTTATCGCAGGTAGAAAAACAGAAGTTAGAAGAGTTGCTCAGTCGCTAGCTTTCTAAGCGTCGCGATTAACTACCTTTAGAGCCAAAGCTTTTAGCTCAGCCTTTGCATTCTCTTCTAAGTTAGAACTTTCAAGAGCTTCTAAGCTTCGATCTCCAAGTTCGATAATCATTCGCTCAGTTTTCTCTAATGCTCCAGATTCTTGAATAAGTTTTTGCATGAATGCAATCTGCTGCGCATCTAGTTCTCTGCTAGTTAGAAGTTCTTCAAAACTGTCAGCCATTGATGGAGAGCGTTCGGTTAGAGCTTCACGAGTTAGGGCAACTAATACCGTTCTCTTGCCTTCACGAAGATCATCACCAGCAGGTTTACCTGTAACGCTAGGGTCGCCAAAGACTCCAAGGATGTCATCTCTTAGTTGGAAAGCTATTCCAAGTGGAATACCGAATTGGGTGAAAGAATTCAGAGTGGCTTGGTCTGCTCCAGCAAATGCTGCTCCGATACGAAGAGGGGCTTCAATGCTGTACTTGGCTGTTTTGTAGAGAATAACCTTCTCTGCTCTTCCAACGCCTTCTTTGACAGGTCTTGTTGTTGCAGCGTTTTCTTCCAATACATCAAGGTACTGACCTGCCATTACTTCAACTCTCATCAAGCTGAACTCATCACGGCAAGCACTTTCAATCTCGCGGTTAGGGGAGTGCAGGAGAGCGTTTCCAAAAATCTCGCTTGACCAACCGAGCATCAGATCGCCGACAAGGACTGAACCGGCAACTCCAAATCGCTCTGGTGAACCAGCCCACCTCTTATCTTTGTGCAGGGTTTCAAAACGTTTGTGAATTGCCGGTGCGCCTCTGCGTGTATCTGACTGATCTAGAAGGTCATCATGAACTAAGGCTGCAGCGTGGAACATTTCAAGAGAAGCTGCAATTCCAGCGATTGCCATCTCTGATTCATTAATCTCTTGTTCGCTTTGGTGATAGGAAGAATCATTCAGAGCAGCTTTCCAGGCCCAGTAGCAAAAAAGAGCCCTGAATCTCTTTCCACCTTCAAGCAAGCTCTGCGTGTAGTCCACAACAGGGATTAGATCTTCAGAAATAGCCTCGAAGTCGCTGCGCTGCTTTTCGCAAAAGGTGTCTAAATTAGCCTGAACTTGGCCTAAAAGATTCTTTGAATAATTCACTGGAATAGCCTAACTTGGCTAATAGGTTTACCATTAAAGGTAAGGCAAGGAGAAAACCGTGGGATTGAGCGAGAACGAACAGAAAGTTCTAGAGGAACTTGAGCGTCAGCTAACCGGAGGCAAGCCTGCCCCGAAGGAAAAGAAGGCCGATCAGGTTGATGGCAAGGTCAAGTACGGTCGCCTTTTGGTTCTAGGTTCTCTCCTGGTTGTGCTCGGACTTGGCTTGATGGTCTTTTCAATCACTATCCAGCAGGTAATCGTTGGAGTATTAGCTTTCCTGACCATGCTCACCGGACTTTACCTCGTTAGCCAAAACTGGACCACCAAAGCTTTTAGAGCAAGTCAGCCAAAGCCAGCTCCTAAAACTGGGCCTAAATTCGGCTCAAGTGACTACTTTCAGAACCGTTGGGATCAACGTAACGACAACTAAAAACCAGGCTTAGCCGCCAAAAAAGGCGGAAAACTAAGGACTTCAGAGTAAATCTGGGGTCCTTTTGCCATTTAAGCCCTAAATATCCTAAATTCTAAGACTTTTCCTCCACCTAACTACCCCTTGCTTTTATTGGTCAAAACACGCCAGAATTGTAATTTCTCAAGCATATTTGTATATTTGTGGATGAAAGTGGTGTAATGTGGAGTATAAGTTAAGTAGCGAACTAGAGAAAGGGCGAGCAAGTGTTCATTGGTACTAGCTATCCCAAACTCGATGACAAGTTTCGCCTCATCCTTCCAGCCAAATTCAGAGATCGTTTAGCAGGGGGAGTTGTCCTAACCAAGGGACAGGAGAACTGTTTGGTTCTTCTTACAGCTGCAGAATTCGAAGCCAGGTCAGCTTATGTTGCGGGCAAAGCTCCAATCAGTTCACCTGCACGCAGAGGACTCAATCGTCATTACTTCAACCTTGCCGATGAACAAACGCCTGATGGCCAAGGTCGAATTCTCGTGAACGTAGGTTTGCGCGAATGGGCTGGGCTAAATCGCGATCTTGTAGTGGTTGGTGTTGGCAAGCACATTGAAATTTGGAACCCAGAGAAGTACGCGGCATTCATGGAAGCCACTGCAGAAGATTTTGCAAACTTTAGCGATGGGGAGGTGGAGCTTAACTAATTCCTAGATTCTGATCTCCAGCTATTTGGCTTGTGGCTTTCTTCCCCGATGCCAGAAGCAGCAACCAAAAGGTGCAAATGGATGGGGTTCAGATTCTAGGAACTAACAGCAAGTAAATGACTGAAATCTCTTCTCTTCATGAACCAGTTCTACTGGAGCGTTGCATTGAAATTCTTGGCGAAGCTCTCAAAGGAGAATCTGCAATCTTGGTAGATGGAACACTTGGCCTCGGTGGACACAGCGAGGCTTTTCTTCTGCGTTTCCCCAAACTTGTTCTTGTTGGCATCGACCGAGATGAAAACGCACTTCGTCTAGCAGGTGAACGTCTAGCTCCATTTGCTGATCGTATTCATCTTGTTCAAGCCGTGTATAGCGAGATTCCAGAAGTTCTTGAAGAGCTAGGGCTAAACCTTGCTGATGCCGTTCTTTTGGACCTGGGTGTCTCATCAATGCAACTTGATGAGAAAGAACGTGGCTTCGCTTATTCATTCGATGCACCGCTAGATATGCGCATGGATGCAACCGAAGAGTTAACGGCAGCAAAGATTCTGAACGAATACAAAGAAGAAGATTTAGTTTCTATTTTCAAAACTTATGGAGAAGAAAGATACGCCAAGGGAATTGCTCGTCAAATTGTGAAGATTAGACCTAAGTCTCCTTTTGTGACAAGTAAACAACTGACCGAGATCATCGCCAAGGTAGTTCCATATATTCCAGGCAAGAGCTCGGGGCATCCAGCTAAGCGAGTGTTCCAGGCCCTAAGAATCGAAGTCAACCGTGAGCTTGAGATTCTCGAAGACACCATTCCTGCAGTCATTGACGCTCTAAAAGTTGATGGGCGAGTACTGGTGCTTTCCTATCAGTCTCTTGAAGACCGAATTGTGAAGCAAGCGCTAGTTGCAGCATCAACATCTTCAGCACCACTTGATCTCCCAATTGAACTTGAACAACATGCTCCTGTCCTTCGTCTTCTTGTTAGAGGAGCAGAGAAGGCATCGGAGCAAGAAATTGGCACTAACCCTAGATCGGCCTCAGTTCGACTGCGTGCCGCTCAGAAGATAAGGAACGCAGCATGAGCGTATTAAGACAAGCTCAACCTATTCGCCCAATCGCACCAAGGCGACACCTTAGACCGGTAACCACAACAGTTCAGCCGGTTAG
>Ga0164292_10004059_pt1 | contig 11936 bp, 5 predicted proteins | sample GEODES117metaG_FD_111486 | JGI IMG/M metagenome (GOLD analysis project Ga0164292, IMG submission 111486) | Eutrophic lake water microbial communities from Lake Mendota, Wisconsin, USA - GEODES117 metaG | ecosystem: Environmental > Aquatic > Freshwater > Lake | place: USA: Lake Mendota, Wisconsin... | reverse complement strand
TGATACCAACAGAGAAGGATATCAATGTTGCAAAAGGTATGAAACCTAAACTCATGAGCTTGGATTTGTTGCAAGAGCGCTGGCAATCGATGTGGGAGACTCGGGAAGAAGTCAACATCGATGAACACCGATGGAAAGTACGTTTGAATTCGAAAAGACCAGAGTTGCTTTTCGACAGAACTTACCAAGAGAACGTTAGGTGGAATAAACGCCTGCTTTTGCAACTCGCAAGAGCGCACCAAATCGAAATTCAAGACCTTTCCTTCGATGCAGAGCTTTCAAAAGAGGTCGGAGAAATACAGGAGTTTATTACCATAAAGCTATTGGATGGATTTAATCCAGACTCGCCTAAAATGAGCGATTCCATCAAAGACCAGCGCATCGCGGAAGGTGCTTCCGCAGGCCAGGGATTTGAAAGCTTGCTTGATTATTTGTACGCTAATCGTTGCATCAGCATGATCCTTAAGAGGATATTCGGCGAGGAGACTTACAGATGCTGTGGAGGTTGCAGGTGGTGCCGTAAGGAGGGCCGTGACCCCAGAATAGCGCCAGTTTTTGAATACGATCTGCGAACGCATTCCAAAAATGTGAGAGTTGTTGAGAATTGCGAGCACCCAATTACCGGCAGCAAACGCGCGTTCGTTAGCGCTATTCGTAAACTTCATGAATCAGGTATCCGCCGGTTTGCTTGCAGTCCAAAAGTGTTTGCCGAACTTTTAGAGCTATTCCGTATCGCTTTAGACAACAAGGATCTGTTCCGTTTAGATGCGATTGAAGACGGCATTGAACTTTTCCGAAGCGAGCCTTTGGTTGTGTTTCACACAGAGATACCAACCATAGATTTAGTTACGATTTCTGGCGCTCACCAAGTTACTCACGTCCTTTGCGGCGACCTGGAATTCCACAACATACGGTACCTTCTTGAGGCAACTGTGGGAAATGTCGACTTTTTTTCCCACTTGAGTTTATTGAATTAGGCAAAGCAGATGTTTACAGATCAACCCGTAACCCCGCTACACTTAGAAAGCATCCTTAGTTTCGTCAGGATATATGCGTCGAAAAGGAGCTTTACACGCGATGCTGTGAAAGACATCTTCCAACCTGCCTCCGTGACTCCGAACCAAACTCAGTCACAGGAGGCATTGAAGGCGGCGATGGAACTGAAGCTTGTCCTGGAGGCAGAAGACAAAACCGTCACTCCCGCAAAAGAACTGACTGGTAAATTTCCGGTCGACGAATACCTGAAGGCGGTATTGGATGACATGGTGCTCGGGGCACTCGACATCGAGCCATATCTTGCGCTCTTCTATAGCTTTATGTTAGGTCGCGATCAGAATGCTTTCGGAAAGACACGGGATGACTGGGTACTAGACTTCAATCGAGAGGTGTTTGACAACAAGGAGCAGTCAAACCAATTCAATTCGACTAAGTGGACTGGGCTTCATCGCTGGTTCTCGTACATGGGCCTGGGTTGGTATGACCAAAGCGGTGAGTTCAATTGCAATCCATTCTCACGCGTGGCAAGAAGACTGCCGGTTCTCTTTGGGCAGAAAAAGAAACTTGAATCAGATGCTTTTTTTTCCGCGTTGTCCGTGGCATGCCCTGAACTCGACGGCGGGGAAATTTTCCTAAAAGCAAACCGACGTTACGATCCATCTGCAAGGCAATGCAGTCTGGGACTAAGCCATGCACTGATAGATCTTCATTATAGCCAACTAATCGTTCTTCATTGCCCTAAGGACAGTGCTGGGTGGAGCATCGCAATCGCAGGACCACCTGGTGACGGAAAGACGCTAGTCGGCGATCGCATCAGCCAAATCGAACTTGGGAAAGGAGTTTCAAAGTGACTACTGGGCCAAAACTCCCAATATGCTGGCAACACGAAAACGTACGGAAGGCAATCTCAATCAAGGCCAAGACCGATGATAAGCAGACCCACTATTTTCTTGCCTGTCATTCGCCTATGTCTTTTATACAGGACATTAAGTCGAAGCGGCAGATATCAGAGGAAGACCTATTCAGGAACGTTTCGACGTCAAGTCAGAGAGATAAGCAAGTTGTGATTTACGGAGAGCCAGGGACTGGAAAGTCACACCTTGTCCACTGGCTCAAACTTCGTTTTGACTACGGAAAGGATAACGGCGATCTTGGGGATATCGTTCCGGTGCTGATCGAACGTCGTTCAGGCAGTCTGAAGGATGCACTCACACAACTTATAGAGCAACTAGGTGAAGACTTCCGAAAGTACTTGGACCCAGTTCAGCGGGCATTAGAAAGGCTTTCTGCCGAAACCGCAAGACAAATGTTGGCATATGAACTATCACTGGAACTCGGGCCACGTTGGGCGGATCGTGGACGTGAACCGATCGACAAACGCTTAAAGCATCTCGGTCAAGCTTGCAGCGCGAAGGGGTTCGGCGGGTGGCTATGCCGTGACAATGGAGTGATTGATCAAACCATTGCGTTGCTCGTGAACACAATCGATTTGCGCGAGAGAGAGAACGCGCCGAGGTTCAAAGCTGAAGACCTCTCAGTGAAAGAAAGCTTCCGGAAAAGAAACACGAACTCTCAGGAGGTCCTCGATTTGATCGATGAACTCGATGACAGTAAAGCCTTACGTGAGTTAGCGGCGGATTGCCTGAACGATGCACTCAGCAATTCGATTCGAGATATGGTTGGATTGTCAGGTGCAAATTTGCGCGGAATCTTTGACTCGATACGAGGTGACTTGAATCGCGTTGACAAGCAGTTGGCACTTTTCATAGAAGACGTTTCGGCAATGTCAGAACTTGATGTAGAAATCGTCAATGCACTGGAACCACAAGACAGAGTGGATTTGTGCCCAATGACTGCTGTGCTAGGCATGACGCACACTGGTTTCGCTAAGCTCAGAACCAATCAAAAGCAACGGATTGAGTTCATTTATCGGGTTGATGGCGAGACTACTAGTTCTTGGTCAAAAGACAAGGACAATCTATCCAGATTCATTGCTCGGTACTTGAATGCGATTCGTCTTGACGAAGAACAGGTAAGGCAAATCGCGAATGATCGTAGAGTTTCAAATAGCGACGTAAGCACCAGCAGATGCACAGACTGCCCTGCTCAAGAAGAATGCCACGCTGCTTTTGGTTCCGTGAATCTCGGCGACACCGCAGTTGGGCTATACCCCTTCACAAGAGAGACTGCGCCCAACGTGCTTGAACTCATCCGGCGGGACGAGACATCCTCAGAATCTCCCAATCAGCGAGGATTGCTAATGCGCTTGCTCATCCCAGTCATGTCGGATGTTGCATCGATCGAACAATCAACCTTCCCTAATGTTTCAAAGCTTCCAGTCCGCGTATCCGATCCGTATTATTGGACTGAATTTAAGCAAAGCTACCTAGGTGACTACTCAGATACGGAACTTGATCGTATACGGACGCTTGCCGGGGTCTGGATCGAACAAACAGACGAAGTCAAACTGGCTGCTGCAGCGCTTCAACGATTCCTGAAACCGTTAGGGCTTCCGAAATTCGTTAAAGAGGTAGCGCAAGAGAAGCCTACGAGTAAGCCCATCTCCAAAGGAAAGGAACTAGAACGATCAAAACCAGACAAGGCAAAAGACGAGATAAAAAAGTTCCTAGATTCGCTTAGTGAATGGATTAGAGGAGAGATTCTCACGAATTCACCGCATTTTCGTGATTGGCTTTCAGCATTAATAAGGTCATCCATTCGATGGGAAAATTATCTTCAACCAGCGCAGTTCCTCGAAGGCACATGGAAAGACGTCAAAGGCCGCGATTTCATCAAAATCGAAGGGCAACCGGAAACCCCCGGTCGCGTTTGGTTTGAATTTCCTCGTACCGAAGAGACTCGTGCGTTGTTGGAGGCTTTGTGTCGGTTTGAAAAGGAGGGAAGAAAATCTTGGGATTTCAGTTTCGGAGAGGCTCATAAGCGCACGGTTGCAAATTGGTTGCGCAAATACGAGAAAGCGATTGTTGCAACATTGGATCCTCCAGCAGATCAAAATCAGGCTGTTAAGACTGCGGTTCAAGTAGCGAGTTTGATCGCAGTAGTCAGAGATAGGTGTAAACTACCTCAGCGATCAATCCCGGAGTTAGTGAACGCCCTCTTCAAACCTAAATGGATAACTGTGCCGAAGGCCTTGTCTAAGGAATGGGGCATGCTGCTTGAGGTAATGGATAGCCGATACAAGCAGGTTGTTGACTTTCTTAAAAACGAGATCTCAATCCGGCAAGGTGATGGGGGTGTCAATTTCATCTGCCCAAACTCTCTGATTGAGCACGCAATTGAATTCAATAGCGAACCGAAGGTAAACGATCTCGGAGGCGACTACTTTCATAGCTTTTGGAAGAGTCGGTACTCAGGCCTGCCCAGTCAATCGTCCCCAGAGCGAGAGCGGTTTGAAGGGCTACACAATGCCATTGAATCTGAACGTAAGGCGATTTCGACTACGGTTGAGTCAATCAGAAATCAACTTCAATCAGTTGGATTTTCTGGAACCGATCTGAAAGTGGAAGTTCAACTCCTTTGTGACCAAGTTATCGGTCTAACTGAAACTGTCAGAACGGCCAAGGTAGCTCTTCCTGACGTCGAATTTGACAATCTAGTCAAAGAGAAGACATTCACTGAGAGAAAAATGCCATTGGCAAACGCTATTGCAAGAGCAGAGAAAGTTGCCTATTCGCAAGATCCCTTTGATGTTCTCACCTTTGATGCGACAGACTTGGTTGAGTGCCAAAAAGTTCTAGATGTTGTAAGCACCCGAGTACAAAAGTTAGACGCGTACGTCGTGGAACAGGAAGACTTGATCAAGAGAGATGGCGATCCATCTGCCTTTGCTCAAAAGATGTTTGACTCATTGAGAGTCTTTTCTGAACTAAGTGAAGAATATACTTCGGAGGCTCAAGATGACGATGTTGCTTGAAGTACGTGAAAGAATTGAGAAGCTTCCGGAGTTGCAGAAGCAAAAGCAGAATAACCAGAAGGTTGCACATTTCTCTCTGCGGATGGAACAGGCTTTCGTCGACCTTAATGAATGTCTCAAGCTACGACAATGTGTACTCATCGTATTCCCTGTGGCAGTTTTAACTAAGACATCAGAGGCTGTTAGGCAATCCAAGAAACAGGTTGCTTTGTTACTTGAAAAGCTCCAAAGCGATTTTGATGCGATCGGGGCGAATGAGACCGAAAAGAAGGTAACAAGAGTCCTAGAAAGAAACGAAGAAGCTAAGGATCAAATTAAAAAGGAATGGAAGCGATGTGCCGACGAAAGGATTAAGTATTTTGCGCCTCTCGTAGAGATTGTCCGCTCCATACCCGGTAACGAGGTAGTCGTCGAGAACTATGCGTCGATCCAGAACCGATCGACAGTGCCTCCGAACAGGGTAGATTCTGCCGAAAAATTGAGAGATGATTTTGAGCGACTGCGAGTCGCATTGGGGCAGTTAAAACTGGAGGGACCAGGAGGTCAGTTCTTAAAGAGAGCATTGAATGGTCGTGCGTCAGCTAAAGAACTACTTGACGGCGAGGTGCAGGAGTTTCTTGAGGCAAATGGACTTTGGGACGTTCTGACGATTCGAGTGGGGAGGTAATGGCAATGGAGTCTTTCCCTCATAGGTTCCTTACATTCTTGGAGACTCGCGAGCAACGTTTACTCTCTTGGGGGTTCTATGATGTCGCTTTCACACCGAATGAAATTGTACAACTCATAAATTCCGAAGGTGATGAACAACTTCGCGAACAGTGGCAAGATGTCTCCAGAGACTGGGCGATAGAGGATTTTTTCGGTGAACTCGCGAAAGCCAACTTGTTGTTTCAGCTAGATGGAAACTCACCGAGGTTTCGGACACGCTTTGCTGAATCGATTCGCTTAATCGCAAGGCTAAAGCAGATGTTCAGGGAGGACCAATGGGCAACAGGCCCTAATCTCGTGTCAGACATCAAGCTTCATCTGAAGCAACGTCGCTACCCACAGAGGGACCAAACGGTAGAGATGTGTTGGAACGATATGCGTGAAAATGCAACCAAATCCGGTTTGCAGCATGAACTGTTTGCCAAGCTTGCTAAGAGCGAGAGAGGAAGCAGCATTGAATTCTCCGCATTTCAAAGCCGAGCATTTGCGCAAATATTGTCGAAGTACAATTCGCCGGGCGCTTCAGGTACCGTTATTTGTGCAGGAACCGGTGCTGGAAAGACAAAAGCATTCTATGTTCCTGCAATCTTGGGTGCTGCGGCGGAGTTGTCCGGTAAGCCATTCACAAAGATCATCGCAGTTTATCCCAGAAATGTGTTGCTTGCCGACCAGTTTCGAGAAGCGCTCGCTGAGGTAATGAAGTTAAATGCAGACTTGAAGTCAAATGGGATTCGTCCATTCAAGATTGGAGCATTAATAGGGAGCACGCCATATTCGGGTTGGTTTGAAACGGGCGGCACCAAGGGTCAAAAGACCCTTGCGGAGAAGTATGGTGGATGGCGAGCCAGAGGCAGCGGTGATTTCATAATCCCATATCTCCGTTCTCCACTTAAGGCAGATGAGGAATTAGTTTGGCGAGAGGCCGATCGGAGAGCTGGGAGGACCTGTCTCTATCGGAACTCGGGGCATTCATCTACTCCGGACGTACCCGATGGAATGCTTGCGTTAACACGTGAAGACCTAATGGCTTCACCTCCAGACATCTTGTTCCTTTCGCTGGAGATGCTGAATCGCGAGATGGGCAATCCTCAGTGGGCCAAGACCTTTGGGATTCGCGAACGCGACTTTACACCGAGATTGCTTCTTTTAGATGAAGTGCATTCATACGAGGGCATTCATGGCGCTCAGGTTGCCTGGGTTTTGCGTCGATGGCGTCATGCAACGAAAAGTAGCAAGCTTCACGTAGTTGGTTTATCGGCCACGTTGAAGCAAGCTCAAGAGCATCTGGCGAGAGTTTCTGCTGTCAGCAGTTCCGAGATCGTAGAGCTTCGACCAGCGGAGCACGAACTTGAAGAAGAGAGTATCGAATACAATGTTGTAGTGAAGGGGGACCCCGCATCTGGAACCAGTCTACTGTCAACTTCGATTCAGTGTGGAATGCTGCTTTCTCGAACACTTACGCCCGCTAACCATATCCCCAAGCGTTATCAACTTCCTGTGGAGCCAGACCGACTTTTTGGCAGAAAGGTCTTTGGATTCACGGATAATTTGGATGTTGTGAACCGCTGGCTATCTGACATGGCGGACGCAGAAAGGAATCGCCTAGCCAGACTGAGACTTAACCCTAGACATGCTACCCCACGTCCTGATCCTGGACCGACCGATGATGAGCTCACGAGGAGAAACCTTCTTGGTCAGATATGGGATCTTCCTCGACGTCTTGGGTTTGATCTTTCTAGCCCATTACGTGTTGGAAGATGCAGTTCTCAAGATCCTGGTCTTAAGTCGAACGACGATCTAGTAATCGCAACCAGTTCACTAGAAGTCGGCTTCGATGACCCGCAAGTCGGCGCTGTGATGCAGCACAAACGTCCAATGTCAATCGCATCCTTTATTCAACGCAAAGGGCGGGCAGGACGCACACGCGGAAGTCGACCTTGGACGATGGTGGTACTTTCCGACTACGGCGGCGATCGTATTGCATTTCAGCAAGCCGAGCGGCTTTTTGAACCAGAATTAGACGAGTTAAACCTACCTTACTTGAATCAATACGTTCTCAGAATTCAGGCTACTTTATTTCTAATCGACTGGATTGGTCGTCGTGTTGGTATTGATGCGCCCTATAGCTACTTGCGACAACCGTCCAATGGGTATTCGACAACGGAGAATGCGCAGGCTAGGGTCCGGGAGATACTGGAAGATTTCCTGAATCAAGGAGTCGAATGGAAGGCATTTCGCGAGGATGCAACAAAGCTTTTTTGTGGCCCACTCTGCGGTCCGTTCACTCGCCTCAGTGAAGGACAAGTTGACAGTCTATTTTGGGAATTGCCGAGACCTCTGCTGCGTCACGTAGTCCCGTGCCTCCAGCGGAAACTCGACACGCAATGGCGCTACGCAAAGCCTGGTTCTGAGAATGATTTAGAGAACAAGGGAGTTTCTTACCCGCTCCCCGAATTTCTTCCTAGTGCGACATTTGCTGAGCTTGACGTTAGCGAAACGCGAGTGTCGTTCGAAACCAACGGGAACTTCGATAAAGATGACGAGTTCCTGGATGTTAGCCAAGTTTTGACGGAGTCTTGCCCTGGACGAGCCTCAAAACGATTCTCGACTCGACCTGGTGATCCAGGATTCTGGCACAATTACTCGCCAAACCTAAATGCGGGAGAAAATTTGGTTTCCGCTAAAACGCTGTTTCCAAGTTCATTGGATCTCGGCATCTTTCAGGGAGTACATGTCTTTCAACCTGAATCTGCAGCGGTCTCTTATCGCCCGAAAGAAATTCTCGATAGTAGTTATGGCGCTTGGAACTGGAAGAACAGTTTTCGGCCATTTGGAAGTGGGTACGGCATCCCCGTTTTCGGAGTTGAACCCTGGACCACTGTTGTTCAATCGATAAGGGCGTTTCTTCATCGCGATCAATCTGGAGTTGATGTTACACGATTCGCTGGCTCATTCGATTTTGAAATTCGATTGCAGCGGGGCAAGTCAACGATTGGTTTGGGGAAACTTCAAGGGCTTGCCGTGGACGGAGTCTCGCCTATGCCAGAGGCATTAGGCTTCCAACGCAGAGTTGACGGCATACAGATTCAAATCAAACAGCAACATTTAGTTGTCCCGCATCTACCCGATGATCTGATGGCCAGATTTCGTGCGGATTACTACTTGAGAGTCCTGCAAACCAGTAAAGAGTTTTCACCAGAGATAAACGGGTTCCTTCGTGAGTGGGCCTGGCGGATATCGCTGGCAATGCTAACAGCAACGGCGCTCAACAAGAACTGCTCGTTGCAGGAAGCTCAGAGCCATCTTCTAAACAAACGAGTTGCCGCCGCAGAGCGGGTAATCGAGTCGATCTTTCATGTTCGAGATGCAAGTTTGCAAGAGCAGGAAGGTCGATTAGTCGAAAACATCCGTGCGCTATGGCGGGACCAGGCTTTCGTAGAAGTGATTTCTCGAGCAGAGACAGTACTCTGGAGTCAGTTGGGTGACGAGTTTGCTGATTGGGTAGTCGAACGCTATGTTGCGACGCTTGCGCATGCGTTTAGGGTAGCGTGCACCTCTACCGATACGGAGATAAACGAATCGGACCTGATCGTTGATGTGATTAATTCCAGCGACGACATCTTCATTTACTTGTCTGAAAGGCAATCGGGCGGACTGGGGGTAATCGAGAAGATCGTTCAGCGACTATGCAGTGATCCCAACAGATTTCACAATGGCATGCGACATGTTCTTGACTACTGCCAACGAGAAAAGAATACCGACTATTTGCTGGCTGTCGTCGAAAACGTTCAGACGAACGCTGATCTTGCCGATTCCCTCAACTCAGTACGATCCGCGAAGGGGTTTAGTGGGCAGGAGAAGTCCAAACTGTCGCTTCAATCAAAGCTGTCGGAAAATGAGTTCGACGCAACTCGCGATAGATTCGTATCGCTGATGACGAATGTGTTAAAACCAGGTAGTTCAGCGAAGACTGACGAGTTGATTCGAGAAATAAACCAGAGTTGGAGATCTGCAGAACGAAGACTTCAAGTGGGCATTGACCAAAGAGTGTACGCATACTCGATCCTCCAGGATTCCAGTTTTCGACCGCAACTCGAGTCTCACTTTAGGCAACTGAATGGCCAAGCGAATCCGACGCCAGCACAACTTTACAGTGCGACAGAGCGATTTCTCCTGCCTACTTGCCCCGACAGTTGTCCCGAATGTCTGATGGCATTCAATCGGTTTAACGACTTTGGAATGCCCAGCCGCGAATTGGCGAATCTATGGTTGGGATTGAATACTGTCACGCTTGAAATTACCGACCATTGTGACGATTGGCTATCGTTAGTGAGATCTGGAATTGTCTTTAATGGCATGTTTGCAATTAGGTTCGCATCCATGCATGCAGGGAAGGTGATGAGCCGACTCAATGTCCTGTTCTCATTGGAAGTCGAGGTGGGAAATCTGTTCCATCCAATATCCATCCAGAGGATTGAGAAAGACGGTTCGCATTGGATCATTGCCCTACAACTTAAGGACTTGATTCATGGCTAGTCGTGATGTTTGGTCGCATGGGGTGGGGAGTTCACTACGTGATTTACTACAGTCTTGCTGCAGCACCCTGTTGCTTGCGAAAAATGAATCCCAACCGGCATATTTTTCGTCGCCGTGGATGTCTAATTTTGTTCTCTATCAGAATCCCTTTCGAGAATGGTCAGGGCTTTTCCCGGATCTCGCAGGCCAGACAGAGATTCGCTTTGCTGACTACCTAACAAGACTTGCCAGTCTACGACCGGTACGACTAATCATCGTCGACAATTCGACGACTAGATCATTCTTGAAGACTCCCGCGATAGTTGCGAGCGAAAAAATTCAGTTTCGATTCGCTCCCGAGACATACCATGAAAAGGGAATTCTCACTGACGAATTCTACGTGGAGGGTTCGATGAACCTAACTCATAGCGGGGTTTTTCTTCGTGATGAAAAAGTCGTCTTCCATCCACAAGTTGGCAATGAGAGTAAGATTAACTTGGCTTACCTGCAGTTCAACCGACTCTGGGAGACTTTAGGAGTGGAGCCATGCTAGAAGTTTTGGATGCCAGCAAGCTAAAGCTGCTTCAAGAAATCAATAAATCTTGGCCGCAATCGTCTCGATTGACATTCGAAGGGAATGCCATCAAGAATCTCCAGTCTCATTTGCTTGTAGAGGAAGTTACAGCGTTTGTTGCCAATCAAAGTTGCTGCTTGCCCTTCTTTAGCGAACGCGAGAATGAGATTACCTGGTTCAATATCGCAACTAATGCTGACGAACTACAAGGCACAATCCAGACTCTTCGCTGCTGGCTTCTTCCGTCTTACGGTTGGGAAGATGAGCGTGGCTGGATCGTGACTGGCGAATCGGCAGTGACGGGAATGGCACAGGCTATCCTATCTATGTCACCCCCCGGATTTTGTCGATGGAAGTCAAAGCTAATCGATTTCCCTGTGATCGCCAAGAAGTTGTCGCAAATTCGGGTCTTGGAGAAAGTTCGACCGGAAATTCCTCCGAATGGACCGCCGCCACTCATACAGATTCGCCAACAGTTTGTCACTGCTCTAGTGGCAGGTGACAAGTCGTCTGGTGAACGGGCAATCCAACTTATTGATACACATCAGTTGGACACTGCAGATAATTCGTTGTTCATGTGGATTCGATTTTGGTACACCTTCGGTGAATATACAAAAATAACCAAGCATAAGGACATCCATCGCCTTGCTCAACTACGCATCCCAGCGATCGTAAAGCAGTGTATCGTACGTGCTTTCTACTTCGAGCATCTCGAGAGATTCGACTGGAAAGAAGACGCCGACCACATTCTAGCCAGTTACAAGCTTGATATTGAACCTGTCATTGGAGGGTTAGTAAGCCATTGTTCGCGGGGAGATGGTTTCGAAATACTACGTCTCCTCGCATGTCATGCAATCGTAAAACCCGTTCCAGATCTGGCCACACAGCTATCGTCCTTTGACGATCTATCCTGCCTGCTGTCTAGACTCGAAGCAACTAGGAGTCAGAGTGCTTCAAGCGAACGTTCTCTCGAGGAGCAGTTCTGGAATGCGCGGGCTCAGAAGGACTGGGTACGCCTGCAGGAGGTCGGCGCATTATTACTTGCGGAAGACCCGGAATCTTATTCGACATTGCTCAGACAGAGCCTGAAGTTCAATGTCAACCCGCAGTTATTATGCCGGCTAGATAGCCTTAAACGTGGAGGATCGAATCCAGCGACCACGCTAACGGAACAGACCGACAATCTAGCCCAGGTACCAAAGAGTTGGA
>Ga0164292_10004058_pt1 | contig 11937 bp, 10 predicted proteins | sample GEODES117metaG_FD_111486 | JGI IMG/M metagenome (GOLD analysis project Ga0164292, IMG submission 111486) | Eutrophic lake water microbial communities from Lake Mendota, Wisconsin, USA - GEODES117 metaG | ecosystem: Environmental > Aquatic > Freshwater > Lake | place: USA: Lake Mendota... | reverse complement strand
AATCATACCAAAAGAATCTACTCTACAAAAAGCATATAAAAAAATAAATAGGAATTCGAAATTAATAAGGGACACTAAAGCACTATTTCTCGATCCTACTAGAGCTAGTAAAAAGGATATTGAAAGAATGAAACAGCTCTCTAAGCTTTCTGCTAAGAGAAAAAATGGATCTTCTGAACCAAAACCTACTAATCTTTTACGACCTGGAGAGGTTCCGTTTAGTACAGATGGTAATAGATTGATATTTGCTCCTTCAGTTTCTAGTCCTAGATTTCCTTCCTCTAACGATACTACACAATGAGTACATATGAAAGATCTATAGTCTCTATACTTGAACCAAATTTCAAATTAGGAGCAACTTCTCAAGGTAAGCTAGTTTTAGACGAGGTTTTTATAACTGATACAGAATCTCCAGAAGCTAAAGACACATACCAAGGCAATTTACGTCCTCTAGATACAAAGGCTTCGTCTAGAGCAGGTTCTGCTATGCCTGTTATTGCAATAAATTCTTTAATTCTTGGAGAAGATGAGATTGAAGATTTTGAAATAGATTTGAGTGATTCTATTCCTAAATTGTTAATGAATTTTGTTGATAAATCTAATCACTTTTCTATTGGAGCACCAATAGATGGAGATGTTATTTCGATTTACCTTAGACCTGGAGATGCAGATAATCAAAAACCAATTAGAATAGATTTTAATATTGTAAGAATTCTAGGTGATCCTGTTAATAAGACCTATTTCATTTTAGGTTCTATGAAAATCCATAGGTTCTTTTCTGAAGCTTTTAGATCATATCCAGAAAATACATCTTTTGAACATTTACAGGATGTTTGTGAAGATATAGGTTTAGGTTTTGCTTCTAATGAAACTTCAACGGATGATATGATGAAAAGGATTATTCCTGCAGAAACATACGAAACCTTTGTCAATGAAACTGTTTCTTCTACATACAAAGACGAAGATTCTTTTTTCGATTGGTATATAGATCCTTATTACTATCTTTGTTTAGTCAATGTTAATAAACAATTCTCATTAGAGGATAAAACTGAAGATGTTAATATATCAGATGCATTTCCAACTTCCGGTGCTCTCGGTGTAGATCCCGATAGAAATGATAAAGATGGAATCAAAGGAAGTTTAGTTCTTACTAATTTGAATAATATGTCAGGTAAAAATGTTTTCATAGAAGAATATAGCTTTGAAAATAATTCAGGTTCTGTTTGGTTAAATAACGGTTATCGTCGATATGCTCAATGGTTAAACATAGAAGAAGAATCTATAGAATATCAAAAGGCTTTTGTTGATCCTTTTACTACTCCGGGTGCTGAAGAAAATTTTAGACTCCTTAAAGGACGTAAAGCAGATGGACCGCCAAATTTCCCAACTCCTCTTTACCTAAAGGAATCTAGATATAAATGGATGGGAAAACAAGGTGGAAATTCATTTGGCGGAAATGTTCATGATAATTATTGCTATGCTCAAGTTCTTAATCATCAAAACTTAGAAGAACTAAGAAAGACACGACTAGTTGTAGATTTAGCGGGAATGAATCATTACTTGTATAAATATCAAAGAATTCCTGTTATGATCTATGAATCTTCAGTGAATCAGAATGCTGCAAATATGCAAACTAGAGATAAAGCTTTAGGTGAATCTGAAGGAACTCAAGATCCAAATACACAAACAGGTATGTTTGCTGGTTCAGGTAATGCAACTTCAAATGAAAAGAATAAACCGGATCCTACAAATCAATCTATGCCAGAAATTCAGGATCAAGTAAAAAATGAATTTTTGAGTGGTTATTATGTTATAGCTGATATGAAATTTACGTATGTAACAGGTTCGGGTGTAAAACAGAGATTAACTCTAATAAGAAGAGAATGGCCGATTCCTGCTAAACATTCTCAACAAGGATAAAATAAAGATTAGATATGCCAGCTTTTACAAGATATGCCGATCCGGCAATGAATACATTCAAAAAAACGAATATGTATTATGAAACGGATCCTTTTTTAAGATACCAGGATCCTACTTATTTAGGATTCAAATTTTTCTTCATATTTGATCAGCCAGGATGTGGATTACTTTCTGCACAAGATTTACCTAATACCGCTTATCATTACTTAATAAATAGAGGTTATGATCAAAAAGCCGAATATCTTAAAAAGTTTGTTGAATTATTTAAGAAGATAAATCAACAAACACCATGGTTCTTTCAATCAATCGAGGGTTTAGACGAAGCATGGAAACACCTTTATCAAGAAGCAGATTTCAAACCAATTCTCGGAACAGATAGGAAAATAACTATAAATTGTTTGGATGAATCTGTTGATATGAGAATGACTGCTCTTATGGACTTATATCGAAAGGCTTGTTTCGATTGGCCAAATAGACGAGAGATAGTTCCTCTTAATCTTAGAAGATTCAAAGCATCTGTTTATGTTTATGAAGGTAGATCATTTAACAAATGGGGATTTCCTTTCTCTATGTCTCAATATGGTGAAGCAGCACAAGCTCTAGTTCCTTCTATTCTTAAACAAGGAAAGAATGAAATGGATAAGTATTTCGGTGCAGATCCTGTTGATAATAGTGTTATTGGTAATATCATATCAGGAGCTAAAGAAGATGGTTTCGCAGGAGCTTTAGGTGGTTTAATGGATAAAAAATCAGATGTTATTAATGATAACATATCTAGAGTTCTTTTCAATTTCGAATATTGTGAATTTTTGCCAGATGAATCAAATGGAACCGTTGCAAGTGTATCAAATAAAGAATTTGGTCTTAAAGCACAAAAAATAGCATTCAGTTATAGAAATGTTGCTGAGGATAACATATATAGATTCCATCATGATAAAAAAGTTACTGACTTTATTGTTAGTACTTTAGATGGATTAGCTTTAGATAAACCTAATTTACTTCAAAATGTTCCAGATGCTTTAGGTCCTTATGTAAATGGTGCAATAGCTCAAGGAATTTCACAACTCCAACAAGTTCTTTCTAGTACATTAAACAATTTATTCTTAGGGAATGTTTATGGATTCAATCCTGCAGGAGCAGTTTCTGCTTTAGTAAATGGAGGTGTGAGTGGAGCTATATCTTTAGTAAACGAAGTTGGTAAAAATGCTTCTAAGCAAAATAACACTAAAGATCAAGTAAATCCGTTTGCAGATAATCCACTTACAACTTTTGAATCTTCTTCTGGAGATGCTGTAGGTAGAAATTCTTCCCTATTAAACAAAAACGGATCATCAAAAGCAACAAATCAAGGGTCTTCGCCAGAAAATCCTTCACTTTCTAATAATTCAGGAACCTTTGGAGCAGCAAAATACTTTGATGATTTTATTCCTTCGTTATCTAATGATGGACATTTATCTCCTCAACCAATAGGAACTAACGATGCACCTAATTCAGTAGATGTTCCACCTAATGGAAATTATGGAGATGGTTCCGCTTCATTGAGTAACGGATAAGTAAATTACATATAAATAGAGTATGCCTTTAAAGAATTTTTGGAAAGATGATTTAGATTCAACTGCCTGGTTAGGAGAAGTTGTAGATGTTGCGGATCCTTTATTTCTAGGTAGAGCTAAAGTAAAAGTCTTTGGGAAGTTCGATGAAATTCCAGATGAAGATATTCCTTGGGCTTATCCGGGAAATAATAACACAGGAGGATCTGATTCTGGTGGTGGATTCTTTTCTGTTCCTAAAGTAGGATCTATTGTTTCTATTCGTTTTGATAATGGAAACATATATCATCCTGAATACTTCTTCAATCAAAAAATATCTACGGAAGTTAAGGCTGAAATTGAAAACTCGTATGAGAATGCGCATATAATAGTTTATGATACCGTGACTGCCGGTGCCGTAAAAATCTTCTTTACTGAAGCTAAAGGGCTAATGCTCGATTATCAACAGACACAAATCAATATAAAAAATGATAAATCTGTTCTTATTCAAACTGCTTCAGGTGATAGTAAAGTAGAGATTTTGGACGACGGAACCATTAACATCACACAAAAGAATGATATTAATATAACCACTGATAAAGCTGTAAACGTGAAAGCTAAAGATGTTATCATCGATCATGCGAATACTATTGAATTAGGCAAAGGAGCAACTGAGAAAGTTATCCTTGGAAATAAATTCATGACCTTATTCAATTCCCATACTCATCTTGGAAATTTAGGTGCTCCAACAGGTCCACCAATCACTCCTATGACACCTACTCATTTAAGTCAACAAAAAGTCGTAACTAAATAAATATGGCACTAATTAAATCCACTTTACAATCAGCATTAGAAAATACTCTAAAAACTGAGTTGAAAAAAGATTCCGTAAAGACTTCTCTACGTAAACAACTAGACGGAGGTACAGCAATAGGTGCTAAAACTTCAGCTATAAACATATCTAAAGCTTTAGGTAACATTTCAAATGCTGCATCAGCAGTTAATGCCGGAAGTTCAGATAATGTTGCTTCACAAACCGTTGCTAAAACCTTAGTTAAAAAAATAACTGCAAATGAATGGTCAAATGCGATTTCGGATTCTATATGTGAATGGATGTCTTCAGAAATTGCTCCTATTCTTGCAAAAGCTATTGCTGACGAAGTTGACAAATATCTAAAAACAGCTATTGTAAAAGTTACAATTCCACCTGGACTTGTTGCTCAAGGTGCAGGACCTGCTGCCATTCCAAATGTATTACCTCTCCCTTTAACAGGAGACCCACTTAACCCTGTCCTCAATGGAGGACTTTCCTAGTAATTTAATAACCCCTTAAAATAAAAACAAATGTCAAGATTAAAAAAAGAATTTCAAACTGAAGGTATCCCTGGATTTGATTGGATTGCTTATGAGGCTGATTCACCGAAACTAAGACAAAACAAGTCAATCAAAAAACATCCTGGAGATAACTCTAAAGTTTACTGTCATTTACCATATGCACAAGATCTTTATGAGCAATATTATGGTAAAACGTTAGATCTAAAAGAACCGTTAGAAGGTTCAGTTGTTAATGGTAAAGTTTTATCGGTAGGTGCCGAATTTGCTATTATCGATGTTAATTGGAGAGAAGATGCTATGTTAGATCTTTCTAAAGAGGATCCATCTTACTTGAAATATATTCAAGAAGGATTCCCGATCGAAGTTCTTATCGAAAGAGTTTCGAAGGTTCCAACGAGACATTCATTATCTATTCAAGCTTCTTATTCTAAGAATATCTTATCTAAGAAGAAAGATGAAATTATGGCATCAATCGGAGAACCAGTTGCTTATGCTGCTACAGTTAAAGAACTTATTCACGGAGGTTACTTCGTCGAAGTCGATGGAATCCGTTGTTTTATGCCAGGTTCACTTGGTGGTATGAATAAGCTAGTTAACTTTGATTCATTAATTGGTAAAAACATCTATGTAGTTCCAATCAATTACTCGAAAGAGAAAGATTATATTGTTGTTTCTCATAGAGATTACCTCAAAACTCTTATCCCTCAAAGTATTAAATCTTTACAATTTGGAGTTGAATACTCTGGTTTTGTAACAGGTGTTAGTAAACATGGAGTCTTTGTGGAATTCAATGAATGTTTAACCGGTCTGATTGCTAAGAAAGATATTTCTAGTAATTCAATGGACGACTTTGAGAATCGTAGAATTAAAGCTGGTGATTCAATTAACTTCTACGTTTCAGAAATCATCGACAATGATAAAATTGTTTTAAGTCAATCTTTACCTGCACCACAAATCAATGCTTGGGATGATATTGAAAATCGTTTCAAAATTCCTTCAGTTGTAACAGGGAAAGTTAAAAGAGTTGTTCGATACGGAATCTTCGTAGAAATCGAACCTAAAATTGTAGGTCTTCTACACAAATCTCATTTAGATGAAAATGATGAATTTGAAGTAGGACAGGAAATTGAAGTAAAAATAGTAAAAATAGACAAAGAATCCAAGAAAGTCGACTTTACTATGTAACTAACTTGAATATATAGAAAAAAAGAAGGTTACTTTGAAATTCGACAGTCTATCATATTCCCCATTATTAGAAAACACTTTAGTGAGGGTCATATCGGAATTTAACTCTGATATGACCCCTTCTAATGTATTGAAGGGGTTATCTAAATCGTTGAAACGTAAAGTTTCGACAGATGCACCAGGAGCTTATAATGCTAACATAAGTCGTGGTGATGATGGTGTTTATCGTTTAGAAACTACATACCTAACATATAGAGATTCTAGACTTCTTTGTCTTAATCTTTTTGCTTGGATTGAAAGAAACGGATTCACCGAAAAAAATAATAACTTTTTTGTTGATATTAAATTTATCGATAAAGAAGCAGGTCCTTTTAAAGGAACTTTATTCTTCAAAGGCATTTCAATTGAAAAAATTGATAAGCTTAAATTCATTCTAGAATTTAACGAAGATGCTGTTTATAAATCTTTTCCATCTAGGAAATATGGATTCAATACAAAAAGTATTAAGAATTTCGATATAAATCAAAGGTTTGTTCCGAAGGAAGAATCTGTAGTAGATCCGAAATTCTATTCAGTTCCTAACACTAAAGAATGTGGAGTTAATTTTGAATTACTAACTGAAGGATTCTTAAGACTTCAATATATAGGCGGTAAAGAATATGAAAAGAAACCTACAGAAATTCTTGATATTATTAGTGAATTCTGTGTTGTTTCTTGGAATGCTACTTTCCGTCCTCAATACACAAAAGAAAATATCTTAAATTTTGAAAAACTTGTTTTAAAGCAAACTAAAATAAGAGAATCATATTTAGATTATGCAGTATTCAAACAAAAATTCCCTAAGATTAATTTTACTGTAGATTTAGTAGAACATCCTAAAACTCTTGAGTATTACTATTCTGTTCTTAGAGATAGAATCTTTGATTTCTTAATATCTGCAAAATTCAAAGATAATGAGTTAGAGATGAATTATGACACATCACTTTCTGCATTACAAATTAGAGATGGTGAAATTAAATCAACAGGGACAATCAAGGATATTGAATTTGTAAATTGTAAGATACAATACGGAAACTTTCAAAATTGTGTTTTTTATGATTGTGAGATAAATGATTGCCGATTAATAGAATGTAACATTTATTTAGATTCTATAATCAATCGATGTCTTCTACTTAATTCAATGGCAAACAGAACAATTGTGTTAAATAATACAGATGTTGATGGTATGAATTCGGTCTTAAACGCTAAAATGAATGGTGGAGTTTTTTATAAAGGTAAATTAGGAATCTATGCTGAAATAAGCAAAGATACAAAAGTTATTGAATATGAAAGATTAAAACCTGGGTATTTTGTTGCTGGTGATACTGTAATAATCCCTACAAAAAAATATATTAAACCATGAGTTTTGAATATGATAAATGTGATAATGGTCAATCTTATACTAACGAAGAATTTATTGCTTTAGTACAACAAGAGATATCTGTTGCTTGTGCATTACCCTTCACAGTTCCAGTAAAAGAAATTGAAAGGATTATTAAATTTTCTGCTGATTGGTTCTATAAAAAATATGAAGATGCAGTAGAAGAAAGATTTGTTGTTATTCCAAAAACTATGTTTCAATCTGCTGAATTCAAGAAGAGTCGAACTGTAACTGTTCCTGATTGTGTATTCTCTATTTTCTCTGTTAAGAAAATGAGAGAGGATTTTGGTAGAACATATTCATTTGATGGTACAGGTGACTTTGGTATCGAACGTTTATTCTTATCTGATTCCGTTTCTATTGGACAAGGAACAGAAAACATGATGTATTATGTACTTAACTTATCTTGGTTGGATTTAGCTAATCATATAATTAATCACACAGTAAGTTACAATTATAACCGTAATTCACATAAGCTATTCTTTGCAGGAGAAACTCCGGATAGAGATTGTGTTTGTCAAGCATATATAAAACTTCCTTTTGAATTCCTTTTTGCTGATGAGATATTCTATCGATATGTAGTTGCTAAATGTAAAATGCAACTTTCGAGAATCTTAGGAACTTTTAACTTCAATCTACCAGGAAATATACAAATTAATTATGATTTGATTCGTTCTGAAGGACAGGAAGAATTAACTAAAATTGAAGAAGAAATTAAGGCTGATGAAGGAATGGATTTCTTCTTTACATCAGGAGGATCATAGATTTGATCAAGAGGATCTATAAGATGACCTCTAATGAACTAAAATAATAAAATAATAATATACTATATATGGCTCTGGATATCTATTTACGACTGCCACAAGACCCAAATTACAATGCTAATTTTCTAGAAGTGGAAGATGATATTAGTAATTTTGTTCAAATGATAGAAATGATGTTGACTACAGTCCCTGGAGAAGTACTAGGAGAACCTGAATTAGGGTGTAATCTTGAAGGATATCTTTGGAATCCATATATAACAGTAGGAACAATAAAAAACGACATAACATCACAGATCAGAAGATTTTGTGGTAATAGCCAAATGTCTATTCCTTTTAGTGTCGATGTTAATTTCGTTAAAGGGGATGTCTCCGATTCGATATTAGTTGACATCGAAATTGACGGTAGAAAAGTTTTGGGTATCGCTGCAACACCTAATCCGGATTCACAAATATCACTTAATGTATAAAGATGAGTAATAACATTCTAAGACCCAATAAACTTAAATTTGGAGAGATATTTCTACAGATAAAAAACTATCTTGTAGAAACATATAATCAAGCTGGGGATATATTTTCAGCAGCTTCTCCATATGGACAAATTTTAGTAGTAATGCAAAATTTTGTTCAGTTGATCTTTCTTTATTTAGAAGATTCTTTAGTTGAATTAAATATCTACACTGCAACAAAAAGAAGATCTATATATGGATTTGCTAGGCTTGCTGGACACAATCCAACTAGATCCATTTCAGCAGAAGGAACTATAAACATAAAATGGAAACCTTCAATATCTGAAGTTAATTTTTCTTATGCTACTATCCCTGACAAAACTGTAATAAATTGTGATTATAACGGACTACCTTACATCATTAGAATTTCTAATGATATGGATAGTATTAAGGTCAAAAAATCTGAAAGGGCTTTAATTCCTCTAAAAATTATTCAAGGGTCTTTAGAACAACAAACAAAGACAGGAACTGGATTAGAACTTCAATCTTTCAGTATTCTAGCAAATAAAGAGATTGATAACGAAAATATAAAAATTACAGTAAATGGAGAACCTTACGAAATTGTTGATTCACTTTATGATATGACTAAAGGGAGTAAACAATGTATGGTTAAAACAGGATTAACTGATGGAATCGATATCTATTTTGGAAATAGAGATTTTGGAACAATTCCTAATAGAGGTGCTAATATAACGGTTGAATATGTTACTACTGACGGATTTGGTGGTAATATATTTGGGAAAACAGAAGATGTTACATGGAAATGGGCAGAGCCTTTGTATACAAATACAGGTGAAGAAATTGATCCTAACGAATATATTAATGTTACTATAAATAAACCTATAGTTCTTGGAGCAGATGCCGAAGGGCCTGAATTAACTAAGCTAATAGCACCAAAAACAAGTAGATCTTTTGTTTTAGCTAATCCTGAAAATTATGTAAATTTCTTTTCAAGATTCAATTATTCATATGTTGATGCTTATACAACTTACGATGATGAATATATCGACGATGATAATGTAATTTATCTATTCTTGATTCCAAATATCGAAAAAAGACTTCAAAAAAATTCAGATTATTTCACAACAAATCTAATTAATTTCTATTTAGATGAGGAAGAGAAAGCAGCATTATATCGATACGTTAATTCTTCAGGTCAACAAATCATTTCTTCTGAATTATCGATAATAGATCCGATTCTTACTAAATATGTTATGAATGTATTTCTTAGAATTTATGATACAGCAAATCCTGTTTCTGTATCTAATGATGTTACTTCACAAATAACGGATTATCTTCTAAGAGTTAAAAGAAGAGATAAAATCCCTAAATCGGATATAATAGCAATTCTTGAAAACATAAAGGGTGTGGATTCTGTTAACCTTTCTTTTGTTTCTGAAGCTAACGAAAAAGCTATAATCGATGGATATTATTTCAAAAAAATAGAAAGTTTCGATGCGATAAGAGGAATTAAAACGGTACAAGACGTAAAAGTTTTAGTTCCTACTAACACGGATCCTAATCTCGGATTAGACGATTTTGGTGATATAGTTATTGGTAAAAATGAAATGCCAGTTATCCGAGGTGGATGGTATGATCGATTTGGTAATTATTTTGAAGATGGATTGAGTGATTCAACTTATTCTTCAGTGAATATAATTGTTAAAGAGGTCATAAAAGAGACAATAGCCATCAAACAAATGAATGCAAATAAAACAGCACTTAAATAATGTACAAAAATTCAGTTTACACAAAAATTTATCAATCTAACGATAAATTAAAAGAAACAGGTTATAATTACAGAACTGAAGGAATGATTGATAAATTCCTTTCAAACCGAATGTTCGGAAATCCTGTAATGGATGGATTTTTAAGTAGAATAGAGCCATATTTTGTTGAAATGACGGATTCGGTTAAAACAATTCAATTCTATAACAATTACACATTAGACAAAAACGACGGAAGCATAAATCTATAAAATGTACAAATATCTTAACTTTTTCAACAAAAAAGGCGAATACTGCAATTTTGAATATCTTGAAGCAAGTGATAAATGGGTTGGTCGTATAGATTTCAATACCGTATCAGAAGGTCTTATTGAAGACTTTCAGCTGTATGTTATGGAAGAGGTATATAATTCCACTTCACAATCTTATGAATATGCATATCCTATAGGATCTACTACTATTATTAGTAATGAAATAGATGCATATTTTGAACCTACTAATCCGATAACAGAAATGTTTCTTTATGATTTTGATTTAGGTTCAACTGCAAATACTCTGACTAAATCATATTCAATGCAATATGGATTCGATGCTGTAGCATATTCTATAGGAACCTCAGGAGTTAAAGATGGAATAAAAGAAGTTACAACTATCAATTCAACCCCCATTCAATTAAATTTTGGATTTTCTCCAACGACGGAAAGAGGTTATAGCTCAGTTATTTTTATTAAAGATGCAAATGATAATATATTTGCTGAAATTCTTCTATATGGTGAAGGGGAAGAGGAAGATCAAAGATTAAGGGATTGGTTAGCTGCATTAGGAGGAGATCTTCTACCTCAAGATGAATCCATCTTCGACGAATCCGACGTTAACGAAATTAAAACAAATTGGTCTCTATTCAATAAGAAGAGAAAGGAAATGTTACTTGAATTCTCTAACATTTACCCTTACTTAGGATCTTATAAAGCACTCATAAATATCATTAAATTCTTTGGTTATCAGAATTTAAGAATGAAGGAGTATTGGTTAAATATCGATTCAGAAAGTGTATATTTTGGTAAATTCAAACAGATGAATATCGCTGATGTTTTTACTGAAGATGCAAATTTCAATAATACATCTCTTATTCCGAGTAAAATTTATAAGAAGACAAATAAATTTGGTCTTTATTATGATATCACAGTGGAATCTGGACAATATGACAATGATGGAATTCCTATAGTAGAAGAAGTTTTTTCATATAGCCCTCAAGAAATTTTGATTAAAATCTTCGCATTGAAGAAAAAACTTCAGAATTATTTTTTACCCGTTAATGCAAAAATCGTAGATATCATAGGAGAGGCAGTTTACTTTGCTAAATACGACACAAACATATGGAATGATCAATATAGAATTGATAAAATAGAGCTAGGACTTAAGCCTACTTTCGAGGTTCTTCCTTCAGCTACGGGATTCTTACAAGATTTAAGATACTTAAATTTCTTTGGTTGTCCTGTAGGTCCAGATCTAACAATAGGCGGTCAAACAAATATACTTTCTTGGTATGTT
>Ga0164292_10004057_pt1 | contig 11939 bp, 14 predicted proteins | sample GEODES117metaG_FD_111486 | JGI IMG/M metagenome (GOLD analysis project Ga0164292, IMG submission 111486) | Eutrophic lake water microbial communities from Lake Mendota, Wisconsin, USA - GEODES117 metaG | ecosystem: Environmental > Aquatic > Freshwater > Lake | place: USA: Lake Mendota... | reverse complement strand
TTATAACTTTATTGTCATGTATAAATATATGAAAAATAAAGAAGCTCGCAAAAAATGCGAGCTTTCTTTGATTTATTTTTAATTTTAATTAGAAATTCAATACACAATAATCCATTCCTAATACTAAAGAAATGTTTTGAGCTTCAGCTTCTGTGTCCCAGTTATATTCACCAAAATCAGCTGATTTAATAAATCCACCTTTGATAACCCATTCAGAAATAATATCACCAACTGGACCTAATACATTAATAGTTAAATCTTTTTTATACATATCAGAATAACCATCACGTCCTGTCACTGATTCATGGTGTAAACGAACCCATTCCATTACTGATTGAGCTCCTGATGGAGTGATAGGATCAAACAATGTTAAAGTCAAATCATTCCATTTTAATTTACCTTTGATTTTACGGTAAACATTAATATGGTTTAATGTGATTTCTTCTTGTGAGAAACCCATTCCGCTCACACCTTTAATTAAATAGGCTGGAATACCATCAACATAAAGAATAAATCTATTCTTTAGTTTTGGTTCAAAAGCGGTAAAAAATATTTCGTTTGGATTTAAAATTGCCATTTTATTTTATTGTTTTGTTATAAATATTCTGTCTTTAAAAAATTATGCTGGGAAAGTAGCTCCTGTTGGTAAAATGTTGAAGTTCAAGTAAATGAATTCAGCAGTCTTAGTAGGTTGAATATAAATAGCACCTATCAATTGATTTCTATCAATTACATCCGCGGTATTATTTGAATCATCCATTACTACTTTGAAAGCATACAAACCTTGTTTTTGTTGTACTGAAGTTAAATAAGGATTAACTTGAGATAAGAATGCGTTACGAGTTGCTATAGTATTTTGTTCAAATACCAAAGTGTTTGAAATTTGAGAAATGTAAGATTTTAAAGCAATTAATAATCTTCTTACATTCACACGATCCAAAGCACTTGCTCTAGTTTGTAATGTTTTCTGACCATATACTACAACTCCAGTTCCAGGGAAAGTAGCAATTGGGTTAACTTTATTAGTGTATAAAGTGTCTCTAGAAGATTGTGGTAATTTTTGTTCAGCTCTAACTACTTGAGATAATCCACCTCTGTTAATACCAGCTGGTGCAAACCAAGGCTCACTTACTGTATCATTATAAGCATATACACCCCCAATTACTGTTGATGCTGGAACCCAAACTCTAGATCCTAAATCAGGATCTACAACTTGAACCCAAGGCCAATAAGAAGTAGCGTATGAAGTATTTCTAGAAAGAGCTTGAGTAGTTGTTGTTGCTACTGAAGAGTTAGCAGGTACTAAATCAAGTACATAAATATTATCACCTCTGTTTTCAGTATTTGCAATAATTGTAGTGACAGTTGAAGGTTGTAATAAATTAAATAATCCAGGAGTTAATAATACATTAAATTGGTAATCATCAGTATTAGCTAATAAGTTAACCATGTTAGTGTAACTACCACTTGGAATACCTTGAGATCTTTGACCATCAGTAATTGCATCATAGAATTGACCGTTTGTAGCAATAGTACCTACAGCTCCACTAAATGAACCACTTTGGTTATTTGGAATAAATCCAGTAAATTGAGCTTTTGCTACACCATTATTATCAAAGTAGTTAGGAGTTGGGTTAACAACTGATTTTACTCTAATGTATTTAGAAGCATTAGTGAAAGAACCAGTTAACATAATTTGATTAAATGTGCTGTTATAAACATTATCAACATCACCAATTACTTTTGAAATGTAGTTTGGAGCAAAAGGATCTAATGATAAATTTGTCCAAGTTTCCAAAACAACAGGACTAACAGTAGTATCATTACCTTGTCTAACTAATAAAGTAAAAGTACCAGAAGATGTACTTGAGTTTTGAATTTCCCATCTAACATTATCCCCTGAACCTGAAGCTAATGAACCTGAAGCATCTAATGAGCTTGAACTGTTCATAATAGTACCTTCAGATATAGTTTCTAAAATAAAGGATCCTGAAGTACTAGTACTGCTAGAAACAGCTACTGTAGCTGAAGTGTAAGAACCACTAACTACTCTTGCTACTAACAATGTATCTCCACCATTAGCAAAATAGTTATAAGCTGCTATTGAGGTAAAATAAGTGTAAGCATTACTAGCTGATGTGAAAGTAGTACCAAAGATATTTTGGTATTGACTGTAAGTAGTAACAATTGTTGGTACTTCAACTGGACCTTTTACTGTAGGACCAATAATAGCGGCTCCAACAACTACAGGTTGTTGGGAGATAAATGACTGGTCATTTTCTAATGCTAGTACGCCAGGTGATATTAAAGTTGATGCCATTTTTTTTAGTTTTTATTCTGTTATAAATATGTTAAAAAGTTTAAAAAATAAAACAATTAAAATAAAACTCTTGTATATAAACAAGCTATTATGTGTAAACAATAATAAAGTTTACATCATCATTTGTCGAAGCTCCAATATCTTTAATAAGAAATGAACCAGCTAATGGTGCTGTTTCTTGAATCATTAAAGCATTGTTGCCTGGAGATGTTGAACCTGAGGCTTTAGTAGCAGTGACCCAATATTGAGTTTGGAATATTTTTCCTATTAAAGCAGCTGGAGCAATTACAGCACTAACACCTGAACTTAGTTTTAATGAACCTGCTAATACACCTAAAGCTCCATTTATAAAGTTTACACTAGCACTTGGATAATAAGAAGCATTAACATTATTTAAAAGTTGAGCAGCTGAGGATGTGCCAGCTAAAGAACCAATAAATGAACCTGTAAATGATGAAGCAGTAACAGCGTTTGATATTCTAACACTACCAGATTGGTTTAAACTACCTGTTAATGTAAAAGATCCTGATAAAGTTATATCATAAGATACTAATCCAGTAAAAGCATCTACAGATTGAGTAACATGACCTGTTTGGATTGTTGCTCCTGTTGTTATTCCAGTTTTAGATAATACAGCCATTTGTTATAAATATATGTAAAGAAAAATTAAGTAACACTTATTAAAATACCATCTGTGAAGTTTAAATTTTGTTGACCTGGAGGATTTCCAAAAATATTGACTGTACCGTTGTATCCTGCTGGTTTTAAATTTGTTCCTACACCTGCAGAACCTGAAGGCATATCGAGATAATATCCGTTAGCTGCACCACCTTGTTCAAATATTCTAAGTCTATTCTGGTATACATCTATAGTTACACCAGTTGGAATAGTTGTATTTGTAGCAGGTGCATTAAGGAAGATCTCTCCTCCTTCATCTCCAGACTGATTCATTGATTTTAGATTAACTTGGGCTTCAATATTACCAGCTGCTACAACATTTGTTGTTGATGTTATTGAACCTGTAATTATTTGGTTACCATTAAAATTATTTGAACCAGTTGTTGCAAAAGATGATGTTCTTGATGTTATCAAATATGGAGTTAACATAGATCCAGTATTTGAGATTAGTAAATAAGAAGTTAATTGAGATGTTGTTGCAAATGAACTTGTATTTGCAATTAACAAATACGGAGCCAACATTGACGATGTTTGATTACTTCTTATAAATGACCCAGTCTGTGAATTAGGAGTATAAGGAGACAACATAGAGCTTGTATTACTAATTAGTAAATATGTTGCTAGTTGAGAAGTAGTCGCAAATGAACTAGTATTTGTGACTAACAAATATGGAGCTAACATTGATGATGTAGCATTCACTAAAGTATATAATGGAGCTAAAGAAGCTGTAGAAGCAAATGAAGCAGAAGTAGCGTTTGAAATACTACCTAATAAAAAAGAAGCAGTAATTGCTATAGAGGCAGTAGCAGCATAAGAGGCTGATGTTATAGAACCAGAAAATGACCCTGTAAATGAGGTTGCTATTATTGAACCTGATATACTTGTTGAGCCTGAAACTATTAATCCGTTTTTTATTATTAATTCACCCGCCATATTAGAAATATCTTAAAATTGCTTTAAATGTGTATGGATTTGGTCCAGAGTTATTTGCTTGTATTGTGTACGGAGGAGTACCATCTGTTGAAAATGATATCACTGATGTATTACCTATATCCGCAGTCACAGTTTCATAGTAAGTTGAAGTTGGAGTTCCAAATTGATTAAAATTAGCTATAATAGTACCTGTTCTTTGGTTAGATCCTGATACTATTTGATAATCTAAAAACATAGATGCAGGGCCTGATATTGTTTTTGTTACTACAGCAGTTAAACCAAGGGGAATTGATGAATTAATAATTTCTTGAGTTATACTTAACCCCCCTAAATCATCTGCTTGACTTATACTACCTGTTACTCCTAATGACCCGGAAATTATTGCTGAGCCATTATATGGGAATGTTGCTGCTGATAAGGCATATGAAGCAGTGGTAGAAAAAGATGAAGTACCTAATAATGATCCTGTTAATGAACCAGTAATTGATACACTTCCTGTTATTATATTGAATCTACCAATACTACCACTTATAGTAATACCTCCTGTACCTCCTAAAACATTAGTTGAAGGATTATAGTATGGACCATTTGCACCGTCAGCTGCTAATTGATAATAATTATCTAAAGCACCAGGACTGTTTTTAAATACTAAGGTGTAGTTAGCATCTGTTCCACCATTTGAAGCAATATAAACTGTACTAGATGAATTTGCAAAGGAAGCACTTACAGCTTGTAAAACATAAGATGCAGTTTGGGATGTAGTTACAAAAGAAGCTGTTTGGGCAGTAGTTACAAAAGATGCTGTTTGAGCTAAAATTACATAAGAGGCAGTTTGAGCAGTAGTTACAAAAGATGCGGTTTGAGCTAAAATTATATAGGATGCTGTTATTGCATTTGATGCCCAACTTGAAGTACCAAATAATGAACCTGTAAATGAGCCAGTAAATGAAGAACCAGTAACTGGTCCTAAAAATTGGGATGAACCTGTTACTAAAAGTGATCCTGTTAAATAAACAAAATTACCTCCTACTAAAGTAAAATTACCACTACCACTAAAAGTTCCAGCGTTATTAAATTGTATAGTGTTTGTAGCGCCACCAGGAGCACCTCCACCACCTCCGCCACCAAAAGCAGATGAGGCGGTTATAAACAGTTGTCCAGTGGCATTATTAAATGTTACAACATGGGTTGTTGCTGTGGTTTGGTTTATTAACCCTTGTAAAAATATATTAGCAGAACCTGATTGTGAAAATGATCCTGTTATACCTAATGAACCAGTTATTTGGGCTGAACCTGTATAAGGAAAACCACTTGCACCACCAGCTACAAATGAAGCTGTAGCAGCATAAGATGCTGAAGTAGAAGCTGAGGCATAAGATGCTGAAGTAGAGGTTAAAGCATAAGATGCCGTTGTAGCTACTAAAGCATATGAGGAAGAAATAGCAAAAGAAGCTGTAGGAACTATTCCTATTTGTATTGTTACATTATTAAAATTACCTACAGAACCAGTAACTGCCCCTACAAAGTTAATTTTGTTAACTTGGGTTGTAATTAGATTTCCATTGCTTTCAATCTGTAAAGGTATTAAACCTGGTTTGCTTAATAACGCCATTAATCTATAGTATCAGTGGTTTCAAAAAAGATTGTTGTTTTAGTTTTATTATTAAACTTATTAATAGCTGTAGAATCTTTTTGAACTGTATCAGGTATAATATAACCACTTAACACAACATCAAAAGTACTTCTAACTACTCTTTCAGCTGATTCATTTAGTTCAGTTTGGAAACCAAATGAATTAATTCTAGCTTGAAACTTAAAACGCTCAGGATTACCCCAATAAGCATCTGAAGCGTAATTCATGGCTTCTACTATTCTGTTTAGTTGTTCTACATAATAAGTAAAAATAACAAATGAATAAGTTACAGTTACATAATCAGGAGCAACAACAGCATAAAGTTGTTTTTCAGGTTTTCTATTATTTAAAACATTAAATGCATCATAAGCATTTGATGGATTATATGATTTTTGAAATATTCCATAATTGTTAGGGTTATTAGCATCTATTTTATTTGCTAAAGACCTATTTTTATCCATAGAATTTCTTTTAAAAATAATTAAAGGAGCCATTAAACTACCTTTATTATCTCTTAAAACACCATCTCTTTGATATGATTTCCATTTCTCAGGAGAACCATATAATACAGGGACAGGAATATATTCACCATTTTGTATTACAGAAGGTTTAACTACATTTTCTAAATAATAAAAAATAGCTTCATCAATATCTTGAATACCTACAGTGTAAGGTTTAACTGTATCTCCTCTCCAAGACTGTTGTAAAGCTCTATTATTTTCATTAGGAACAGCATTGTTAGGATTACCTTGTTCCTTGTCAAAAGGAGTTACTAAAGAGTTAGAAATCTCTTTTTGGGTTTTGGGAATTGGTTTTCTTTCTCTAGCCATTATAATCTCATTTTATCAATACCAACTCTATCACTTGGAACATAATGGGCAGTCACAATTACTGATAAGTTATAACCAAAATCTTCTAAACCTGGATTTAATGGGTTGTTACCTTGGTCATCATAATAAGGGTAATCAGGGTCTTTACCTACGAAGAATTGTACTACATTTTCATTATCAATTTCCCAATATGCATCTTGCCACATAATGAAGTCTCCAATTTCAGGAACAACATTAGCATCTACTAAATCATCACGTAAAAACTTAACTGTTAAAGGCCAGTTAAATCCTACTAAATCATCTTGTATAGGTGCAGTTTGGTCACCAACTTCTACTAAAGCATTAAATAAAACAGGTTTATCAAATACTCTACCAGATGATGCTTCACCATACATATTAACTTTAGTTTCTGTTAAATTACATTTATAAAACACTACCTCTTGAGAGATAATATTCGCCATTAACTCTCTGTTAATGTGTCTAAACATTGAAATATCTCGTGATTGTCCAAAAAGAGCCATATTATCCTATATAAATTGTCATTGGAACTTGTAATAATTCAGTTTGACGGGCAGTAGTTTCAGCTGCTCTTCTTTCAAGTAATGATTGTTTTGATGTTGTGTCAAAATATTCTCTTAATCTTGTTATTAATGCCTCTTTCTCAGAAGTAGCAGCACTTATTAAATCAGCTTGATTTAAAGTAACTTCAGCACCTGGAATAGGGATTGATGAGTATTTACCTCTAATATAACCTAACATTTCTTTACATAATGCTAAAGTATATTCAAAAATCCAACTCCTACCAGGAGCATTTATTTGAGAGTAGTTTGGATTATTATAAGGTGTGTTACTTACATTAGTAATTTTAGAAGGAGCATTTTGTATAGCAGCATTATATCTATCATCTACTTTAATATAATTAAACCACAATTGTGTTCCACTATCATCACCTCCGGGTATTGGAAATATTCTTAATCTGTTATTAATTAATTGAAAAGTATAGTTAGAATATCTAACTTGGTTACTCATTTCAATCGCTTGCATAGTACCTACATCATAGCTTAAAGGCATTAAAACATAGTTTGTTGAAGGTCCATAACCTGCTAATCCTAACAAACCAACAGCTGCTGTAGTACCAGGACCTAAACCAGCCCAAGGACTATACAATTGGCTAACTGCAGGAGTACCTTCATAAAATATTCTTTTAATTTCAATACCACCAGTTATGTTTTGTCCAGTAGCCCAAGCTTCTAAATTATAATCTTGTAAACTAGAAGTTAAAGTAACAGAACCACTATACCAAGTAACATTACCACCTGTACCTGCTTCTTCAGCATATTGTTGAGACATCCTAACAATAGGACCTAAACTAGGAGTAATTAAAGCATTGTTTAAAACAGAGGCGGTTGTAGCACCTTCTAATGATAAATAGTTATCTCTTAATTGATAAGAATATACTTCATTACCATATACAGTTATTGCTTCTTCAAAAGCAGCATAAAAATTTAAATCTTGTAATTCAACATTTTCAATAGGATAACCTAAACGCAAAGAACAAAATCTAGACACTTTATCCGCGTCGGTTTGAAATTGGTAGTCATTATCATAAAACCCAAAAGGAGTATTACCAGGAAAAAATGATGATGAGCCGGGCCAAATTGGAATATTCATAGTATTTGATTATAAATATTTAAAATAAGGAAAGGACCCAATAAATAGGTCCTTTAATTTTTAAGTTAAGATTTAATTAAGCAGGAATAAATTCACCTTTTTCTAAGTCAATAGAACCATTACCATACTTATCAGATAATGATTTTCCTAATTCTTGTTCTTTAGCTTTAAATTCATTTAAGAAAGTAATAACTTCTTCTTTTCTTTTTTCGATTTGAAGTCTTGTGATTTCTAAATTACCTAATTCTAAAGCAATTTGTTGAGCTTGAGTTTGTACCTCAGTTAATTGTTGAATTTCTTCTGTGGTTAAAATTGTATTTGACATAACGTTATATTTTTTATTCTGTTGGGGTTTGTTCTTCAGTTATTTCTAGTGTCACAGGTGCTTCAGTTGGAATACCTGTGATTTCAAATGTACTATTAGGATATGATGCTTCCAAATTTTCTTTAACTTTTGATGTAACATAGTAAAGGTATTTATCAACTACTGTATAACCAGTTTCTAATTCAGGGGCTTCTGCTGTCTCAACGTAGAAAGGCCAGCATGCAATTGAACTTGAACCTGTTAAGTAAGCCTCTTTTGAAGGATACATGAAACAATCTACGGGAACTTGGGTTCCTGCTACAGGGTAATGTAAGGTCAAACGGAAATACGGTTGTGTGTAAGTTCCGGAGTTGTACTCTAGTGTGTTTGTTACTTGAATTGCCATTTACGTATAAATATTATAAATTAAACCTTCCTTTGGTTGCGTTGTAGTTTTGTAGGATTTCTTGGGCTGATAGTACTCTATTATATACCTGTGTTATTGGTATATTTCCTTTAAAATAAAAAAGTGTTCCAACACCACTTCTTGCTCCTAATCCAATTCTAAAAGGAAAAGAATTTAATATTGAAGTAGGTCTAGTTCCTAGAAATTCATAAGTACCCGACTGTTGAACTCCGTTTAAGAACATTTTCATAGTATGAGAAGAATCCCACTGGTATATTTGATAAAACCAACTTCCTGTTGTGAAAGTGGGGGTAACATTATAATAATTATCAAAATCATTAGCTCCAACCCCGTAAACTGTAAAAAAACTTTTACCTGATTCTACAGAATATTGATTATGAGCACTAAATCCATCAGAACCTAATGGCTGTTGGGACATAGCATAGTTGATATTAGTATCAGTATTATACAACCACATTCCTATAGTAAACGCAGTTGCGTTTTGTAATGAAGCAGAACATATAACTAAATCATTCGTCCCATCAAACACAATTGATCCCAAAGACCCCGTATTAAAAGTAGGTCCATTAGTTAACGTTCCGTTATTACCTCTACCGGATTTATCAAACCAGGTAGTACCCGAACCCGGGTAAGATTTTCTATTACCGGCATCAAGGTATAATACCAAGCCGTCATCTATTATATTTGGTCCTCCGAATGCTGACATAGTGTTTTAGATTCCGTATCTGCCTCTTAGGGCGTTAAAGTTTTGTGAAACTTCTGTTGATGAAAGTGCTCGGTTGTATATTTGGGTAGATGCTATATTACCTAATAAATAACCATCGTTAGGACCAATTCTTGCACCTATAGCACCTGCCTGAGAGTTTAATACTGTACTTGATAGATTATCTTGTGCTACTGAATTAGAAATGATTTCTGAGTTTATATAAAAATTAACACCGTTTGGAGAGGATGTACCGTTATATGTTACTGTAATATTATACCATGTGTTAATTGCAATTGGTGATGAGGCAGTTCTTACGATTATGCCATTAGTTGTGGATGTATTTCTTAAAATAAAAACAACTTGTCCGGTAGTTTCGACTGCAAACAAATATCCACGAAAACTACTATCCATTTTAGCAATTATTGCCCTAAAGGAGGATAAACTATTAATTCTAACCCAACCTGAGAGTGAGAAACTGTCTGTTCTTTCAAAATTTAATACATTTCCGTAACCTACGTAATCATTAGTTCCATCAAAAGTAATTGCCCCATTTGAATAAACAGGTCCATTAGTTAATGTTCCAGAAATACTACTACTGACGGCCACAGTATTAGACCAAGTAGTACCTGAGGATCCTGATAAGTAAGAATAAGGATTACCGGCATCTAAATTTAAAACTAGTCCATCAGTTACTATGTCCGGTATTCCATAACGGGATTTGTAGGCGTTAAAGTTTTGCCAAACGTCGAATTGGGAGAGGGATCGGTTGTAGATTTGAGTCTGATAAATACTTCCTGAAAAGAAATTACCTGGTGTATTTCCATCACTACACCCTACTTGTATTCTTTGGGAGCCGGTAAGTGTCATTGAAAATCCTGTGTTTTTTGTATTAACAGGTGCTCCATTTATATACAAAGTTAATGTTGTTGTAGGTTCATTAAAAGTTCCTACTATATTTAAAATTGAACTGGTGTTTAAAAAAACAGAGGAAGTACATTCGTAATAATAAGCACCGTTTGTTAATTTACCACCTACATGAAAAGTACTAGATCTAGTGGAAGACCATCCTAAAGTGCCGGTCTGTTCATATAAAGGACCATCGGAAGATCTAGCTACAATCATTCCTGTTCCTGTTATTCGTCTCTGATTAACCCAACCGGTTAATGTCCAGCTGTTAGGTATAAGAGTACCTGTTCCACAATCAACATAATCATCCACCCCATCAAACACAATACTTGCCTGTTTTCCAATCCCGGAAAATGTAGGACCATTAGTTAATGTACCGTTATTACTATTTCCTGATAAATCCCTCCATGTAGTACCAGTACCGGGATATGAATCTGTTTTGGCGGCATCTAGGTTTAGTACTAGTCCGTTTGTTACTATTCCTCCGGTATAATTGTATCGTGTTGCCATAGTTGTGTGTTAAAGGCCAAAGCGGCCTTTGGTTGCGTTGTAGTTTTGTAGGACTTCTTGGGCTGAGAGTGCACGGTTGTATATTTGAGTTGATGCTATACTTCCTTGCCAATAACTACCAAAAGGTTGATCAGTATTATTATAATAAGCTCCTAAACCTGTGCCTGTTGAAGAATCTAATGTAGTTGTTCTAGTACCTAAAGAAATACCATTTACAAATCCTTCATATTCTGTTATAGAATTAATTCTTATACCTAATAAAAACCATAAATTTACAGTTAAGGTTACTCCTGAAATATAACTAGAGTCTGATCCTACTCTAAGATACACATCTGTATTATTAACACCTAAATATACACGATCTGGGTCTCTATGGGCATATGCTAATCTTAACCCTGAGGTGGAAGTATTTTTTACCCATATCAAATATGTTTTTCCATCACTTGTATTAATATTAGGTAAGTTTACTCCATCATCTGTTCCATCAAAAACAATCGACCCCAAAGACCCACTATTAAACGTGGGTCCATTAGTTAATGTACCATTATTACCTCTCCCACTCTTATCCAACCAGGTAATACCTGATCCAGGGTAGGACTTGACATTACCGGCATCTAAAGCCAGCACAAGACCGTCTGTAACTATTTTAGGCGAATGGACAAAAGCCATTATTCACCTCCCATTTCAAATAATGGATTTGGATCAGTCCATTCCGGTGTAGCAAGGATTGCTAAAATTTCCTCATAAGTATAAGGTCCTTCTTTTGTAGTAAGGTTAGCAACACAGTCCGGGGTTGGTCCATCCCATTTAACAAATGTTTTAGTTCCATCTACTGATTTTCTCACAGTATCGATTGATGTTTCACATACTTGAGTAAAATCGATTTGATCTAATTCAGTTACTGAGAAGATCATAAACTCTCTGTTTTCATAGTCTTGTAATTGTTCCATAATTTTTTATTCTATTTTATTGGTTTTAAGTAATCTGCATATAACTGGCTACCGCAGATAAACTGCCTGTA
>Ga0164292_10004055_pt1 | contig 11944 bp, 7 predicted proteins | sample GEODES117metaG_FD_111486 | JGI IMG/M metagenome (GOLD analysis project Ga0164292, IMG submission 111486) | Eutrophic lake water microbial communities from Lake Mendota, Wisconsin, USA - GEODES117 metaG | ecosystem: Environmental > Aquatic > Freshwater > Lake | place: USA: Lake Mendota, Wisconsin... | reverse complement strand
ATTGTCTGGGCAGAGGATTGCTTGAAGGCCAAGTAGTCCCTGGGGCTGCAGGAGTTCATCGATTTTGGCGAAATAGCCATCCACATAGCGGTCGCCGACAGCTTCGAGCATCTCGATGGAGGCTATTTTATCAAAGCGGCCACGGAGATCGCGGTAGTCACAAAGCAAGAGTTGGATGCGGTCGCCGAGTCCCGCTTTTTGAATTCGGCGGGATGCTTCGTCGTATTGCTGTTGGGAGATCGTTACTGTGGTGATTTTGCAAGCGTAGTTTTTAGCTGCATACATACTGAAACCACCCCAGCCGCTTCCTATTTCCAAGACGTTATCGGAGGGGAGTAGGCGGAGGCGTTTGCAAAGTTTGTCGTATTTACGCCATTGTGCGGTTTCGAGAGGCTCGTCGGCCGCTTCAAAATACGCGCTCGAATAAGTCATCGAGTCATCGAGCCAGAGTTGAAAGAATTCGTTACTGAGATCGTAATGCTCTCTGATATTCTTCCGGCTCATGGTGCGGCTGTTCTGCCGGCGCATGTGAAAGGCGCGGTTGACGGCATTCAGGAGATCGAAGACGCCGGTTCTACGCGATTGGCGTGTTTGCAGGGCCTGTGTGTTGTCGGCGTTTAGGATGAACCATGCGATGACCTTGGTGAGGTCATCGGTCGTCCATTCGCCAGCCATGTAGGCTTCGGAAAAACCGATCGGGCCGTTCAGGACACACCTCTTGAAGAAATTCTCATTTCTCACCTCGATGCGTGCCTGAATGCCCGCACCGAGTCCGCCGTAGATGCCTTTGACACCATCCGGGAGGATGACCTCAAGATGGCCGAGTTTCAGTTTGGCGAAGCTATTGAGAACGAGTCGACGGAAAAACATTTCAGCAGTTGACCATGACGTTGCGCAGAGGCTTAGGCAAGTTTCGCTGCACCAAAGAGACCGCGTTTTTTTATGACATACCTCGCTGCCTCGGGGACCATGCTTTCCCAATGAGAATCTCCGGTGGCGATCATGTCCAGAACCTTGATCGAGTGTATTTGGAGGTAATCGGGGCGATAATCCTCAATGGGGCGTATGAGGTGATTGACGCGGAGGTGTTCGTAAAGGTTCTCCATGCCAGGAGGGGTGCGGAAGTTTCCACAGGTCACGAGTTCGCCACTTGGCGAGATGAAGGGATAGACGTAGAGCCGGACATTGCGTTTGAAGAGGCGTCCGAGGGCCTCCAGGATACCGCCTTCCAGGTCGTTATAGTGTTCGGGATTAAAAATCTGATTCAGGCCGGGGATACCCATGGGAAGACCGATTGGGCCTTCGCTGTAGCGGGTGAGGTAGTTCACCAGTTTATAGTATTCGCCGTAGTCGGAGATAAGTACGGTGCGTCCGAGGGCTCCGAGGAGGTCCACGCGATCAAGGAAATCCTGAAGATCTAGGGGGCCGTGGGAGAGGAGATTTTTCATGGTGATTTCCATGAGGATGGCCGGTTCTGCGTCTGTTACGCCACGCTCCTGTTCGAAGAGTCGCTTCGCGCCGTCGAGCATATCGTTCGTTACATGAGTAACTGGCCGGAAGCTGCCACGCTCCACGAGTATTGGCTTTTTGTAAAAAGCATCCGAGGCCTGAACGACCTCGCCGTCCGGACGGAATAATGTTGAACATGTGAGCTTTTGTACAACAAGTTCGAGACTCATAATGCGGTTGTCCACACCTGCAAATGCAGGGCCGGAGAAGCGAATCATATCCACTTCTATACGGCCTGGTTTGAGGTCATCAAGGAGCGAACCAATGAGTGCGCGGGGATTCTGGTGGTTAAATGCCGCCCCGTGGATGAGGTTCACACCGGTAATGCCGAGGGCTTCTTGTTGGAGAAGATTCTCGGCGTCCAGCATGCGAACATGAAGGATGATGTCGCTGAATTTTGCTCTGGGGGCGTGTTGAAAACGAAGGCCCATCCAGCCATGGGATTCATCGTGGCGGCGGAAACTTCGCGCCGCGACGGTATCTGCAAAAACAAAGAATCTCCGGTTATCTCCAGACGTAGGCCCCAAGCGCTCGATGAGTAGCTTTTGCTCGTGTTCCAGCATGGTCTCCAAGCGCTCGCGGCTCACATAGCGGCGCGAGGAACCATAGATTGCGTCGCTGAAGGTCATGTCGTAGGCGGACATCGTTTTCGCAACCGTTCCAGCCGCGCCGCCTGCGGAGAAGAAGTGCCGAGCAACCTCTTGGCCGGCTCCGATTTCAGCGAATGTACCGTAGAATCCGTTGTCCAAATTCACCCGCAGCGCCTTGCCTTGGGTCCCGCGTTCGGCGTCCGTTATTGACATGAGACCTACCCTACACAGATCGGTAGGGGTAAGGACAAAAACTTTTTAGTGAAAAAGAAAATGCCCTGCGAGGGGACTTCAATTTTCGATGAGGCTGTTCTTGCAGAGTTCGGCGTAGAGGCCGCCGCGTGTGAGCAGTTCTGTGTGGCGACCGCGTTCAGTGATGCATCCACGTTCAAGCACGAGGATTTGGTCGGCGTGGCGAACGGTGGAAAGGCGGTGGGCTATGACGAAACTGGTGCGGTTTTCCATGAGGTGGTCGAGGGCCTCTTGTATGAGACGCTCGGTAGCCGTGTCCACGCTGGCTGTGGCTTCGTCCAGGATGAGAATGGGAGGATTTTTTAGGAGGGCGCGGGCGATGGAGAGGCGTTGCTTCTCTCCGACGCTGAGTTTGACCCCGCGTTCTCCAAGTTGCGTGTGAAGGCCCTCGGGAAGTCGCTTGATAAAATCGGCGGCGTTGGCTGCGCGGAGGACTTCCCAGATTTCCTCCTCGGTGGCATCAGGTTTTCCAATTCGGAGATTTTCGGCCGTGGTCCCGTTGAACATAAAACTCTCTTGAGTCACCACGGCGATGCTGTCGCGCAGGTGGGATTTTGGAATGTTGCGCAGGGGCGTGCCGTCGATGGTGATCTCGCCACTGGTGAATTCGTAAAAACGCACAAGCAGATTCACGATGGTGGACTTGCCGGCCCCCGTTGGGCCGACGAGTGCAATCATCTCGCCTGATTTAGCTTCCAAGTTTATGCCGTGGAGGACGGGCATCTTGGGATCATAGGAAAACGAGACATTCCGGTAAACGACATGGCCCTCACGCGGGAGGTCGCTTCGTTTGCGCCCTCATCGGATTCTGTTTCGGAGTCCATGATTTCGAACACTCGATCCCCGGCGGCACGGCCTGACTGGAAAATCTGGTTCAGCTGGTGGAGGCGTCCTACGGGCTCGTAGAGATAGCGGGTGAGGACAAAAAATGCGACGAGTGCGCCGATATCCATCTTGCCTGAGATGACTTGAGATGTTCCGAAGGCGGCGACGAGGAGCAGTCCGCAGGATGATATGAATTCCATGCCAGGTTGGTAGAGCGCCCAGGCTTTCATAACGGTGAGGGTGGATTTGCGCACAACGTTGCTCGCCTCATCGAACCGCGCATGTTCGCGTGTCTCGCTGGTGTAGGTTTTGATCTGCCGGATCCCGGCGATATTATCGTGCAGCAGGGAATTCAGGGCTGAGACGGCTTTGCGCTGCTTGCGGTAGCGGGAACGCGCTGTGAGCGTGTAGGCGAGGGCGCCGGCAGCAAGGAATGGAATTGGAACGAGAACGGCTGCGGTGAGTGAAGGACTGTAGGCCAGCATGACGCCGCTGACGATGAGGATTTGAAGGATGGCCACTGTGCCTTGTTCGATGCCGTCTATGAGGACCCGCTCGACGTTCGTCACATCCTCGACAAGGCGCGTCATAATGTCACCCGTCGACCTGTTGTCGAACCAGGTGAGCGGGAGGCGCTGGATGTGTGCGTAGAGTTCGCTGCGGAGGTCGAAGATGACGCGCTGCTCGAAGTGATTGTTGAAAATAATGCGAAGGGCGTTGAGACCGTTCTGAGCAAGGAATGCCGCGAGGCTGAGGCAGACGAGTGGCAGCAGGAGCTCAGGTCGGTTTTTGCCGATGACTTGATCGACGATTTGTTGAGTGATCGCCGGGAAGACAATCACCATGAGAGTCCCTACTACCGCGCAGAAGAGCGTGGCGAAAGCGAGGAACGGGTAGCGCCTGACATAGGGTAGAACCCTGATAAAAACCTGCATGATATTTTGAATCCGCCTTAGTGTGTGAGCAGGGGGAGAATGACCTCTAGCGATTCTGTGTAGAGGGTATGACGCCCAGCCCGGCTTAGCTCTGCCAGCAGGGTATCTTCCAGTCGTCCGCGCGGAGCGGGGAGAATTTGGCGAATCTCAGGGATGCCGGGAGTTTGTATTGTGGACTCGAAAAAGTCGGATCCCACGGCGAGCTTGAGCTCGAATCGAGCGTCCGGAGATTTGATTGAAATCAGGGAGAGGTTGGGGCCGGGGATTTCGTCGATGTGGAAAGGAATGACACGGTCGTTTGCAGCAATGAAGGTTTCATTTTCGGCGTCCAAACGCCACTTCAGACGCCCCGCGAGCCATCCCAGTAGGAGGAGTGCAGAGATGCGGAAACCCGGTGCGCAGCGGAGGGAAAGAGATTCCACGCTGCTGAGGTGGGGAAATGCGGAGGCATTGTCAAACTGGCTTGCCAGAGCAAAACGCCAAGCGTGAAGGCGTGTCCAATTCAGGTCGCACAGCACGGCTGCGCTTTTCCCTGGCGAGGAGATGTGGCGGATGATCGAAAATTGATGATGCGGATTGCGCCAAGAACTGCTGTCAAAGATGAGGCGGTCCACCCAGGCCCAGAGCTTTTCATCGAGGGGCTCGGGGAAGTCGGCCTTCCACCAGAGGCAGAGCGGGAGATCGGAATCTAGATGCGAGAAGACGATATTCGGGAGTGCATTGGCCGCGTCGCCGTCCAATCGGAATGTGATTTGTTCGGAGCAAATCTGGCGAGTGTCCTTGCCAAGAAGGTGGCAATGGGCACTGATCCAGGCGCTCGCTTGCGAAGTTGGAGCTGAGGGCGTGCCCAGAATAAGGATTGCCCGACAGGGGTGGCGGCCGGCCACGGAGGCCAGCACTTCGTTATCTTCGGCAAGGCCGGCTTCGTTTTCTGTGTAAACGACGAGGTTGATCAGCGAGGCGCGGGTCTTGGTATCTCCACTTGATTCCCAGAGCTTGCCGAGTTCCTTGTCGATTTTACCAATTTCGACAGGAATGCCTGATTCTATAGATGCGCTGGTGCTCACAGGCGTCTCCATGCGCCCTCATGGCGTTTGATGAGTTCGTCGGCCTCAGCGGGCCCCCAAGAACCGGAGGAGTAAAGTGCGAGGTCGTCTGTGCGCGTGGTCCATGCCTCATGGATGGCATCGACAAATTTCCAAGCCTGCTCGACCTCATCGCGGCGGGCGAAGAGCGTGGCATCACCGCTCATGGCGTCGAGTAGGAGGCGCTCGTAGGCTTCGGGAGTGGCTTTTCCAAAACTGGTTCCGTAGTGGAAATCCATTTTGACCGGCTCGATACGCAGGCTGGAGCCCGGCATTTTGGCGCTCATGCGAAGGGAAATGCCCTCGTCTGGCTGAATGCGAATCACCAGCACATTGTCATCAATCGACTCTCCCGTTGCACGGAACAGAACCGGCGGCACGCTTTTAAAATGAACGGCGATTTCAGTGCCGGCTTTCGGCAGGCGTTTTCCAACGCGGATGAAAAACGGGACGCCTGCCCAGCGCCAGTTGTCTACATTGATTTCCATGGCCACATAAGTCTCGGTGACGGATCCGGGATTCACATTGAGTTCGTCACGGTAGGCTGCAACGCGTTTGCCATTGATCGAGCCAGCGCCGTATTGGGCGCGGACGACATGCTTGAAAACATCATCACCCGTGAGCGGGCGCAGGGAGCGGAGCACTTTCACCTTTTCGTCGCGGATTGAATCGGCATCGAGGCCGGCGGGTGGTTCCATGGCTGTGAGGCAGAGGAGTTGGAGAAGGTGGTTCTGCACCATATCGCGGAGGGCGCCGGATTTTTCGTAGTAGCCGGCCCGGCCTTCCACACCGAGCGGTTCGCTGGCAGTGATTTGGATATGGTCGATGTAGCGGGAGTTCCACATAGCCTCGAAGAGGGCATTTGCGAAGCGAAGGACGATGATGTTCTGCGCGGTCTCCTTGCCGAGGTAGTGGTCGATACGGAAAGTCTCCGATTCATCAAAAGCATTTTCAACGAGATCGTTGAGGCGCTTCGCGCTCGGGAGGTCGGTGCCGAAGGGTTTTTCAACAATGATTCGGCTCCAAGATCCTGGGCGGGCCTTGTTCAGGCCGCTCTTGCGAAGATTTTCCAAGATCACCTCGAACTGGTCTGGGCCTGCTGCAAGATAGAAGAGGCGGTTTCCACCGGTGCCCCGGGTAGAGTCCATTTCGTCAAGGCGGCGTGCAAGAGCCTCGTAACCCTCGATTTTGTCGAATTCGCTGCGGTGGTAGCAGATATTGGAGGCGAAGTTTTTCCAGAGATCGTCATTGATGCCTTGGCGGGAGAATTTATGTGCCGCTTCTTCGAGTTCGGTGCGGAAAACCTCATCTGATTTGTCTCTGCGGGCAAATCCCACAACGCTGATGGCAGGTGGCAGAGCCCCATCGGCGGCGAGATTATAAAGAGCGGGAACGAGTTTGCGGTGCGTCAGGTCGCCTGTAGCACCAAAAATAACCAAGGTGCAAGGATCGGGAATCGAGCGTTGGGCGAGTCCTTCGCGGAGCGGATTAGAGCGCAAAATATCAGTTGGCATTTCGCGAGCTTTACTATCGCCTGCAGGCAGGGAGTTCAATCGGGAAAACCCGTGTGCAAGACTTTATCGGGACTTGAGGGAACTCACGCTGGTGAGAATGCCAGCAATCATCGAGTACGCCACGATGCCAACGAATAATGCCACGAGGAGAATAATCGCTGGCTGGACGAGTGTGGTGAGGTGGGAGATGCGCGTGGTGAGGTCGCGGTCGAAGCGCTTGGCGGCACGCTCCAAGGCCGTGGCGATATCACCTGTCTGCTCGCCCACAGCAAGAATGTCCATGAGCACGGGCGGAAAAAAACCCACGCGTCGCAGGGCCGCCGCAAGGCTGGTGCCTTCTCCGACCATGCCAGAGGTTTTCATGAGAAGGTCTTTGAGAAAAACATTCATCGTTGCGGAGGTCATGAGGTTGAGGCCTTGAAGAAGGGCCACTCCATTTGAAACGAGAGTCGAAAGGGTCTGCAGCATTTCCGCGTAGAACTTGGCGCGTAGAACTGGGCCAACGACCGGAAAGTCGAGCATCGAGCGATGCCACCACTCTCGCCCAGCCGGTGTGCGTACCGCTGTGCGGGCGGACAGGATGAGGATGCCAATAAAGGAAAGGATTGCCCACCACCACTCCCCGCAGAACTCGCTCACGGAAATCAGAAGGCGGGTGATGAGTGGAAGTTTTTGCCCCGTTTTTCCAAGAAGGACGGACAATTGGGGCACGAGGAATGTCAGGAAGACAAACATCAGGACAATCGCTGAGGCAAAAACGATGGCTGGATAGAGGAGGGAAGACACTACGCGGCGGCGGAGGTCGCCGATGAGAGCAAGGTAGGCGCACTGGCGTTTGAGGATTTGAGGAAGTGCTCCGGAGACCTCGCCTGCGGCGACGAGGTTGCAGTAAAGAGGGTCGAAAGTTTTTCCACAGTCCTGAAGGGCTGCGGAAAAGCTGAAACCGTCGCGCACTCGCTGGCGGAGGCGAGCGGCGATTGGTTGGACGCCGGATTTCTCCTGCCGCTGCTCGATGACTTTCAGTGCGCCTTCAAGCTTGAGGCCGGCCTCAAGGAGTTCGGCGAGTTCTTCGGTGAAATAAAGCAACTGGGTTGTGTTCAGCCGGGGTAGGGGATCGTTGGCTGCGGCAGTCGGTGCTTTCTTGGTGGCGGCGGTCGATACTCCGCTTTCCGAGACACTCACGGGTTGGAGGCCTTGGTTCCGTAGAAGGCGGTAGGCGTCGCTTCGTGAAATGGCGGCGATTGTTCCCGTTGTCACCGTCCCCGAGGCGTTGCTCGCTTTGTAGGAAAAGTCGCCCATGGTTCTGCTACTCGTCCAAAACCTGCAGTTCGCTGGATGTCACGCGAACGACTTCCTCCACCGAAGTGACGCCATGGGCGACGGTTTCCCATCCGGCCTTGCGAAGCGGGACCATACCCTCGCGGATGGCGAGTTCGCGGAGTTCGTTTGCGGGAGCACGCCGCTGGATGAGTTCCTGCATGCGAGGTGTCATCTGACAGATTTCAAAAAGGGCTGTGCGGCCTGAGAAACCCGTATTCCGGCAGTGGGGACAGCCAACTGGCCTCCGGATTTTGTCTGCCCACTCCAGCGGGAAGCCCATGGCAGCGAGGTCTTCTGCTTTATACTCGGCTTGCTGGGAGCAGTGTTTGCAAAGACGGCGCACTAGGCGCTGTGCGATGAAGGCGCGGACAGCGGAACCCACAAGAAAAGGCTCCACTCCCATGTCCAAGAGGCGGGTGATGCCGCCCACTGCGTCGTTTGTGTGGAGTGTGCTGAAGACCAAATGCCCCGTGAGCGCAGCTCGTATGGCGATTTCCGTTGTTTCGAGATCGCGCATTTCACCGACCATGACGATGTTGGGATCGCCACGAAGGATGCTTCGGAGGGCGGTGGCGAAAGTCAGGTCGATCTCCGGTTTTACCGCGATTTGGATCACGCCGTTGAGCTTGTGCTCAACCGGGTCTTCGATTGTAACGATGCGACGCTCCATCGAGTTGATGGCGCTTAGAAAGGTGTAGAGCGAAGTGCTTTTTCCCGAGCCTGTGGGGCCTGTCACGAGCACGATGCCGTTGGGAATGGAAATGAGACTGCGAATGCGTTTTTCATTTTCCGGGTCGAGTCCGAGTCCCGAGAAGTCGAATTGTTGCTGGCCGAGCAGTCGCAGGCTCACGCTCTCTCCGTTTACGCTAGGAATGGTTGCCACGCGTACATCGATCGGTGCACCTGCGATTTCGAGGGCGATGCGCCCGTCTTGTGGACGCCGACGCTCAGCGATATCCAAGCCAGACATGATTTTGAGTCGGGAGATGAGAGAATCCTGCAGTATCTTGATCCGTTGCGGAACAGGAACCTCCTGAAGGACGCCATCGATGCGATAGCGGATGCGCAGGTCGTGGCCGAGTGGTTCGAAATGGATGTCGGTGGCACTTTGCTGGAGTCCCTCGCGTAGAATTTGATTCACAAATTTCATCACCGAGGCTTCGGAGTCATCCTCGTCGATCACATTGACCTCCTCCTTGGCTCCACCGGGCAGGTCGTCTTCACGGCCCTCTAGAAGTTCTTCGAAGGTATCCGCGCCGACACCGTAGGTTTTTTTGAGCGTCTCCACAAGGCGGCTGCGTGAAGTCATGACGAGACTCACCGGACCATGCCAGTGCTGGGTGACAGCCTGCCATGTCGGGTAATCGAAAGGATCGAAGGTTAAGAGACTCAACTCGCCTCCAGGCACTGCGACTTCTGGCAAAACGATCTGGCCCAGCGCCAGTCGAGCGGGGAATTTGTCCCGCACATTTTCGATTGGGGCGACATCCTCCTCCTCGCGCCATGGGATTCCAAGTTCGGAGGCAAGGGCTTTCAGGAACGGTAATTCCTGTACGAGCTTGGAATCGAGCAATGCTGCTATGGGAGAGCGCTGGGCAAAAGCGGCGCGGACGAGCACATCGCGGCATTTGTCGAGATCATCCAAGCCGGTGAGTTGCGCCAGGCGGAGAAGGTCGTCAGTTGTATTGATCATTGCTCCAAGGCCAGCGGAATTTTTTTTTCTTCTCGGATGGTAGCGGTGTCGGAGTCCAGACAGCCGGCGGTCTTTTCTGCTCGGCGATTGGCGCAGTCATGGCCTGTCCATCGCGGCCAAGCGGGGATCTGTCGCCTTCGTATGCGCTGGCTCTCATTAGCTCATGATTCGAGTCCACGACGAAGGGTTGGATCATGACGATAAGCTCATTCTTTCTGACTTTGGACTGCGTGCGCCCGCCAAGTAGTGATCCCACAACGGGAATATCTGAAATGTAGGGCATGCCTTCCACGCCGCGCTCCTTGTCTTCGGAAATCAAGCCACCAAGCACTATCGTTGCGCCATTAGGCACGCGGACGCTGGTGGTGATTTCTTGTGTGGCAATAATAGGAACTTTGTTCCCGGAGATGGTATCTGTGCCGACTACATTATCATTGGTTTGGGCGATAATCAGGTTCACCTCTCGGTCAGAATTGATGAGCGGGATGACTTCAAGTTTTAGAACGACATCTTGGTATTGGATGTTTGAAGTGATTGCGCTGCCGTTTCCGCTAGCGCCGCCGCCAGTCGGTGTGGTGAGCGTTTGTGTGGGAACTGGCACTTTTTGACCCGATAGGATTGTGGCCTTACGGTTGTTTGTTGTGTAAATTACTGGTCTTGATAGTGTTCTAAATCTTTCTGTGCTTTCCAAGAAGCGGGCAAAGACATCCACCGAATCTGCGATGGTTCCGTAGACAGTGAGTCCGGCGAGGGAGGAGAGACCGTTCGTAGTTAGTGAACCAGGGTTCACTATGGATGCCGCATTTGGGAAAACGCCATTAGGTAGGAGACTCGGGCTCAGCGATGTGGCAGCCGCTCCATTGCCATCGCTGTTGCCGAGGAGATTATTGAGGGGTTGGAATCCTTTGTTGCGAATGAGATAGCTAACACCGTAGTCCACTCCCTTACTCAGGCGCAGTTGGCCGATCACGACGGCAAGATAGACTTGCTTGGGGCGCTGGTCGAGGATGTCTAGGATCTGCTTAGCACGGGCTTTGCTTTCAGGTGGACCGAAAATGATGATACTGTTTGAGTTATTGTCCGCAATCAGTCGAATTTCTCCGATGGTGGCTGATTGTGGGGCGCCCTGCTGGGTTTCATCGCTGAGGCGGTCGGGACGGTTAAGACCATCGCCGTTGGCGCTACCGATTCCAGCACTGGAGTTATTGTTAGTGTTTTGGTTTACAGGATTGTTGTTTGATCTGTTTTGGCTGGTTTGTGGATTGCCACCTTGTTTCTCGGAATCCGCATCACTGAGCATGTCCGTGAGAACTGGGAAGACATCGTTGACTGGAACATAATTGAGGATTCGGGTGAAGGGCTGCTCGAAATTTCCGGCGGAATCGAGTTGGGAGATCACATCGCGGACATAACGGTAATTTTCCACTCGGGTTACGACGAGGATGCGGTTGGTGCGTTTATCGGCTAGGAATTTTGCCTTTCCGGAAATGAGACGGTTTTCGTAGCGAGCGTCAGAGGCCCCACCTCCAGCTTGCGGGGCTTCGGGATTTTGCGGATTGGCGGGAGTCTGTTGTTGCATGGTGGAGCCGCTTGCTTTCGCGGGATCCTCCTTGCCGAACATCTCGTCGAGGATTTCAACAATGCGTTCCGCATTGGCGCGCTGGAGTTGAACGAACTCGGTCACGACCCGGGCTGGTTCGACATCAATCAAATCCAAAATTCCGAGAGCCTTTCGGATGATAGGAGTTTTATCCGTGAGAATAATTGCGTTGGTGTTTGGCACCGGAACCACGGAACCGTAGGCATTGATCTGCACAACGCCCTGCAGAACGGCGATAGCCTCTTCGGGGGATATGAATGATAGGGGTTTGTAGAAGCTCAGTACCTTGTCGCCATCGACTGGTAAGTACTGAATCTCGCTAACGAGTGGTAGGCCCTCTGTACGAGGTGCCCGGCTGGGACCGAGAATTTTGATCGTTTGATCATCCACCGGAACGATGCTGTAATTATTCATCAACAGGGAGCTTTCAATGATCGCGATGGCGTCCTGACGGCTAACCGGCTTGGCGACCATTATCGAGAGATCCTGACCGGCGAGGTTCGAGTCCCGTATGATACGTTTTTCGGTGAGTGTTTCGTAAAAGGAAATCACATCCAACACGGAGTTGCGCGGGAAAGTGATGCTAATAGATTCGGCAGGGGTGGGGGGCGGTGGTGGAGT
>Ga0164292_10004054_pt1 | contig 11947 bp, 9 predicted proteins | sample GEODES117metaG_FD_111486 | JGI IMG/M metagenome (GOLD analysis project Ga0164292, IMG submission 111486) | Eutrophic lake water microbial communities from Lake Mendota, Wisconsin, USA - GEODES117 metaG | ecosystem: Environmental > Aquatic > Freshwater > Lake | place: USA: Lake Mendota, Wisconsin... | reverse complement strand
ACGGCAAGCGCGCGAATCATCGAGATATCGTCAAAATAGTGTGGGTTGTCGTGACCGGACGCTGGTGGCAACTTTCCTTCTAGAAGATTTCTCAAAGCAATCTTGGTACCGGTACGGGCGCGAATATCGCTTAGCGTTTCAGCCAGGAGAGTCCACTCAGCCAAAGATTCTTGAGAGTTCAGCAAGTATCCCGCCACAAAAGCAAACCATTCTGTGTCATCTGATGGTCGCGGATTGAGCATGTAACTTGGTTGGGCGTGTGTGTATGGAAATGGACGAGTGGTTTGTTTGTTGTTATCAGCAAATTCGCCCAGAGTTTTCATGCGTGCGATTCGCTTAGGCGCCAAGATTGCAAGCCTGTGAGTCGCAGACGGTAATGCTGAACTCTCGCCAAATGACAAACCAAAGATTGTTCCTGTGATGCGATCCTTGATATCAATCTTCATGCTGCCACCTTTAACAATTCTTCCGCCATGGCGTAAGGATTCAGTCCCTTTGCGAACTGGAGACAAGTTCCACCGACGCTTGTGACCGCTCCCTTCCAGTTATCTGGAATCGACGCATATCCCGCAAGTGCGCCGGCAACCGCTCCTGCCATTGCAGCGATGGTGTCGGCATCACGACCGAGATTGACTGCAAAGAGAAGTGTTTTAGCAAAATCACCCTCTCCGTATAGCACTGAAGCCATGGCGAGGGATACCGCTTCTGGAGCTAAATCAGCATAGAAGTAATCTGTTACTGCGACCTTATTCAAGAGCAGATCTGCGATCTCATGTACTGGCTTTTTGCGATTCGCATTAACAGCATCTCTTACCAACACCATAGACCTATAGGTCCAGGAATTTTTTGGAATCATTGTGAGTGAATCATCAAATGCAACGTTGAACTCTTTACCTGACATTGCCGCTGCTATAGCAACTGCGATTACTACTCCTGAGTGTATTCCCTCACCAGAGTGGCTCACCATTCCATCTGCAACAGTGATCTTCTTGGTTAGCTCATAATCAGGATGAGCAAGTACTCCGATAGGAGCTACTCGCATCGCAAGTCCATCGCTCCACGCATGGTTGTGTTGTCCACTTTGTGGAGGTCTAAGACCTTTTCGTAAATTTGCGATGGCATTCATCTCGGAGAAGCCCGCACCTGCAAAGGCCGCGGTCTGCGAACAAACTTTCTCTAACCAATAATCTGCGAAGTTATCTGCTGTGATTGATTTTCCATATTTAAGAAGTGCACTTCCGGTAAGAAGAGCATACTCGGTATCGTCACTTCCTCCAGGTGTCATGTTTACAAAATCTGAGACTGAACCGTAGGTGCTACGAATCTGCTCGGCCGACATTCCTTCGACGGGTCGCCCTAGCGCATCACCGACTGCCAAACCTGCCATCGCGCCTTGAGCGCGTAATAGAGTCGATGTCATTTGGCTCGGTACAACGGTGGATTGGAATAAATCTTCTCGCGCGCAAGGGCAACGCGAGATTCTCGTGCTGCGTCTTTCTCTGCAATATTTCGAGCAATGGCGGCCATGGTCTTACCTAGGGCTAGAAAATCACGTTTACTTTCGCGCTCTACTGTCTCAACCCAATCTTCCGGAATTGAATTTCGGCCATTCATTGCTCCAGAAATTGCACCCAGCATTGTTGCGATTGAATCGGAATCTCGCCCATAATTAATGGCGCCTAATACGCCCTCTTTAAAGTTTCCACGAGTAATCTTGAGAATCGCTAGAGCGATAGGCAACTCTTCAATCGCACGTAGTCGAGAAGGTTTTCTTGCGTCTGGGCCTGGTTCTCGGTACGCCTCTGCCATGGAATCAAAAGGCGCAATAGATCTTCGCAATTCTTGAAGTCCAGCACGCCAATCCGAAATGGTTTCTGCTGTCCTTAATATTGTCTGAATAGCAGATTTCGTACCGTCATGAGCCAGGTCGACAGCTATCTCCAGAATCTCATCTACTTTCGTCTGCGGCGTAATTGCAGCTGCAACAGCAGCAGCAAAGACTCCAGCAGCTTCGCGACCATAACTCGATTGATGTGCACCGGCAATATCTATTGCCTCTTTATATGCGGCTTCTGGAGCTCCTGCGTTAACAATTCCGACGGGAGCCATATACATCGTTGCTCCGCAGTTGACCATATTTCCAACGCCAGCCTCGCGCGGATCAGCGTGAGAATGATGGAGTTTATGTACTAACCACTTCTCAGCATGAAAAACTCGATGGATCAGAAGAGTTTCTTGATGAAGTTCAGGAATCCAGCGTTTCTTCTCAATCAATTCGGGGATTATGTGTGCAGCAAAACTATAAGCATCGAGGTGATCGCCAACATGAGAGTAGACGCTTACTAAAGATTCGGTCATCAATGAGTCATCAGTGATGTGTCCATCACCCTTATGGAAAGGCGAAACAGGTCGAGCGTTCTGCCAATCAGGATTAAATGGCGGAACAATCCCTTCTACAAATCCCCCATATCGACGCTGAATTTGTTCTGGCGAATATCCTTCTGTTGCACCGCCCAGCGCATCACCGATTGCAGCTCCGGTGAGCGCTCCTATCGTTGCATGCTCCAACGCCGTCATCTCTTCTCCTTCATCATTCAAAGTTTTTCTTTGGCACGCTGCATATTGAGTATCGCTGCTGCAAGGATCGCCATTTCATAGTGGGAAATGGCGATCCTTGAGCAACCCCTCGTTAACTCAGGAAAGTTTCCATTCTGAAGTCAACACTTATCGGATGGACTTCCAGCCATCATTTAAGCGTTTAACCATTTCAGCACGGGTTATCCTTCCTTGGACCCATTGTTGCCATGTTGGTTGCGCAACTGTGTCTTTCCACTTCTGGTACGCCGGAACCTGAACGAATGGAGCAACGGTGAGAGCACCGGCATCGTTCAAGATCTGAGTCCAACCAGGGCTACTCTTTTTGAGATCAAGAGCAGTTTTGGCTGCGCCTGTTGTGGAAGGAATCAGCGCTTCTGCCAGCGCCATTGATGTGAGATTGTCATCTCGCATCATGTAGCGGATAAATGCAGCAGATTCTTTCTTGTACTTGCTCTGTGATGAAACAGAGAGAGTTTGTGGATTCGCACCTTGTTGGTTAGAGACGCTTCCTGCTGGAAGTGGTAGAGCTGTCCAGTTAAAGCCCTTCTCTTTTGCCGCAATATCAAGGTCTGATGCAACATAACTTGCACCAAACATGATTGCTGTCTTGCCAGCAATGAACGGAGCGATATTTGCGCCACCGCCAAGAACGATGGAGGCAGGATCGATTGACTTATCTTCATAAATCATCTGGTGAATACGTGTAGGGACTTCGAGTTCCCTATTTGTGATGCTGAGTGAAGCACCACCAGAAGAAGTAAGTCCACGGAAGTAGGTTCCACCAAAGTTAGTGCTCATAATCATGAATAGCGCAGCAGGCTGACGTAGAGCCCAAGCTAAGCCATATTCATTAGTTGTAGTGAGCTTCTTTGCAAGAGTGCGAAGTTCATCCCATGTCATGGTGTTCTTGGGAATTTCAACTCCGGCTTTCTTGAACTTATCAACGTTTGCGAAAGCAGTGTAAGTCTGCGTCATCAATGGTACTCCGTAGAGTCGACCACCGAAACTGCTGACTTTCCATAGCCCTGCTGGCATCGTTGATTTCAACCTCGACATATCGCGCGTCAAATCAGCGAGATAGCCACCCTTGGAATACGAAACGATGGATGCCGCTTCGCTGGTGAAGATATCTGGCGCAGTTCCGCCCGCAAATGAGGTAGTTAACTTGTCTAAGTAGTTATTGACGTCAACGTAGACGATCTTTACCTTCACATTTGGATTTTCTTTATTCCAATTAGCCACAATCTTCTCAGTAGCCTCTGTTGTGGCCTTGAGATAATGGAATGACCAATATGTTAATTCGATTCCTGCAGCTTTTGCTGGGACAGCAAGAGTTGCTCCTAGTAGCGATACTAGAAGTGCAAAAACGGAAAGAATCGATGCTCGCTTACGGAATTTCGTAGTCGAACGAGGGTTCATTTTTTTCCTCCGTTAGTAGGTGTGTTTATTTCCATCGATCCATTAGCCCTTTACTGCTCCGGCCAATAGTCCGCTGGAAATTCTGCGTTGGATGATTCCAAAAACCACAAGGGATGGAATCGTTGCGAGGAATGCGCCGGCCGCTAATGGACCTAGCAAAACTTGACCTTCTGACCCAACAAATCTTGCAAGAGTCAGAGGGAGAGTTTCCTTCTCGGGTGTTTGAATGAGAACAAGTGCAAAGAAAAATTCGTTCCAGGAGTTCAGTAAGGTAAAGAGTGAGGTCGCAACAATTCCTGGCGTAAGGAGTGGAATCACAATATTTCGTAAAATTTGGAACATTGAGGCGCCATCAATTGCGCCAGCCTCTTCAAGATCTACCGGGATATTCGCAACATAACCGCGCAACATCCATAACGCGAATGGAAGATTTGCAACAACATAGACGAGCACCAGGCCAGGCAGAGAATCAAGAAGTCCCAGCGCTCGAATGGCGAGGAAGAGCGGAATAATCACCAGAGAAAGTGGGAAGACTTGGCTGAAAAGAATCCAGCCTGTAGCTGCTTTGGCATAGAACGCACGAAGTCGTGCCATGGCATAACCGGCAGGTATCGCCACAATCATCGTTAAGAATGTTGATGCAACAGCAACTATTGCGCTGTTTGCAGCGGAACGAACTAATCCGCGTTTCTCGAGAATATCGATGTAATTTTGAATGTAAAAACCCTCGGGAATGATGGATTGGTCTAGCTCAAGAAGTTCAATTGGTGTTTTGAATGAAGTAATAAACATCCACAAAAAAGGGAAGCCGAGGAAAATCAGGTACAAAAACACAACTACGTATTGGAATGCGATGCCTATTGAGAAGCGTTTTTGGATTGCCATTATTTCTCGTCCTGCCTCGAGCGAGCTTTGAGGTAAACCAACAACATTAACATCACAGAAATAGTCATCACTATTCCCATTGCTGCCGCATAACCAAAGTTTCCATACTTAAATGATTCGTTATAGACAAACAGAGCTGGTAGGTAGGTTTTACCGCCAGGGCCACCTGCAGTAAGAACAAAGATGAGTCCAAAGGAGTTGAAATTCCAAATAATGTTAAGTGCAATCAAAGCGGTAGTGATTGATCGTACGGCTGGCAATGTCACATAACGGAATCTCTGCCAGGCATTTGCTCCATCAATCTTTGCTGATTCAATAACTTCTTGAGGAATTCCTTGCAACGCAGCAAGAATTGAAACAGTGATGATTGGCATTCCCACCCAGGCACCAATCACAACAACTGTTGGAAATGCCGTCCCAAAGTCGCCAAGTAAATATTTGTCAGCGAATGGAAGCTTGAAGAATCTTAAAATCGAATCAACGGGGCCAATTCCTGGATTGAGCAAGATCTGCCACATGATTGCGACAATGACGGGTGGCATTGCCCATGGAACCAACGAAAGAACTCGCATTAATCCTAAGAATCTAAGATTCTGATTAAGTAGAAGAGCTAAACCAAAACCAAGGAAAAGTGAAAGAGTTGTGACAGCTAGCGCCCAGATAACGCCAATTTCAAAAGAATCCCAGAAGAAAATATCTCCTGCCAAGCGACGAAAATTCTCTAATCCAATGAACTTTGGCTGGAAACCCAGGCCTGCTTGTAGATCAGTAAAACCAGTCCAAACCGCTTGAATTAAGGGGACGATACTGAGCAAAAGCAAAGGAATGAAGGCTGGAATCGTAAAGAGCCAAGCCCCTCGGTTATAGAGCTTTCCCTTTCCTTTGTTTTCTCTAGTTAACTTCATAGCTGGCTCGAATCACGAATCACAATTGATGGTTTGAGTTCAACTTTGCGAGGCGGAAGAGTTGCATCGTTCATTCTTTCGAGGAGAAGCTGAGCGGCGATTTCACCGCGTTGTTCCGCTCGAAGGTCAATGCTGGTGAGCGAAGGGGAGAGAATCTTTCCTAACTCAGTGTTATCCATACCAATTACTGCAATATCTGGCCCAACAATAATCTTGTTATCTAAAAGAATCTTGATTACGCCGGCAGCAATAAGGTCATTTGCACAAATGATTGAATCAAACTTCTTTAATAAATTCGCAGACTTCACACCTTCAATTGCTGCTTCGCTTGTAAAGTCAGAAAGAAAGATGATGGAGTCGTCGTTAATCTTTAATTTGTATTTTTCCATCGCCGCGATAAAGCCTTTATAACGTCTTTTTCCAGGATTGGTTGCTAATGGTCCGTTCACAAATGCAACTTTTTTCCTTCCTGTTTCTTTCAGGTGAGCCACAGCCATCTCGATACCCTTGCTGGAATCGATAGAGACATTATCTATTTTGATACCTTGCGGGAGCGTTCCGATAAGTACAGTTGGTACTCGTAGCTCCTTAAGTAATCCTGTGATCTTTTCATTTGTCACAATCGGCGAGATGATTAATCCATCCGCATATCCACTGCCGAGTCCTTGGAGATGTTGCGCAATTTCTTTCTCATTGCTAACGGATGTTGAAAGTACCAAGCGATACTTGGAATCTCGCAAAACTCGACTAATGCCACGTGTCAGAGCCAAATAAGCAGGGTTACCCACATCGGCAAACGAGAGGCAGATCTGTTCGGAGGCTTGAACCTTTAAGGCGCGCGCTGCGGAATTCGGGTGGTAACCCAGCTCCTCAATCGCCGCGCGGACCCGCTTTTCTGTGGCGGGGCGAGCCAAAGTCCCATTGATTACGCGGGAAACCGAGGCAACTGATACCCCCGCACGCTTGGCCACAAGGCCAATCGTTGGTTTCTCACCCATCCCGGCTCCTTTACAAGGAAACTGTAATCGTTTACAGTTTCCTTGCCTTTAGTATCTACAACTTTTGGAAGGAGTCAAGAGAGCCACAGAATTTTTTAATTCACATAACTCTTGTAGCTCTTTTTACATGAACTTTGTTTCGCCGTGTTCAAAAACAAAGATAAGGTTGCAATATGTCTGATGAAAATTTAGAAGTTATAGATATTCAGCCCCAACAACTTGCCTCAGTTCAAGCACGACTTGGTTCATTCTTATTGGACCTTGGCTTGATGGTTGTCACACTCTTCTTTGGCTGGGTGATTTGGAATCTCTTTACCTGGCAAACTGGTCAGACTCCAGCAAAAAGAATTCTGAAGCAAGTCGTTGTTGATGCAAGGACTGGCGAAGTTTTCACATGGTCACGTATGGCGTTACGCGAATTCGCAGTCAAAGGTGCGGCTGGAAATATCGCTGGTGGCGCATCAAATGGAATTACTTTTGTGATTGATAGCCTCTTTGTATTCCGCGATGATCGCAGAACTGTTCACGACTTAATCGTGGGCAGTAAAGTGATTCAGCTGTAATTACGCAGTAGGCGCTTCAGCGAGGTCTTCCGGAGTATCTGGAAGAGCTTCGCGTGGCGTACCCTTGAATGTAAAGGTTTCTTTTCCTTCGTCACCTTCAACATCAATCAGAATAATCTGACCACTCTTTACTTCACCGAAGAGAATCTTCTCGGATAGCGCATCTTCGATTTCGCGCTGAATTGTGCGGCGAAGAGGGCGAGCACCAAGAACAGGGTCGTAACCGCGCGCTGCAAGTACTGATTTAGCGCGTGAAGTGAGTTCGATTCCCATGTCCTTCGCCTTCAAGCGAGTCTCGAGGTTTGCAACCATGAGATCAACGATCTGGATGATTTCATTCTCAGATAGCTGGTGGAAGACGATGGTGTCATCAATGCGGTTAAGGAACTCAGGGCGGAAGTGATTCTTCAATTCATCCTGAACTTTGTTCTTCATGCGCTCGTAATTTCCAAGTGCATCGTTGACGTTGGTGAAACCAAGTGAGAGCGACTTAGAAATATCGCGAGTTCCAAGGTTTGTGGTCATGATGATCACAGTGTTCTTGAAATCAACTTGGCGACCTTGAGCGTCGGTGAGGCGTCCTTCTTCAAGTACTTGGAGAAGTGAGTTGAAGATATCTGGGTGCGCTTTTTCGATTTCATCGAAAAGCACAACAGAGAATGGACGGCGACGTACTTTTTCAGTGAGCTGTCCGCCCTCGTCATAACCGACATATCCGGGAGGAGCGCCGAAGAGACGTGAAGCGGTGTGCTTCTCGGAGTACTCAGACATATCGAGTTGAATCAACGCATCATCATCACCAAAGAGGAATTGGGCGAGAGTGCGGGAAAGTTCAGTCTTGCCAACGCCAGAAGGACCAGCGAAGATAAATGATCCACCAGGACGCTTTGGATCTTTAAGTCCAGCGCGAGTGCGACGGATTGCTTGTGAGAGCGCATGGATTGCTTGCTCTTGTCCGATAACGCGCTTGTGGAGTTCGTCTTCCATACGAAGTAGTCGAGAAGTTTCTGCTTCGGTGAGTTTGAAGACTGGGATTCCTGTGGCGGTGGAGAGAACTTCAGCGATGAGTTCTTCATCAACTACAGCAACAACATCAAGGTCTCCGGCTTTCCAGGACTTTTCGCGCTCTGACTTCTCAGCCATAAGTTGCTTTTCCTTGTCGCGAAGGGAGGCCGCTTTTTCAAAATCTTGTCCATCAATTGCCGATTCTTTTTCTTTACGGACATCAGCAATCTTGTCATCGAAAGCGCGTAGTTCTGGTGGCGCAGTCATGCGACGGATACGAAGGCGTGAGCCAGCTTCATCGAGAAGATCGATTGCTTTATCTGGAAGGAAGCGATCAGAGATGTAGCGATCTGCAAGGGTTGCAGCAGCCACGATTGCCTCATCGTTAATAGAAACTTTGTGGTGTGATTCGTAGCGATCACGGAGACCTTTGAGAATTTCAATGGTGTGCGCAAGTGATGGCTCAGCAACCTGAATTGGTTGGAAACGACGCTCGAGAGCGGCATCCTTTTCGAGGTGCTTGCGATATTCATCAAGAGTTGTTGCGCCGATTGTCTGGAGCTCGCCACGCGCCAGCATTGGCTTCAAGATGCTTGCTGCATCGATTGCGCCTTCTGCTGCGCCAGCGCCAACGAGTGTGTGAATTTCGTCGATGAAAAGAATAATGTCGCCACGAGTGCGGATTTCTTTCAGAACTTTCTTCAAACGCTCTTCGAAATCACCACGGTAACGAGAACCAGCCACAAGTGCGCCGAGATCGAGTGAGTAGAGCTGCTTATCTTTCAAAGTTTCTGGGACATCGCCTTTGATGATCGCTTGTGCAAGACCTTCGACGACGGCGGTCTTACCAACGCCTGGTTCACCGATGAGAACTGGGTTGTTCTTGGTGCGACGTGAAAGAACCTGCATCACACGTTCGATTTCTTTTTCACGGCCGATGACCGGATCGAGTTTTCCTTCACGAGCAGCGGTTGTGAGGTTACGACCGAATTGATCAAGAACGAGTGAGGTAGATGGAGTTCCTTCTGCAGGACCAGAAGCAACTGCTTCTTTTCCTTGGTAACCAGAGAGAAGTTGAATAACTTGTTGGCGAACGCGATTTAAATCAGCGCCAAGTTTTACGAGAACTTGAGCAGCAACGCCTTCACCTTCGCGGATAAGTCCAAGAAGAATATGTTCTGTGCCAATGTAGTTGTGGCCGAGTTGGAGCGCTTCGCGAAGTGAGAGTTCAAGAACTTTCTTAGCGCGTGGAGTAAATGGAATATGTCCAGACGGTGCTTGCTGGCCTTGTCCAATAATTTCTTCGACTTGAGAGCGAACCGCTTCAAGTGAGATGCCGAGTGATTCCAAACCTTTTGCGGCGACGCCTTCGCCTTCATGGATGAGACCAAGGAGGATATGTTCGGTACCAATGTAATTGTGATTGAGCATGCGAGCTTCTTCCTGCGCGAGGACAACAACGCGGCGGGCTCGGTCGGTAAAGCGCTCAAACATCTGTGGTGCTCCTTTTATCTCGTCGGGCTAGCGTATAAGAGGACGCCGAATGGGGCGACACCTATTTCTAACCTCGCAACAGACTCTAGATATGGGAATCTGTGAGGGTAATAACCGCAAGATTTGGGTTTTTATGCCCCAAGCGGCTTAAAGAATCTTGAGCATGCGGGTATTGCCGAGGGTGTTGGGCTTCACACTCTCCAGATCCAAGAATTCGGCGATACCTTCGTCATACGAGCGCAATAGTTGTTGGTACACATCGGGCTCGACGGGCGCGCCTTGTATTTCATTAAATCCATGTTTGCCAAAGAATTCAGTTTCAAAAGTTAAACAGAAAAGTCTCTTTAGGCCGAGAGATTTCGCTCTTTCAATAATTGCAGTGAGTATTTGGTGGCCGATTTTCTGTGAGCGGAATTCTTCATTCACAGCAACAGTACGAACTTCGCCGAGATCCTCCCACAATACGTGGAGCGCTCCACAACCAATAATGGCGCCATCTTTTTCCGCAACGAAAAATTCTTGGACTGATTCATACAACATGACCGTCTCTTTAGAGAGCAAGCGGCGTTGGAGTGAATAGGTATCAATGATTGTGCGGATTGCTTTGATATCTGAGGTGCGTGCGGGACGAATAGCGACGGACATATTTATTCTTCTGTTTTAACCAATGGGAAGAGGATTGTTTCGCGAATTCCGAGACCGGTAAGTGCCATCAATAAACGATCGATTCCCATTCCCACTCCACCCATCGGAGGCATGCCATGTTCCATGGCGCGTAAAAAATCTTCATCAACTTGCATCGCTTCTAAATCACCTTTAGCGCCGAGCTTTGCTTGTTCGACAAGTCGTTCACGTTGGATAACCGGGTCAACAAGTTCTGAGTAGCCGGTAGCTAATTCGAATCCATCAACATAAAGATCCCACTTCTCAACAATTCCGGGAGTATCGCGATGTTCGCGAACTAGCGGTGAGGTATCAACGGGATAACCCATAACAAAAGTTGGGGCTTGGAGATTTTCTCTATAGACGTGCTCAAAAATCTCTTCGGCAAGCTTGCCGTGAATCCACTTCGGATCGATTTTCAGCCCGATTTTGTGAGCAATTTTCTTGAGATCATCGAATGAAGATTGCGGAGTTACAGTCTCACCAACTTTTTCCGAGATCGCGTCATAGAAATTAACTTCACGCCATGTGCCTCCGAGATCGCTGATGCGACCATCGTGGTGCGTCACTTTATGTGAGCCCGCAACAGCAAGAGCTGCATTCTGGATGAGATCTTGGGTGAGGGCCTTCATATCCCGCCAATCAGCGTATGCCCAATACATCTCAAGCATCGCAAATTCGGGAGAGTGGCTCGAGTCGGCGCCTTCGTTGCGGAAGTTACGATTGATTTCAAATACTTTTTCTAGGCCACCGACCACGCATCTTTTCAAGAAAAGTTCGGGTGCGATACGCAAAAAAAGGTCGATATCGTAGGCATTACTAAATGTTTTAAAAGGGCGAGCAGCAGCGCCACCATGCATGACTTGAAGCATGGGAGTTTCGACTTCGATGAAATCACGCTTATCAAATGTGTCGCGCAAGGATTTCAAAACTTTGGGGCGAATACGTGCGGTGTCACGCGCTTCTGGGCGAACAATAAGATCGACATAGCGCATGCGAACGCGAGTCTCTTCGTTTAATGGATTGTGTTCATTAGGTAGTGGACGTAGCGCTTTTGATGCAAGAGCATACGAATTAGCGAGGATGGAAAGCTCGCCACGCTTGGAGGTAATTACCTCACCTGTAACGCTGACGATATCTCCAAGATCAATATCTGATTTCCAATTTTCTAGAACCTGCTCGCCGACTTTGTCGAGTGAGAACATCGCTTGAAGTTCAGTGCCATCGCCTTCACGGAGCGTTGCAAAACAGAGTTTTCCAGTATCGCGCTTAAAAATAATTCTTCCTGTGACACTTTCGGTAACGCCAGAAGCTTTATCAATCTCGAGATCTTTGAAGCGTTCGCGAATTTCTTTCAGGGTTGCGGTGCGCGGGACTCCGACGGGATAGGGCGAGATACCGCGACCAAGAAGTGCTT
>Ga0164292_10004050_pt1 | contig 11950 bp, 8 predicted proteins | sample GEODES117metaG_FD_111486 | JGI IMG/M metagenome (GOLD analysis project Ga0164292, IMG submission 111486) | Eutrophic lake water microbial communities from Lake Mendota, Wisconsin, USA - GEODES117 metaG | ecosystem: Environmental > Aquatic > Freshwater > Lake | place: USA: Lake Mendota, Wisconsin... | reverse complement strand
GAGAAAGCCGAACAACAATCGCGACAAGGACTGGTTCGACTGCTGCGGTTGGCCAATCGCAAGGCGATCAAAAGCCAGCTCGCATGGCTGCCGGGAATCGACCGCGCTCAGGTCCAATTGCGCCGCTGGCTCAAGCCAGAGCAACTGCAGGAGCTCCTCGGCAACTTGCTGGTGCGGGTCGGACTGGTCGATGAACAGCCGCTGCCACGCAACCGGACACAGTTTGAGTTGCGACAAAAGGCGGCTGTCGAGCAAATCGGACTGGCGACGCAGGAACTCGTAAAGTGGTTGCCGAAGCTGGGCGAATCGGGCCAGGCGCTATCGCTGTCTTTGGAGCAACTCTCGGGACGGTACGCAGCAGCCGGAGCCGACATTCGCCAGCAACTCGGCCAGCTTTTGGCGGAGTCGACGCTCCGCGAGGCTCCCTGGAGTTGGCTCCAACACCTACCGCGATACTTACAGGCAATTCAGGTTCGGCTGCAAAAGCTGCCCGGCACCGACGGGAAGGCCGATCAGCTGGCCATGGCTGAATTGCAGCGGCTTTGGAAGCGCTATGAGGAAAAGCTGGGCGAACAGCAGCTACAGGGCCGGGTCGATCCGGAATTGATGAAGTTCCGCTGGCTGCTGGAAGAATATCGGGTGTCGCTTTTTGCCCAACAGTTGGGCACCAGCCAACCGGTCAGCGCCAAACGGTTGGAGAAACAATGGGAACTGGTACGATAACAGGCGGTCGGCAGCGCAGCTCTCCACGGTCTCGCGGTTGGCTGCGTCCACTGCCGCCAGTCTGACCGAACCAAGTCAGTCCGTACTCAGTCACGCTGAGCCAAGTCCCCTAATTTTAAATCCCCGAAGCTGGGTGTTAGCGTTATTGCGCTCGGCCCGAGTTTTCAACTTGCCTTTCCTGGGAGCACCCGCGATGAAGCTGCCGAAAAATGTTCTGGGAGGAGAGCTTCAAAGCTGCTGTTCCGATCCTTTAACGGGCTTTTATCGGGATGGCTTTTGCCGCACGGGCCAATCTGATTTTGGCTTGCACCTGGTCTGCGCGGTGATGACCGAGGAGTTTCTAGAGTTCACATTCGAACAGGGAAACGACCTGACGACGCCCAATCCGGACTATGACTTTCCTGGATTGAATCCGGGAGACCGGTGGTGTCTTTGTGTGTCCCGCTGGCAGGAAGCGCTGACCGCCGGATGCGCGCCGCTGGTAGACCTGGCGGCGACGCATATGTCCGCGCTGGAGTTCGTAACGCTCGAAGACCTGCAGGCTCACAGTGCCGGGGCTGAGGAGTAGTCAGCAGCCTTAAAGGCAATCGGCAAGTGCCCCGGGAATTCAATTGGCCCGTCAAACTCGCCGCTTAGCGCTGTTGGCCTCGTTGTTCGGCCTGTTTGGCCGCAGCCCGGAGGGCCTTGCCGCTTTGTGATGTGCCGGCGAGGAAATTGTCGATTTGGGCATCGCCGCGAAGAGCGAGAAATTCGTCTTCCATCGCCAGTCGCAGCTTCTTTTCCAGAATGTCCTGGTAGAGATGTTCCTTGACCGCATCAAACTCGGTCACGACCGGTTCGGTCATCCCTTGGCAGTAGAGGATGATGTAGTATTCGCCGACTTGGACCACTTTGGAAATTTCACCCGTTTTGAGAGCAAACGCTTCCTCCTCCAAATCGGGCCGCCCACTGTGCCGGCGAATCGGCGGGACTTGCCCATTGTTGTTTTGCGAGGCGGGTTCAACCGAGTACTGCTTGGCAAGTTGCCCGAAATATTCCTCGGCCGGATTGGCGCTGGCCATTTGCCAGACCTTGAGTGCGGTGCGTTGGTCGCGGAGCATGATTGCCAGGCATTCGACTTTTTGCCCGAAGTTGGCTTCAAACCCCTTCTGTAGATCCTCGGTCGTCACTTCGACCCGCGATTCAACCAGCTTCTTCATCGCAACCGACTTCCACACCACATCGGAGACATAGAAGTCAACTTTCTTGAGGTTGCCATCGGTGACAAAGGTCAACCAAGCCTGCAGGTCGATCGTGCCGTCCGCCTTGCGGTAGCCAAAGGACTCGGCAGCCCGACGAATCTCGTTATTGATATCGTCTTGCGAAACCTGTTTGTTGGCAGTCTTCAGGGCTTGCAGCAGCAGGGTCCGATCAATTTCCGATTGGAGGATGTCCTGCCCGTAACGGACAATGCATTCTTCAGCCAAATCAAGCGTGCGAATCTGTACCTGTTCGCCCACCAACGCAGCGACGCCAGGGTATTTTTGCGATAGTTCAGCGTCATTGACCACGTTGACCACTTGCGTCGTCTCCTGCAGTCGCTTGAACAAGGCCGCTGCGGCATCAGTCAGTTTCGCATCCGAGATTTCCTTGACCAGGCGCTCTTCAATCGCAGCCACCTGATCTGGCGGCAGCTGCACTGCAGGGAAGATCTCCTCGCACTTGAGAACGACAAACTGGTTCTCGGCGTAGCTGAGGACTTCGGAAATGTCGCCCGGCTTCATGCCGAAAATAACCTGCTCGAATGCTGGTTCAGTGGTGTGCAAGGCGATCGGTGGAATGAGCCCCTTCAAGGCCTGGCTCACCGGGTTCTTGGAATATTGCTTGGCGAGGTTGCCAAAGTCGGCCGGCTGGGCAAGCGCCTCGGCGCGGATTTTCTCGGCTTCGGTGCGGTCGGTCAGCACAATTTCGCGGACGCGGACTTTGGGACCGTATTCCAGTTCCAGCCGCTTTTGAATGTCTTCGTTGGAGACTTGAATTTCCTTCTCAGCCAGGCGGCGCAGAGCCATTTGCATCCAGACGATGTCGTTCTTGACGCGGTCTTCGCTGATTTTCCGCTGCTCGCAAATCATCTTCATCCAGTACTCGGCCGACATGCCGAGTGCTTTCGCCTTGGCGATGATGTCATCATTGACGTCTTTTTCGGTGATCAGGATGCCCCGATTTTGGCACTCCATGAAAACGAGGTGTTTGGATACCAGGCTTTCCAGAACCTCTTCCCCGAACCGCTTCATGCATTCGTTGGCCAATTGCTGGCGGGTGATCGGTTCGCCATTGACGATCGCCAACGTGGGCATCTGTTGATCGGGTTGCAGCGGTGCCGGGGCGGCGGCCACATCGCGAGCGGGCTGCTGAGCCGCTTGCGGAGCGGCGGCCTGAGACCAGGCGCTGTCGACGCTGCAGGCCCAGAAAGCGACGGGCACCAAGGGCAACAAGCAGCGGCGGGTGAGGGGCAAGCGGCGGGACTTCGAGGCCCAGAACGCAACAACCATGGCGGTTCCTCCATTAACCTGACGGGTTTTCGGCACCACGCGAGCGGGTTCGGCTGGCGTGATCGCCGCGGAGTATAGAAGCAGCTTGCGAACAGGGTCAAGACAAGCTTTTCTCCTCTCCCCAAGCATTGAATCCCGGCCCGGCCAAATTCTGAAAGACACGTGCTAGCATGACCACACCCGCGAAGGGTATCGACCCCGCGCGGGTGTGGACGTGCCAGAACATCAACATCAACCACAGTCGGTCGCGGCGGGTGAGGAGGAGATTACCGCCGTCGACTTGCTGTTCGAAAATCAGGCTCCAGTTCGCGGAGCCCGGAAATTATTTGCCGTCGAAGCAGGAGTTGCTTTCGACGTTTGGTTCGGGACCATCGAGGAAGCCAGCCAGTGATTGGCTGCGATAAGGCTGCTGGAGTTTACGAACAGCCTTGGACTCGATTTGACGTACTCGTTCCCGGGTGACCGAGAAAATTCGGCCGACTTCCTCGAGGGTGTAGGCGTAACCGTCAGCCAAGCCGTAACGGAGCTTGAGGATCTCCCGCTCGCGGTAGTTGAGGTGCTCCATTGCCTCTTCGATGCGGTGCTTGAGCGCGGCTTGATTGGTTTCGTAGAGCGGATCGTCGTCCCGGTGGTCTTCGAGAAATTCTCCGAAGTAGCTGTCATCATGGTCTCCGACCGGTTGGTCAAGCGACAGTGGCTGGCGCGACATTTTCATGATGACTCGGGTATCTTCCAGCGGCAGCGAGGCTCGCTCGGCAGTTTCTTCAGGCGATGGTTCGCGGCCCAATTCCTGAACCAGGTCGCGAACGACATTGCGAATCTTGGTCATCGTGTCGATCATGTGGACCGGAACGCGAATCGTACGGCTTTGGTCGGCAATTGCCCGGGTAATGGCTTGGCGGATCCACCAGGTGGCGTAGGTCGAGAACTTGTAGCCGCGTTTGTATTCAAATTTGTCAACAGCCCGCATCAAGCCGGTGTTTCCTTCTTGAATCAGGTCGAGGAAACTGATGCCGCGGTTGCGATACTTCTTGGCAATTGAGACAACCAGACGCAGATTGCCCGCCGACAGGATCCGCTTGGCTGCTTCATGGGCATATTGCCAGCGGTTGGTTTGCTGAATCCGGCGAGTAAGCGTTTTGGGGCTCTCCTGGGTCAACTTCATCAGGTTGTTGAGCTCAGCCCGAATCTCGGCCCGGCTGGGTGCATTTTCATGACGTTCGCTGGCCGGTGTGCGAAGCAACTCGGCAAGGCTCTGCATCCGCTGCTGGATTCCGATCAGCCGTTGGAAAATCGGCTGCAGGCGGTTGTAGCGGAGGTTCATCTCCTCGATCAGTCGTACGCACTTGTTGCGGCGGACGACCATCCGTCGCCACGCATCATGTCGGGCCTTGCGTGGATTGCGGCGATTGATGGCAAAGAAGAAGTCGCGGCGATTTCGCTTGAGCAACTCCTTGAGCGTCGCCAAGTTAGGCGTCAGCCGCTGCATGATCCGTTTCTTTTCGCTCTTGTTGGTAACGCTGACTTCGATGGTCCGGTCAAGTCGCAGGGTGCTGGCATGTACCCGCTTGAGCAAGTCGTATGCTCCCTGGAGCATGAAATCAGTGGAGAGCATCGAGTTGCGGAAGAACCAACGAGTCCGCTCGATCTTTTGGGCTGCCGAAAGTTCCTCGTGCCGCGAGAGCAGCGGGATGCGTCCCATCTGCATCAGGTACATGCGAACCGGGTCATCGATCGAGCCTTCGTCACTCTCCTCGCTGACGTCAATAAAGCTGACTTCTTCGACGACGGCTTCTTCGTCCTCAAAGCCACCTTCGAATTCCTCAAAAGCAACTTCCTTCTTGCTGGTGGCCTTCCAATCCTGTTCGCCGTCGACCGGAAATTGTCGCTGCTTGCCCATGTTGTGTTGCTCCGCTTGGTGGTTTTGTCGTGTTTGGCAGCAGAGAGAAAAGCAGCAGTGGTGCCAGAGCCGTCCAGCGGCCATACGAAATTGACACAAACCTCCAACGGACAAGGAGTTAGGTTCAATTGGCCAGATTTATTCCGACTGCCAAACGTTGCTGAATGTCAACGTCCGCGCAGCAATCAGGAAACGTTGTTGAATTTTTTCAACTTCGAGCTGATGGTCCAGCCTTATTGCCGGACATTCCCCAGCGTTGGACCAATTGAGCCGGGGCGGAGGCACCGCAAGGTAACCGCCTGCGAGCGGCTGAAAACACGAATTCCCCGGTACTCAAGACGAGCCCGCAACCTCGTTCGCCGCGAATTTGGGGACGGGATTACCCGACAATGCCGGGGCTTTTGGTCGCGGATTGAACGATTCGCCCCGGTGCTCGTACAATTCAGGGTGGTCACCCCACCAGCCATCTGCCCTAACCGGCCCGATTTGCGGCGGCCCATTTTGTGCTGCCTGCCCTCTGCTTCGGGTCGCGGAACGCCGGCGGCAGAATTTCTGGCCGTGGGAATGGCCACCGCCCTTTTAGTCCTGCTGAGGCAAATCCCTGCCTCGCCGGCTTCCTGTAACCGCAACGTTGAGCTCAATGGCTGAAGACTATTACAAGACACTCGAGGTCTCCCGCACTGCTTCCCCCGAGGAAATTCAGAAGGCCTATCGTCGCTTGGCGCGGAAGTACCATCCCGACTTGCATGAAGACGAGAAAGAAAAGGAAAAGGCCAAGCAGCGGTTTCAGCAGGTTCAAGCCGCCTATGATGTTTTGAGCGAACCGGAAAAGCGGGAGATGTACGACCGCTACGGCGAGAACTATCAGCAAGTCCCCCAAGGCAGTCCCTACGGCGGAGGGGCTGGTCCCGGCGGCATGGAGATCGACTTCAGCCAAATTTTTGGCGGAGCCGGCGGCGGGGGCGGCGGCGCGTTCGAGCAGATCTTTCGCCAGTTTGGCGGAGCCCCGGGAGCTGGTGGCGGAGCGCAGCGACGCCGCGGACCCCAGCCATTTCAGGAACCATTGGACCTCGACCTTGAAGAAGAGATTACGGTCCCTTTCTCGGTTGCGGTCGGTGGTGGCGAGCACCGATTGACCATCACCCGCGGGGGTAAAGCGGAGACCCTCTCGATCAAAATTCCGAAGGGAATCGAACCGGGAAAAAAGATTAGGCTGCGGAGGCAAGGCCAAATTGGCCCGGGAGGTCAGCAGGGCGACTTGCTGGTCACGGTCAAGATTGCCCCCCATCCCAGCTTCACCCGCGTTGGCAACCAACTGCAAGTGAAGTTGCCAATCACGATTCAGGAAGCATTACTGGGAACAAAAGTTGACCTGCCGACTCCCCACGGGACCATTACAGTCACTGTTCCCGCCGGTTCGAGCAGCGGCCGTGTACTGCGGCTCAAAGGCATGGGCGTCCACGACGACACCAAAGGCGACTTGCTCGCGGAGATTGAAATCGTCGTTCCCGAACAACTCTCAAGTGAGGATCGCGCATCGCTGGCCGGAATCCTGGAACGGATCAACCAGCCGAATCCCCGCAAGAATCTCACTTGGTAAAACTACCCGCTGGGTGCAGCTCAATGACAGGTCAGGACCACAGCGGGACGGAAACACCGGGCGAGCAGTTTCCCGCTGCCGCTCGGCTGAAAAAGCAGATTGACTTCGACGCGGTCTTCGCCGGAAATCGGTTCGCGGCTGACGAGACACTTGTCGTGACGGCAACTCGCACCAGCCATTCAGCGACTCGGCTGGGACTTTCCATCGGCCGCCAAGTTGGCAATGCAGTTGTCCGCAATCGCTGGAAGCGGCTGATTCGGGAAGCGTTTCGTCGCAATCGTTCGCGAATCCCGCGCAGTTTGGACCTTGTGGTCAGGCCGCGAAAAGGAGCGGTCTGCAGTTTCGAGCGAGTGGTCCGTTCATTGCTGGCTTTGACCAAGCGATTGGAGCGCGATCTGCTGCGGGGCCAGCAATCCCCGAGTTCCCCAGCCCCAAGCCCGTCAGCCCAGAGCCCTCCAGCCAAGCGTCCTGCGCGGCCGGCGCTCGGGGAGGGACCATGAGCCGCTGGTGGTGCCTCCTGCGGCAGTTACCCGGGAAAATCCTGATTGCCCTCGTGCGTTTCTACCAGCAGGCGATCAGTCCATTGCTGGGGCCCAAGTGTCGCTATTCACCGAGTTGCAGCCAGTACTTCATTGAAGCAGTACAAAAGTATGGAGCGCTGCGGGGAAGTTGGCGCGGTCTGCGGCGCATTTGCCGTTGTCACCCGTTTGGCGGCAGCGGCTTCGACCCACCTTAGGCTCTGTCCGGTCCTTAGGTTCTGTCCCGTAATGCTGAGCCAAGGTTGAATGGCAGCCCACTCTTCCCAAGTTGCTGCTCTCGCACATAAGTTCCAGGCGGTCGATTTCCCGGCTGCCGAACCGGTGGTTGACGCGAACCCCGGCTGGACCTGCAAAAAAAACCGGGCCGCGGACACGAGGGAAAATCGCTTTTCCCCGAGCCCGCGACCCGGTCGCTGTTCGCTTATCCGGATTGTCACCGGCCAACGAATCAATTCACCAGCTTAAACGTCATAGTAGAGACAGAACTCATATGGATGCGGACGCAATCGCATGGCATCGACTTCCTTGACTCGCTTGTAGGCAATCCACTGCTGCACCACGTCTTCGGTAAAGACATCACCCTTGAGCAGGAACTCGTGGTCTGCTTCCAAGGCATCCAGCGCCGCGTCGAGCGAAGCCGGTGTCTTGGGTACTGAAGCGGCCTCTTCCGGTGGCAAATCGTAAATGTCCTTGTCCAGCGGTGTGCCAGGGTCGATCTTGTTTTCAATCCCATCCAGCACAGCCATCAGGATGGCGGAAAAGGCGAGGTAAGGATTGCAACTCGGGTCGGGGCAACGGAATTCAACCCGCTTCGCCTTGGGGCTGCTGCTGTACATCGGAATCCGGCAGGCGGCCGAGCGATTCCGCTGGCTGTAAGCCAAATTGACCGGAGCCTCATAACCTGGAACCAACCGCTTGTAGCTATTGGTTGTCGGATTGCTGAAGGCGAGGATGGCTGGGGCATGCTTGAGCAAGCCGCCAATCGCAAACAGGGCCATCTGGCTGAGTCCGGCATAACCGTCTCCGGCAAACAGCGGCTTGCCACCCTTCCAAAGCGAAACGTGGCAATGCATTCCGGACCCATTGTCGCCGTACAGCGGCTTGGGCATGAACGTGACACTCTTGTTGTTCTTGTAAGCAACGTTTTTGACGATGTATTTGTACATCATCATCTGGTCAGCCATCCTGACCATCTCGTTGAACTTGAGATCGATTTCGCTTTGGCCGGCCGTTGCCACTTCATGATGCTGGCATTCGACATTCAGCCCGCAATCGATCATCGTTTGCATCATTTCATTGCGGATATCCATCAGCTTGTCAGTCGGTGGGCAAGGGAAGTAACCTTCCTTGTGCCGAATCTTGTAGCCGAGGTTGGGATACTCTTCCCGTCCCCGATTCCATTCCGCTTCCACGCTATCAAGGTGGAAAAAGCCGGAATTGGCATTTTGATCAAAGCGGACATCATCAAAGATGAAAAATTCGGCTTCAGGTCCGAAGTAAACCGTATCAGCCAATCCTGTCCGTTGGAGGTAGGCACTTGCCTTGCGCGCCACGTTACGCGGATCGCGGCTGTAATCCTCCCGGGTGATCGGATCCTGAATGTTGCAGATCATGATCAGCGTCGGCAACTCGGTAAACGGATCCAGAAAGGCCGTCGACGGATCAGGCACGAGCAACATGTCGCTCTCGTTGATCTGTTGCCATCCCCGAATGCTGGAACCGTCAAATCCTTGTCCATCGTTGAACGTATCTTCAGTCAACTGATGCACCGGAATCGTCGTGTGTTGCCACGTTCCGATGAAGTCCATAAAGCGGAAATCGACCGCCTTCACACCTTTTTCGCGACAGAGCGCGAGAATTTCCTTGGGAGTCAACAGGCACCTCTGAGATTGAAAAGACAAACCCAACCCTCAACCGGAAGACAGAAACAGAAACGACGAAGAGAGGCACTTCTCACCACTCGTTCGCTGCTCGTTCCCACTCTGACCCCGGCCATTGCAAGTCCCATGCCGATCCGGGATTATGTGTTACACCAGCGAAATGCTGGCATTTGCTTCAGCGGCCCCTCGGCCGGCCTCTCCGAGCTGCTCATTTTCAAAGCAGGCCTGAACAAAAATCGTGCGGCAGGGTCAGCCAAAAGCTCTTTCGCTCGATAAATTCGACAAATTCTCTCACTTCGCTTATCGCATTTCGTGCCCAACGCTGCATCAACAACCGAAAGACTGATTTAATGGCAGAGCATACCGCATTGTCAAAACGGCGGCCGGAAGTCGACGCTGATTGGGCTGACTTGGCCGCCCATTGGGAGATTCGGTCCGACACGACCTATTTAAATCACGGTTCGTTTGGGCCCTCTCCGCGCGTCGTGCGGGAGACGCGGCGTGGTTACATCGACGCGCTCGATAGTCAACCGATGGACTTTTACGTGCGCCAATTCGAGCCGCTGCTCCTCGAGGCCCGAACCCGATTGGCAGATTTTGTTGGCACCACCCGGAAGAATATCGTCTTCGCTGAAAACGCCACCTTTGCGATGAACGTGGTCGCCGACAGTTTTCCGCTCCAAGAGGGAGACGAGGTCCTGCTGAACGATCACGAATACGGCGCCGTAGTCCGGATTTGGGAACGGCGCTGCCGCCGGGTCGGCGCCCAGGTGAAAGTCGTGCCCTTGCCGGAACGATTCGAGACCGTGGACCAAGTGGTGGCGGCGATCACGGCTGGAATCAATTCGCGGACTCGGCTGACAATCCTCAGCCAAATCACTTCACCGACGGCGATCATTTTGCCTGTCGCTGAGATCGCGGCGGCTTGCCGTGAGCGCAATGTGGCAGTCTGTGTGGATGGCCCACACGTGCCGGCTCAGATTGACTTGCACCTCGATACCTTGGGCGTTGACTTTTACTGCGCGAGTTTACACAAGTGGCTTTGCGCACCACTGGGCACCGGCTTTCTTTATGCTCACCCCCGCTGGCAAAGTATCGTCCAGCCGCAACTGCTGAGCTGGGGCCGACTGTTGCCAGCGCTCCCTGAACAATGGGATGAGCAGTTCACTTGGAGCGGCACGCGCGATGCCAGTCTCTATCTCAGCGTCCCGGCTGCGATCGACTTCATGACCAACACGGTTGGCATCGAAACTTTTCGCAGTCGATGTTACTGGTTGGCCAACGAAGCCGGCCAGCGTTTGCGCGAACTGACGGGCCAGCAGCCGCTGGCCCCCACGTCCGGAGGCTGGTACGGAACCATGTGTCATGTGCCTCTGCCCCCGGGTGACTGGTCGCAACTGCAAACCTGGCTCTGGGAGGTTCATCGCATCGAAGTTCCGATCATTCACTTCAACTCCCGCTGGTTTGTGCGCGTCAGCAGCCATTTGTACAACACCACAGCCCAAATTGACCAACTCGTCCGGGCGATTGCTGCCCGCCTGGGAAAGTAACGGACGCTGCGTGGCCCCGAGGCAGCCAACGCTCTCTCGAGAGCGTTCGGCAGCCAACCGACTCATCCCTGATTCACAAGCCAAAGCGGAACTGCATTCCATGGGTGATTTTGAAAAATCGAGTCGAATCGCGGTCACTTGCCAGCGTGGGCTCTCCCGCTGGCTCGGCGAGGAACTTGTCGAACTCGGGTTCCCGGAAGTCGAAGCTTTTTCCGGAGGAGCCTCGTTCAACGGCTCGCTGCTCGACTGTCAGCGGCTGAACCTGAAACTGCGCTGTGCCAGTCAGGTCCTTTTTTCGCTCCGCCGTTTTCGCTGCAACAGCCCCGAGTTTCTGTATCGCGAACTGGCCCGAATCAATTGGGACGAGTGGCTCGGGCCGGCGAGTTATTTTTCGGTGACCAGCAACGTCGACCACCCCTCGATTCGTTCAACGATGTACGCCAACGTACGGGTCAAGGATGCGATTGTCGATCGCATTCGCGGCGTGACTGGCGAGCGTCCCAATTCGGGGCCCGACCTGACGGGAGTGGTGGTGCACCTGTTCTGGCGAGGCAGCGAGGCGGAGCTCTTTCTGGATACATCGGGACCAACCATTGCCAAGCATGGTTATCGTCGCTTGCCGGGCAAGGCGCCGCTGAGCGAAGCCCTCGCGGCAGCGATGATCCGCGCCTCTGGCTGGCGGGGGGAGGGTCCGTTCGTCAACCCGATGTGTGGCTCAGGAACGTTGGCGATCGAAGCCGCGCTACTCGCTACCAATCGTTCCCCCGGCCTGTTCCGCTCCGACTATGCTTTTCAGCATCTCCTTGGCTTTCGCCCGGAGATTTTGGCTGACATGAGGGAAGAACTCGCGGCGCAAGTCCGTGTTCTTCCCGCCGGAGTGCGGATCGTCGCCAGTGACCATGACGCCGAGGCGATTGCGACCGCAGAGTCCAATGCGGCTGCCGCAGGCGTGGCCGAACTGATCGCATTTCAGCACTGCGACTTCAAGCAAACCGAGGTCCCGCCAGCCAGCGGAGGCGTCGTCATGTTCAACCCGGAGTACGGGCAAAGACTGGGAGAAGTGCGGGCCCTGGAAGCGACCTATCGGGAGATTGGCGACTTTCTCAAGCAGCGTTGTCGAGGTTATCGGGGCTATGTGTTCACAGCCAATCTGGAACTCGCCAAAAAGGTCGGACTGCGGACCAGCCGCCGACTCGAGTTTGCGACCGCCAAGCTGGAGGCTCGGCT
>Ga0164292_10004049_pt1 | contig 11951 bp, 8 predicted proteins | sample GEODES117metaG_FD_111486 | JGI IMG/M metagenome (GOLD analysis project Ga0164292, IMG submission 111486) | Eutrophic lake water microbial communities from Lake Mendota, Wisconsin, USA - GEODES117 metaG | ecosystem: Environmental > Aquatic > Freshwater > Lake | place: USA: Lake Mendota, Wisconsin... | reverse complement strand
TCGAACTGTAACGGAAGATTGCGCCGTTTGTGAAGAAGCTGGGCGGATGGCTGCCCCAGGGTTGCTAATGGCATCCATAGGCGCTGCTTGTGGCTGGCCAGTGGCTGCTGATTCGGAACGTGTGCGGTCGCGGCGGGTCACCTGGAGCCCGAGCGTCACCCTGGTGCCCAGCCGCCAGTGTTTCAACGTCTGCGGCTACTGCAGCTTTCGCCGCGACCCCCAGGGGCAGGCGATCGGGGACGGCTTGCCCGCTGATGCCCTCAGCGATGCGCAGGCTGCAGCCCTGCTGGGCCAGAGGCCCCGGGCCCTGGAGGTGCTGCTGCTCAGTGGGGAAGTGGCACCCCAGGCCTCCGGGCGCCGCTCCTGGTTTGCTCGCCTGCTGGGTCTCAGTCGTGTCGCCCTCGCGGCGGGCCGCCTGCCTCACACCAACGCCGGGCCGTTGTCATGGCGGGAGATGGCGGCACTCGCCCGGCTCAATCCCTCGTTGGGCCTGATGCTGGAGGGGCTGGGACCGGCCTACGACCGCCTGCACGGCCGCGCCCCCAGCAAGAAGCTCGACTTGCGGCTCGGCCAGATCGAGCAGGCTGGGCGCCTGGGCATTCCCTTCACCACCGGCCTGCTGCTGGGGGTGGGGGAGAGCCCGGCGGAGCGCCTGGAAGCCCTCGAGCTGCTGGCGCTCTTGCAGCAGCAATGGGGACACATTCAGGAGGTGATCCTTCAGCCCTGGCGGCCAGGTGGGGCGGCGCCGGAGCCCCTGGCTGCGGCTCAGGTCGACGACCTGCTGGAGCTGATCGCAGCGGCGCGGTCGATCCTGCCGCCGGAGGTGCATCTGCAGCTGCCGCCCAACCTCTGGCCGCTGGAGCGCTTGGTGGAAGCGCTGGAGGCCGGCATCGACGACCTGGGCGGGATCGATCTCCACGATGTGATCAATCCGGACTATGCGCAGCGCAGCCCTGATGCCCTCGCCGGGCGACTTGCCGCTGCGGGATGGCAGTTGCAGCCGCGCCTGTGCGTGCATGTCGAATGGCTGGATTGGCTGCCCGGGCCCCTGCGACGGCGGGCCGAGGCCTGCCAGCGGGCCCTCGAGCACGCTTGTTAGCGTCCAGCTCCGCTGCGCCAAGGGGCCTGCCACCGTGCCTGCCTGCCCAAACCACCGGGTGCTGCTGGTGCGCCTGCCCTGCAATCCGATCTTCCCGGTCGGGCCGGTGTACCTGGCCGATCACCTGCACAAGCAGTTCCCGGAGCTGCCCCAGCAGATCCTCGATCTGGCGGCCGTGCCGGTGCTGGATGTGGAGCGGCTGCTCAGGCAGACGGTGGAGCGTTTCCAGCCCACCCTGCTGGTGTTCTCCTGGCGCGACATCCAGATCTACGCGCCAGTGGATGGGCGCAGCGGCAACCCGCTGCAGCACTCCTTCGAGGTGTTCTATGCCCGCAACCCGCTCAAGCGATTGCGTGGAGCCCTCGGCGGTCTGGGCCTGATGCGCGCGTTCTACGGGGAGCTGTGGCGCAACCTCGCCCTGGTGCGGCGTGGAGTGCGCTGGGCCCGCCGCCATCACCCCGAGGCCCGTGCCGTGATCGGCGGCGGGGCAGTGAGTGTGTTTTATGAGCAGCTGGGTCGCAAGCTCCCACCGGGCACCGTGGTGTCGGTGGGGGAAGGAGAGCCTCTGCTGGAGAAGCTGATCCGCGGAGATTCGATTGGCGCTGAGCGCTGTTTTGTGGCAGGAGAGCCGCCGCGGCCGGGACTGATCCACGAGCAGCCGGCGGGCATGGAGAAAACCGCCTGCGATTACGGCTACATCGCCAAGATCTGGCCTCAGCTGGACTGGTATCTCGACGGCGGCGACTTCTACGTGGGCGTGCAGACCAAGCGCGGCTGCCCCCACAACTGCTGCTACTGCGTGTACACCGTGGTGGAGGGCAAGGCGGTGCGGGTGAACCCGGTGGAGGAGGTGATCGCCGAGATGCGGCAGCTCTATGGGCGGGGGGTGCGTGGTTTCTGGTTCACCGATGCCCAGTTCATTCCGGCCCGCCGCTACATCGATGACGCCAAGGAGCTGTTGCGGGCCATCCAGGCCCAGGGCTGGGATGACATCCGCTGGGCCGCCTACATCCGTGCCGACAACCTCGATGCCGAGCTGGCCGAGCTGATGGTGGCCACGGGCATGGAGTACTTCGAGATCGGCATCACCTCCGGCTCCCAGGAGCTCGTGCGCAAGATGCGCATGGGCTACAACCTGCGCACCGTGCTGGAGAGCTGTCGGATGCTGGCGAGGGCGGGCTTCCGGGAGCACGTGTCGGTGAACTACTCGTTCAACGTGATCGACGAGCGCCCCGAGACGATCCGCCAGACCGTGGCCTATCACCGCGAGCTGGAGCACATCTTCGGCGCCGACAAGGTGGAGCCGGCGATCTTCTTCATCGGTCTGCAGCCCCACACGCACCTAGAGCAGTACGGCTTCGACCAGGGCCTGATCAAGCCTGGCTACAACCCGATGAGCATGATGCCCTGGCATGCCCGCAAGATGCTCTGGAACCCGGAGCCGATGGGCAGTACCTTTGGGCGCATCTGCCTCGAGGCGTTCGACACCAACCCCGGCGACTTCGGCCGCACGGTGATGGCGCTGCTGGAGCGCGACTACGGCGTGGCCTCGCTGGAGGAAGCCCTTCATGCTCCGGTGGAGGGGCGTCGGGCGCTGGCTACCGCCCGACGTTAATTTTATTTAAAAAACCAGGCGCGCGCTGATTGCGGCTTGCAAAGCCGCTTTTGAAACTCTTCGCCCTGTGTTAGGAACAAGATATCGGCTTGTGATGCATGCCTTCATACACAGCTTCTACGCCTGCTGGATCCGCAGTTCCTTCGACATTCCTGAGCAATGTAGACAGCCAGGGTAGGCCTTGGCAGTCGTCTTTCGCGGTGATCGGTGATTTCGGCAATGTTTCAAAGCAAGAGAACAACCTGGATTCCGAAAAATCCCCTGCCAATTATGTTGGAGAGGCAATCAGGAGGATGAATCCTGATTTTATCTTGGCGCTGGGAGATGATAATTATGTGGAGGGCAAAAGAGAGTGGAAGGATTTTAATGTTGGCAAAAACTATGCGCCTTATATATATCCATATACTCTGATGAAGGCTAACGCTGGCAATCCGGATGCGATTGCTATCGCCGACTCTTCTTACCTATCCGATCGGGTGTTGCGAAAGCCTTGGAATCGATTTTTTACGGCTCCGGGGAATCACGAAGTTGGCATGACAGGCGGCAAGGGTTTGATGGAGGCATCCGGGCGTAGGGACTGGTCGCATGACGCTTATTACAAGGCTGCTTTTGAGCATTCGAGACAGTGGGGCTCTCTCACGCCGTTGGCGAATAGCTATGTGATGCCTGGAGATACTCTTTACTATGACTATTCATATGGAACAAGCTGGAACCCTGCCACTTACTTTCGGCGCAAAGAGGGCGCCATGGACAAGGCTTATTACGACTATCTGCTGAACCCGATTGATGGCCAGGGGAATGTTCTCTCGGGTTTGGCAAATATTTATATGGTTGACAGGAATAATGCTGCCTATGGTGAAAAAAACACTGCTTATGCTGCCTGGAGGCGAAAAAATCCTGGGGTCGCCCTTGACCCCCAGGCTGCCTTCATGATGAATGAGGCAAAAAAACGTGAAAAGGATGTTCCCTGGCAGATCTTTGCGAGCCATTATCAGACTTACGCTTCCAGCGGAGATCAGGAGGGCTTGAAGCTCCCATTTTTTGCCAACGGTATTGATTTGGTGATGGGCTCACATGTTCATAACTATGAGAGGATTCGAGCTGCCGACAGTTCAGGTGTTGTGGGTGATTATATTGTCAACGGGGCGGGAGGGTATAACACGGCATACAAGGCAGGGATAGATTGGGGCGCTAAAGAGTTGTTTCCCTCTGTCGGTACTGTTTCGGGATATCAAGCTGGGTCTACGGGTAAGTGGGGCTTCGGGTGGGTTGATCTGAATATGAATGAGTTGCAATATCGACAGTTCAACGTTGACTTTACCCTTGTTGAGAATCCATCCCTGGTGGGTATCCAGGATGCCTATTGGGGAGTTGAGCCAATTGCCGATGTCAAGATCTCTCTTGTGGACACCTTGCGCCTTGTGGCTTCGCCTGCGAGTAATGAGTCTTCTGGCGTAGTTTTTGATGAGCTCGACTTTGCTAATAAGCCTGCCCTAAGGAGGCTTGACTGGGGTGAGGTGAATTGGGGTGAGGTGAATTGGGGTGAAAGCGGTGCTGTTCAAGAGCTCGGCTGGGGAGATGTTCAATATCGAGAGCTTGATGCCTCCGATTATGACGTGATTGATTGGGGGCGTGTTCAATTTAACGAGCTTGATTCCGGCGACTACAAAGCCATTGACTGGGGTCGTGTCGATTTCGCTGAAATTCAGAATGATGGCGCTGAGGGTGGGCTGCTTTGGCAGATGGTTCAATGGAAAGAAGTTGATGTTTCTGATTACGACACGATTGATTGGAGAGGTATTGCGTGGGGACTGTTTGACGACAAGGCTCTTAAGTCGATTGCTTGGAAGTACGTCAATCCTCTTCAGCTGGATCAGCAGGCACGTGATCTTCTCGCGGATCGCGGCTTTGTGCTTGGCACCAACGGCGCGGACGCTTATGACGCTTCATCCCGTGCTGAACTCTTTGCCGGGTATCGGGGGGCAGATCTCTATCGTTTCGATACGGTAGTTGATTCTTTGCGGGTCAAGCGCTTTCGGGATGTGATCGTCGACTTCAACGGTTCCGAGGGCGATCGGGTTGATCTCACTGGTATTGCGTCTGCCCTGCTAGGGCGTAAGAAGGGTGCCGTATGGACCTTCGTCGGTGATGATGCGTTCTCTGCTCCTCGCCAGATACGATTTGATGCCGGAATCCTTGAGCTGTCTTCTGATCGGGATCAGGCTCCTGAGTTTTCGCTAGGGCTGTTAAATGTTGGCCTTGCTGATTTTAATCAGCAATATGTGATTTTCTGATCTCGGCCTGGCTGATGCATTGATTCTGATGGTTTTATTCGCACAACAGCTGCTGGCGTGACAAGTCCGATATAGAGCTGCGCTTGTCGATTCTTTCTGCCCAGGGCCTTCCTGCCCAAGGCCTTTTGCGCCAGGCCCTGATCGACTCACCACCAGCGCCGCCTGGCCAGCAGCAACAGCGTCAGTCCGAGCCAGCCCAGCAGCCCACCGATCGGGTTGTTAGGTCCCATCAGCCATGCGGGGGCATCGGCGCTCACTGGCAACAGGCCCTGGTTCAGTACCAACCAGCCGCCCACCAGACCAGCGTGCAGGCCCACGGCTCCCCAGAGCGATCCGCCATCGGCACGGCGCTGGAGCCCCAGGGCCAGCCCGAGCAGCAGCAGCCCTCCCAACAGACCGACCAGCTGCAGAGGGGGCAGGTTGAAGCGGGTGTGCGCCAGGCTGAACACCGTGGCCTGCAGGATCAGCCCCCGCTGGCGTCCCACCAGCAGCTCCAGCTCTCCCTGCAGCCAGCCTCGAAACAGCAGTTCCTCGGCGAAGCCCACGCCCAGACCCAGGCCCAATCCATTGAGCAACAGGCCCGGGCTGAGGGCTGGACGCCATTGCAGCTGCCCAGTCCAGGCCAGCCCGAGCTCCAGCAGGGTGAGCAGCAGGAACGCCTTGATCAGCCCGCGGAGCAGGGGGCGGGGCAGTGGTTGCCGCACCCCCAGGCGCCGCCACGGCTGGTTGTCGCCCCAGGTGCGCCGCAGGCGCAGCGGCAGGGTCAGCAGCAGAGCCGCCAGGGTCGGCAGTGCCGCAAGTGCTGCGCGCTGGCTTGCCGGCACCCCTGCCCCGCCCAGCAGCAACTGGCCTCCCAGAAACACCGCCAGCAGCGCGGCGGGGTAGAGCAGGGTGCCTAGCCAGTGCGGCCGCGGGTCGGTGTCACTGGTGTTCACTCCTCGGGCTCGATCGTGCTGGTGAGGCCCTTGGCCTTGAGGCTCTCGCAGTAGAACTCGGCCGGCTCGATGTCGCACACGATCACCAGGCCCACGCCGGTGTTGTGGGCCTCCAGCATCACGGCAATCGCGTCCTGCTCGCTCAGGCTCGGCACCACCTGCCGCAGGGTGGTCACCACGAATTCCATGGTGTTCACCGGGTCGTTGTGCAGCAGCACCTTGTAGCGAGGTGAAGGCTTGCGCACCCGTTCGGGTGCTTTCTCCATCACTGCAGCACCTCCGGTTTCCCGCTCTGGGGTCCCCGTAGCGCTGACCAAGCTGGTCTCAAGGGTCGTCACAACAGCCATAAGCGAGTTGGGCAGCAACGCTGAACCGCTCTGCGCGCATGTCAGTTTACGGAGCTCGAAACCGCGCTTCGCGCTGCGGCTGATGGAGTCAGATGCTGATCCAACCCTTGCTGGCTGCTGGTGTGTCCGTGCCACTGCTGCTGGCCAGCCCGTCCTCGCGGCCGAGCCCGATCAGTCGCAGTGATCAGTGCGTGGTGATCGACAACGACTACGACATCGACGACATGATGGCGATTCCTCTGGTGATCGCCAACAGGCGTGTCGCCGCGATCGTGCAGACCGAGGGCTACACGATCCCCACACAGGCTGCTCCAGCGGCGGCTGCGCTGGTCCATCCATGGGCAGCGCAAGCCGTCGGCTCCCAGAAGCATTCCCGTTCTGGTCGGCGGGTTGCAGAGGCAAGCGCCTGATCCACGCCAATGGCCCTGGATGCCGTTCTTCAGGGCCATGATGAATCGTGCCAATGGGCTGCTTGCCGTGCAGCCCCAGGCCTGGCCCGAGGATCCCGGTTATCCGCAGAAGCTCCAGCGAGCGGTGGTCGACTGTCAGAACGTCACGGTCCTGCTGACGGCACCATTCACCTCCTTCATTCACTACGCCCCGCTGATTCGTCACAAGCTGAATCGAGTGGTGATCACGGGACAGCCGATCGCGGTTGGCGCCGGGAAATCGAGACACCATTCCTTCAACTGTCTTTATGACTTGCTGGCTTGTGCGGCTGCGACGCAGCAGCTCAAGCCCAGCAGCACATTTTTTGTTGATCTCCCCGGCGTTGTCGATTGTGAGACTGGCGGTGTGCGTCAGGCGTCTTGCTACACCCCCACTTATGCCATGGTTGCTGGAGTGGCAGGGGGCAACGGCGCCGGTTCGCGTGGACTCATGACGCAGGGTTTGCCCGGTCGTTTGCGGCAGGCCTTGATCAATCCCATCCGTTGCTCGTCGTTCTACACGACGCCGCAAAGCAAAGGCCGACCCTGCAGTTCTCTCTCGACTTGGGAACCTGCTGCTGTGGCGAAGGGGCCCGGCGGGAAAATGCTGCTCTGGGATCAGACGACAGCCCTGTTTCTAATTGATCCAGGTCGTTTTTCGCGCCATTCTCCTGGGGGCGATGTGGCAGCTGCAAGTGCCCATTACGAGCCAACACTTGTGGCGGGCTCCCATGCCAAAACGGCAATGGCATTGCGCCGCTTCTGGACGGAGGCAACCAATCGTGCAGCCTGGACGATGTCGACTGAATCAGCGCAGCATCAGTCCGTCATCCGCTCTTTGCCAATTAGATTGGCAACTCAGCACGGGGCCGAATGAGCCAGCGCCATTTGTCGGCTTTGCCCAGGCTCTGGAGCCTGTCAACCTTCCGGGCCTTCTGGCTGGCAAGCACGCTCTCCAACCTGGGGACGAGTGCCTATGTGATGGCCATGAGCTGGCTCACGGTGCGGCTCTATGGATCCCATGGCATTGCCCTGTTGGCCTTGGGCTATGGCATCCCTCAGCTGCTGCTTGAACTCTTCGGTGGAGCAGCCGCGGATCGTACGGCCAGACGCAAGCTCTATATGGCCACCGAATCGGCGTTGTTCTTAGTGGCCGCTGTGCTTTGGTTGGTCTCAATCAAAGGCGTTGTTCCCCTGTGGTTGCTGGTGGCTGTCAGCGCCTGCAATGGTGTGATCTCGGCTTTTGATACACCCGCGCGCACGGCTCTGATCGGCGAAATGGTATGCAGCGAGGATCTCGTTGTGGCGCAACAGGTGTTCAGTGTTTCGTCCCAGATCACTGCTGTTTTTGGCCCGGCACTGGGCGGGGTCCTGTTGAGTATCGGCGGGCGCGGACATGCCAATGAGGAGTGGGCATTTCTGTTCAACGTCGCCAGTTATCTGCCGATTATTCTTTGCTTCCCTTTTCTGCCCAGGGTGCCCAGCGTCGATCGTGCGCTGCGCCAGCGCCTCCAGGTTGGCGATGTGCTTGTGGGCATCCGTCAGGGACTCGTTTATGTGGCCTCGCGTCATGTTCTGGTCGTCCTGATGCAGTTGCTGGCGGTTGTGATGTTGCTGGGCCTTCCCTTTCAGGCGTTGCTGCCGATCTTCGTGCACGACAGCGCCCCGCTTGGTTCCGATCACACCGCCTATGCCGCTCTGTTATCAGCCGTCGGTTTCGGGGGCTTGGTCGGGTCGCTGGTGGGTGTGGCCAGCACTGAGCAGCGCCCGCGCTTCATCGCCCTGGCCCTCGCGTCGCTGGGCCTGGGGTGCTCGCTGCTCTTACTCACATTCAGTCGGGTGATCTATTGGTCGTCGCTGTCGGCCTTTTTGGCTGGCGCTTTCAGTGTCTTTGCCATCAACCTGGATATGGCGCTGCTGCAGGGGTTGACCGTGCCCCAGATGCAGGGCCGCGTGTCTTCGATCGCCAGCCTGGGTAAGGGGTTGCAGTCTCTGATCGCTGCTGCTGCCAGCGAGGCGATCGGCCTGTTGAGCCACAGTCCATTGCGAAGTAGTGCCTTCGCCCTTGTTCAGGGGGGGCTTGCGCTCGCGTTGATCGTGATTTCTCTGTGCCTGTGGGGTGGCCTGAGTCGCCTGAGTCAGCCCAAGGTGCTCTCGGGCTGACCCTCCTCGTGTCTGTTTAGTCCTCTGGCCCGCTCAGTTCTGCAGAGCGGCCTGGATACGGCGCATCGCCTCCAGCACGTTCTCGCGGCTGTTGAAGGCCGAGAGGCGGAAGTAGCCCTCGCCGGCAGCACCGAAGCCGCTGCCGGGGGTGCCCACCACGTTGGCCTTGCTCAGCAGCAGATCGAAGAAACCCCAGGAATCCACCCCATCAGGGGTCTTGATCCACACGTAGGGCGCCTGCTCGCCGCCATACACCTGCAGACCGGCGCTACTGAGTTCGCGGCGGATGATCGCGGCGTTCTCCATGTAGAAGGCAATCAGCGCCTTCACCTGGGCCTGGCCTTCCGGGGAATACACCGCTTCGGCGCCGCGCTGCACGATGTAGCTCACGCCGTTGAACTTGGTGCACTGGCGGCGGTTCCACAGGGCCCACAGCTCCACCGCTTCGCCATTGGCGGCGGTGCCCATCAGGCCGCGGGGCACCACGGTGAGGGCACAGCGGGTGCCGGTGAAGCCGGCGTTCTTGGAGAAAGACCGGAATTCGATCGCGCACTCGCGGGCCCCCTCGATCTCATAGATCGAGTGGGGCAGCGCGGGATCCTGAATGAAGGCCTCATAGGCGGCATCGAACAGGATCAGGGCGCCGTTGGCGCGGGCGTAATCCACCCAGGCCTTGAGCTGCTCCTTGGTGGCCACCGCCCCGGTGGGGTTGTTGGGGAAGCAGAGGTAGATCAGATCCACCTTCTCCGTGGGGATCTGGGCCGTGAAGCCGTTCTCGGCGTTGATGGGAAGGTAGGTGAGGCCTCCGTACTGGCCCGCGTCATCGGCATCGCCGGTGCGGCCCGCCATCACGTTGCTGTCCACATACACCGGATACACCGGGTCGGTGACGGCGATGCGGTTGCCTTCGCCGAGGATGTCGAGGATGTTGGCGCTGTCGCACTTGGAGCCGTCGGAGACAAAGATCTCCTCGGCACTGATCTGGCAGCCGCGGGCCTGGAAATCGTGCTGGGCGATCGCTTCGCGTAGCCACAGGTAGCCCTGCTCGGGGCCATAGCCGTGGAAGCCTTCACGGGTGCCCATCTCATCCACGGCCGCTTTCATGGCGGTGCGGCAGGCCTCGGGCAGCGGTTCGGTCACATCGCCGATGCCCAGGCGGATGATCGGGGCTTCAGGGTTTGCCTCGCTGAAGGCCTTCACCCGCCGGGCGATCTCAGGAAACAGATAGCCCGCCTTGAGCTTGAGATAGTTGCCGTTGACCTGGGCCATGCCGCACGCACGGGTACTGGGCGCGATTGTCCTACGCGGCGACACCGCCCTGCATACGATCCAGGTAGCCCCGCTGACGGCACCAGGCCGCTGCCCCCGTGACTGTTGCCGCTTCCGTTGACCCAGACGTTCAAGGGCCTGTCGACTTCAACGCCCTGATCGACCTGGGCATCAGCAAGCCGGCCCGCTACCTGGGCAATGAGCTGGGGGTGCAGCCCCGCGACTGGGACGCCGACTGGCAGGCAGCCGGGGTGCGCTGGGCACTCACCTACCCCGAGGTGTACGAGGTGGGCGCCAGCAACAGCGGCCACGTCATTCTCTATTCGATTCTCAACAGCGTTCCAGGCCAGCTGTGCGACCGCAGCTACCTGCCGGCGCCAGATCTCGCCGCCCGCTTGCGCGAGCGGAGCGCACCGTTGTTTGCCGTGGAGAGCCGCCGCCCCCTGGCCGCTTTCGACATCCTCGGCTTCTCGCTCAGCTACGAGCTGGGCGGCACCAACATCCTCGAGATGCTGGCGCTGGCCGGCATCCCGATCCGGGCCGCCGACCGCGGCGACCTCCCCTTGGCCCATCCGCAGGCGCCGCCGCTGATCTTTGCCGGCGGCCCCACCGCCACCAGCAACCCGGAGCCCTTCGCGGCGTTCTTCGATTTCGTTGCCCTCGGCGATGGCGAGGAGCTGCTGCCGGAGATCGGCCTTGTGGTGGCCGAGGCCCGGGCCGCCGGCCTCAGTCGCCGCCAGCTGTTGCGCGATCTGGCCCAGGTGCCGGGTGTCTACGTGCCGTCGCTCTATGGCCCTGGCAGCGATGGAGTGAGCATCGAGCCCCTGGAGCCCGGACTCCCGGCCCGGGTGCAGCGGCGCACCGCCACGCCCATGCCCCACTACGCCATGGGGCTGGTGCCCCACGTGGAAACGGTGCACGATCGGCTCACCGTGGAGATCCGCCGCGGCTGCACCCGGGGTTGTCGCTTCTGTCAGCCCGGCATGCTCACCCGCCCCGCCCGCGACGTGGAGCCCGAGGCGGTGGTGGAGGCGGTGGAAGAGGGCATGCGTCGTACCGGTTATGCCGATTTCTCGCTGCTGTCGCTGAGCTGCAGCGATTACCTGGCCCTGCCGGCGGTGGGGGTGGAGCTGCGCAACCGCCTCGCCGACAAGAACGCCACCCTCACCCTGCCCAGCCAGCGGGTGGATCGCTTCGACGCCAACATCGCCCACATCGTTGGCGGTGCACGCAAGGGCGGCCTCACCTTCGCCCCCGAGGCCGGCACCCAGCGCCTGCGCGACATCGTGAACAAGGGGCTCACCGACGCCGAGCTGCTGGCCGGCATCCGCACCGCCATGGAGAGCGGCTACCGCAAGGTGAAGCTCTATTTCATGATCGGCCTGCCGGGGGAGACCGACGCCGACGTGCTCGGCATCGCCGACACCTGCCGCTCCCTTCAGCAGCAGTGCCGCGACCTGGGCCGGCTGGAGCTCAACCTCACCATCTCCAACTTCACGCCCAAGCCGCACACCCCCTTCCAGTGGCACAGCGTGAGCACCGGCGAATTCCGGCGCCGCCAGGAGCTGTTGCGCACCGCCCTGCGCCAGCTGCGCGGCATCAAAACGAACTTCACCGATGTGCGCCTCTCCGCGATCGAAGACTTCATCGGCCGCGGCGACCGCCGTCTGGCGCCGGTGATCGAGGCCGCCTGGCGGGCCGGTGCGGGCCTGGATGCCTGGTTCGAGTCGGCCGAGCGCAGCTACGCCGCCTGGACCGGGGCGATCGAGGCTGCCGGTCTGGGCGGCCGCTACCGCCAGCT
>Ga0164292_10004048_pt1 | contig 11953 bp, 6 predicted proteins | sample GEODES117metaG_FD_111486 | JGI IMG/M metagenome (GOLD analysis project Ga0164292, IMG submission 111486) | Eutrophic lake water microbial communities from Lake Mendota, Wisconsin, USA - GEODES117 metaG | ecosystem: Environmental > Aquatic > Freshwater > Lake | place: USA: Lake Mendota, Wisconsin... | reverse complement strand
GGGCCTCGGTTGCGGCCCATCCCGATGAGTTGGTCGACTGGCATCGCTCGGCCAATGGCGGCCAGGGGTTTGATGTCGCTTGGGAGACTTCAGCCCAACCAACCGCTTTCAACTCAGCCTTGGAAGCAGTGCGGATGGGCGGCCGCGTGATTGAGCTGGGTGCGGTCTACCCGGTCGAGCCGGTCCCTCTGCTCATGGAGCAAGTAGTTCGGCGAAACCTGACGATTCAAGGACAGCACAACTATTCTCCCCGCCATCTGGTTCAGGCGATCGAGTTCCTGGAAGCCCATCATCAGCACTTTCCATTTTCCTCGCTGGTGAGCGAGTGGATTTCCTTGAGCGACTTGCCACGGCAAGTCTCCCGGGGCAATCCCGGCTCAGCGATCAGAGTCGGTGTCCGGCCGCGTTCCTGAGCTGCAAAACCGGCATCCATTCGACAGGCCCTGCTGAGACGGCGCTGTTGAGACGGCGGTGCTGAGAGAGGGCGCCCGGGGCAGCGTTAGGCGCAGGTCACGAACTTCGGCTACACTGGCAGAAAAATTCTCTGGCCCTCGGAATTGCCATGCGACTCCTCTTTTCCCCCATCACACTGCTTCTGGCTACCTTGCTCCTGTTCACTCAGGTTTCGGCCCGCGCTCAAGATCCTCGCGCGGCCAAGCTGGGCTTTGTTAACGGCTCAGCAATCCAAGTTGAAATCCTCACCGCCCAACTGAGCTGGCGCGATCTGCTCCCCGGTGCCGCGGCCGAGTTTCGCCAGATACCGGTCAGCGAAATCGAATTGCTGCTGACTGCACCTCAAGCCCGCACCCGACTGGTCAACACGATCAAGGATCTGGTCGAACAACTGGGAGACCCTGACTATCGAAGACGCGAGGCAGCTGAAGCTGAATTGAAACAGCTTCCCAGCGATCAAGTCGCCGCGCTGCTGACAACTGCAACCAGCAGCCCTTCCGCTGAAGTGGCCGTCCGCGCCCGCCGAATTCTCTCGGGTCGCACGCCCAAACCGGTCAACCCGGATCAGTTTGACTGGATCAAACTCACGACTGGCCAAGTTCTTCGCGGCGACGCGGGCGAATTTCAGATCTCCGTACGGTTTCGAGGGCAAACACTCAACTTCACACGGGATCAGGTCAACGCGTTGAGCTTTATCGCCGCCACTCCGACCGCTGCAGAGGCCATTCCCACCACCGGCCAGATGATCGCTTGGGAAGCAGCCCCCGCCGGCCTGTCGGAACTCGACTTCGATCGCGATTTCGCCGGGCAGGATCGGGAAAATGCCACCAACGTGAATGAGCAGTACATTTTTCAGGGAGTTCGCTTCGCCAGTGAGATCCCCGGGAATATCGGAATTCGAACGATTCCCTTGGAGTCCGAAAAGTTTGGTGTGGGAGTCCGCGGGATCTGCGTCTTTGACCGCCGCAATCCCGAAACCGTTTCCATTTTTCGCGGTGTGACGCGCATGGAGTTTTGCCAACCTGGCTTGCCAGGCCTCGCCAGCGGAATCCGCCAACTCGGCCTCGTTGCCAGCACAATCGATTTTCCGAGAGATATCATCCTGCAAGCGTTCAACACCGATGGACATCTGCTCGCCCAGGTTGAAGCCAACGAGCCGAAGTTCGCTTACTTTGGCCTCCGGGCTCCCGAGCCGGTTGCCCTCGTTCGCGTCCTTTCAAATCCTTACCTGCTGCAGGTCTCGCGAAAAGTCGATGAGACTTATTTGATCGATGGACTGAAGATCTCGGCACCTGAGCGGATCATTCCCTCGCATGCCGGGGACGAGATGCTGACCACGCTCCGCTCGGGCGACTTCATTGTCGGAGGAAGTTTGACGCTCGGAACCGACGGCGGCTGCAAGTTCAGCCATCCCGCACTGGGCCTCAATTTGGATGTGAACGCCGCCGAGATCGAGTCGCTGGTCTTCGCCAAGTCAGCGCCGATCCAGCCCGACCCCAAGTCCAACCGCTGGTTTGCCCTGCTTGCCGATCGCAGCGCTGTCGAAGTACAGGTGGGTGAAGAGTTCACGGTCAATCGACTTGGAAACGCGCCGCTCGATCCGAAGCGCATCGTTGCCCTGTGGAGCCAACGCGATTACCTCCGCTATCCTCTGAGCGACGACGCCGGCCCCAAAAAGACGGCCCTCGTTTTTCCAACCAGTCGCATTCTCTGTGACAGCTTGAATTTGTCAGCAACCGGCTACAGCTGGGCAGCTGGCAATCCGCAAACAGTGCTCCAGCCCGTCAAGTTGCCGCAAACCAGCCAAGGTGAGGTCCCTGAAGAAAATCCAGCGCCTCAGTTCACGGCGCTGGAGTGGGTCGATCCCAAAGAGACTCAAGTCCCATCCATCTGGTTTGCTCCGCCACCTGCCAGTGACGCGAAACTCGGTTTCGCCAGCCTGCGCAACGGTGAGCAGCTTTCCTTCGGACCGGGAGCCGAATTCCAGCTGCAATCGATTTCAGCGGAAGGGGTCATTCTCAAGAGCTCCGCTGGCAGTGAGGTCCGACTGAACTGGAGCGAGATTTGGAGATTGAAACTGTAAGAAGCAGCCGGCAGCACCCCCAAAACGTGCCTTCTGATTGGGCATTCACGTTCAGGTTGTCGTCGATTGCAGATTCCGATTCCTTTGTCTGGCCTTGCCGCGTGCCGGCAATCAAGGGGGCCCATTGCTGCTCGTCAGGTGGCAAGCAGGTCGCGCGTCAGTATCGGCCGGACGCCCACCAGACGTTCTCCCGCCTCGACCCCAACCGACTGTCCCAAGGTGCGGGCCATGTTCACCACTCGTGGATAAATGTCCTGCTTGGTTGGTGGAAACTGAGTCTCGTAACAGCTGATGGCTGACAACTTGCGCTCGAGCGTCGCCGAAATATCTTGAATCACCGCCGGTCCCATCAGTTCGGGATCATTCCAGCGGTCCAGGTCAAACGACAGATGGTAATAGTACTGTCGGTCGATCTTGTGCGGCGGCAAGCCCTCGAAATGGTGCTCCCATTTCGTCAGCCGCGAGTAGAACACGGCCGCGTCAGTGATTTGCCTTGCCTGCCAGTGATCGGGCGATGCGGTTGGCGTCCGATTGCCCAAACCGATCACCAGTCGCGGCCGGTGCTTGCGAAACTCCCGCGCCAGCGCGACCCGCGCTTCAAAACTGTCAAACAGGGCCCGGTTCGGCAGTGGCAACGTCACGCGGACCGAGACGCCGAGGACTTGCGCCGCAGCCGCCGCCTCGGCCAACCGCACCTCGGGCGACGGGCAAACCGGTGTCGGCTCACCGTCGGTCAAATCAATAATGCCCACGGAGTAACCCGCGTCGACCAGGGCCGCAAGCGTCCCGCCACATCCAATCTCCACATCGTCGGGATGAGCCCCGACTGCAATCACATCCAATCCGGAAATGGGAAACCTCCTCTTTTCAATTGAACGTCCCGAAAGTCAGGCTACCGCTCTCCAGAGCCTCTCGCAACTCACTCTTCCACCACCAACTCACCGTTCATCACCATCCAGTGGCCGGGAAAGGTGCAGAGATAAGGATAGCGGCCGGGCTTGTCCGGAGCGCGAAACCAAATCGTCTGCGACTGGCCAGGCTCGACAATATCCGTGTAGGCAATGACGGACTCTGATTCCGGCACGTACTGTCGCAGGAAGGCCTCGGGATCAGCGATCAGACGATTCGCCGCCTGCCCAACCGTTTCGAGGGTACCAGGCTGTATCAAGGCCCAGTTGTGCGGGACGACGTCCGGATTGTTGAAGACAAGCGCTAACGCTTCGCCCGGCTTGGCTTGCAAAGTGCGGGTTGAGTAAGAGAGATTCATGGCAGCAGCCAGCTCCAGTCGGCGGGCTCCCTCCAGTGGTTGCTGCCAACGATTCGGAATGCGCCGCGTGGCCAAGGCCAAGTCCAGCTCGATTGGATGGGGGGCAATCTGCTTGGCCAACGGTCGGTAGTTCGGCAAGTCCGTTCTGGGTTGGCCCAGGCGATGGACCGTGCAGTACAAGTCGTAACCGCGCGAGTCGTCGACGTTCAGCCGCAGGTGCAACTGATTGACAGGTTGAAGTTCGGGCAACTCCAGAAACAGGGTGTGCCCGTCATCCAGCACGTGAGCGGCGGCAATTTGCAGGGCGTCATGGCCGATGATGCCCTGATGCCCCGGCGCATACTCGGCCGAACCATAAGCGCCACTGTATCGATAGTTCCAGCACTGGGCAAAGTGCTTTCGCGGATCCGCTGCGCGCTCCCGTTCCAGTGGTTGGGCAAAGCGGATCGCGATCCCATTTTCATGCACGTGATAACCGATGGGAAGTTGCACGGGAGCCTCGGTATAGCGCACGCGTTGGAAGCAGCCCAGCTCTGGGGTGTAACTGCCCCAGCCTCCCATGCCGCTCACATAGAGCTGGCCATCGGTCGGTGAAAATCGCCCCCGATGGGCACCGGAAAGAAACTCACCACGCAGGGGAACGACCGCTCCCTGGAGCTGGCCCGCCGCTTCGTCGCGCAGCAGCAGGAAATGCGATCCCATCCCGAACGACAAGTGCACCAGTTGGCCTTTCATTGGTCCCCAGCGATCACTGGTTACAAACACCTGACCACCAGCGCTGTTGTCGACATTCCGCGGCAGATAAACCAAAGGCAATTCCGGAGCCTGACCGTTTTTCGGGCCACCGTGACCAAAAAACAATGGTTGGTCAGCCGGCCGCTGGGCTGCCTCTGAAATTCGGACTCCGCAAATCATCGAAGCCGGCGTCCAGTCACCCTCAGAGCAGGGAACGGTCGCAAGCCCATCGGGAGTTAGACCGAGTCCATCCGGATTCCGAAAGCCGCGTGCCAAGGCGCGGGCTGTTTTTCCATCAGCCGAAATCTGAACCAGTCCCTGATTGCCCGAGGCGGTATAAAAATTCCCTTCAGCATCCCGGTGCAAACCACAAATGTAGTCATGCCCGGCCGGGGACGTTTGGATCGCTCGGCTGTAGCACTCGTAAAAATCGGCTTCGCCATCCTCGTTGAGATCGTGCAGCCGCAACAATTGGTCACGACACATGACAAAGATGCCGTCAGGCTGGACCAGCAATCCCAAGGGTTGGTGCAAGCCAGCCGCAAATCGCCGCCAAGTGGCCTGCACCGGGTACAAAGTGCCCTCTGGAGTAGGCTGGCCGGAGAAGCCGCTGACCAGCCAAACGTCGCCGGGCATCGTCGCATAGAGCGCATCTCCCGCCGATGTAAAATCGTGATCCCCGCCGAACAGATTCGCCTTCCAGGGATTGTTTAGGGGTAGCTCAATCGTATCGACGGCATAGGGAGCACCCGTACCGAAACGAACCGAGGTGGTCAGCCGGTCAGGCCATTGCATTCCGCCGCCGCTCAACTTTTCCCGCAACGGATGTTCGTTTCGTGGCCCGAAATGCCGTACAAACTGCCCATTCTCAAATGCGGGTGAGTCCAGATATTCGACGTCCCCAATGCGATAGGCAAAGATCACCTCCGAACCAAACCGGTAAAAGCCGTGGTAGTGCTGTTCTCCAGGCGGAAGCTCGTAATTCGGCCACTGGATCGTTTGTCCGTTCTGCTGAATCCCGTCCATGAATCCATGGCGGACATCAGAAAAGCGGAGAAAGCCCTGCCAAACAATTTCGTACTTCAGCGTGTCAGGATTGAAGCAGACGGCGTACTTTCCTTCGTGACCGATTCGGACGCAAACTGCTCGGGGGACGACTACCCGCTCTCCTCGAAACACGCCACATTGCACGGAACCGAGAATGGTCTCATTCCACTCGTTGCCCTTCCACGTCTCTTCGTTCTGATTTCCCCAATGTCCATACTTGCCGCTGTCCAGTTCCGGCGCCGCAGTCAACAGCGGACCGTGCGGACGCTGGCGAAAGTACTCGGCCTGCTTGGTATAAAAGTCATACAACCGGTCGCGATTGACTGGAGCCTCCCAGTTCGGCCAATCTTCCGGATAGAGCGGCTCGCGAGTCCAGGGAAACTCGGCCGGGCGGTGGGCCACGGCATGTTCCAGAACGGCGTCAACCACTTGAAGCTCAAGGGCCGGGTCAATTCCCACATCCAGCAGCAAACGCACCAAATCCACTTGCTGCTGCCTCGTCAGGGCACTCATCAGCTCCTCTGGCATCAACGAGTTGCCCAACCGCTGGTCCTCAATCTCCGCTCGAGGGACGACGGATTCGACGCCACTGGACGGGTCGCGGAGAGTGACTGAGTCCTCGGTCTCCGCCTGGCGATATCCTTGAATCGTCGTTCCATCTGTCCGCAAGATGACCGTCGCCCGATACTCGGGCTCGACGACCCGATTCGGCCAGAACAGCGATGCGACCAATTCCTTAGGGTCGCGTCGACGGGCAAGGCCAGTCAATTCCGGACCGATCGCCGCGCCATGCGATCCCAAACGATGGCAGGAAAAACAGGAAGTCTTCAGCCCCGCAAAAACCGTCAAGCCACGGGCAGCGTTGCCTGATTGGTGGGCGTCTTCCAGCAATCCCTCGACCAAGTCCTGCTCTTGATCTGAGAGCGGAACCAACGAGCCCTTCTGCTGCGCGGCCTGCTCTCCCGACTCAAAAGACGGAGGTGGCAGGTTCTTCCCCTCCTGGAGCTCGCGCAACCACTCGAGACCGTTCAAGTTCTCTCGCAGGCGCAACTCCGCATCGAGGTCCGTATGGTTCAGAATTCCGATGGGCCCCTGATATCCGCTGGCAGTGATTGCCCGCAGAATCGCCAAGTCGAGATCGCCAGCTCCGAGGGGCAGAATTTTCCTCCCGACCCGGTCCCCGCCACGCTCCATGCCGTTCAGGTTCAGACAGAGCAGGTATGGCTTCATCGCAGTCAACAGCTCGGGCAAGCGGGCGAGCTGATCGTGGCCGTGATGCAAGTTGTAGACGATGCCGACGTTGGTGCGGGCAGGATCGGATTGCTTGAGGGCGGCAATAATAGCAAGCTGGTTCTCCGGCTCGCCAAACCAGCCGCCGTGGTTGTAAAGCGCCACTTGGCAACCCACCACGCGCGCCGCATCAACCAGCGGCCCGAGCCGACGGACTTCGGCTGCCATGTGCGCCTCGCGGGCCGCCGGCGACTCGTCGACCGGCTGGCCTCCGCCCATCACCCAGAGCTGCGGATGCACTTCGTGTTTCCGCAGCAGTTCCAAAATCATCCGGGCTTCGTCATTCAACTCAGTCGGAAACCACCAGGCAGCAAGCTCGATCTCCGCTGCCTTGAGGGCCAGAATCTCGCGCTCGAAGGTGGGTACGTGCTCGGCCCGGTAATCGTAGGCCAGCCGGCGGATCCCCAATCGCTTCAGCATTTCCGCCCGCTCCTCCGGGCCTCTGCGGCGCGCGTCGAAGGGGACAATGCACCATGCCACCAGCCGAGCGCGATCGAAGTTCGACGCATCCGGCGTTTGGGTAGTTGAGCCCCCCGGCACTGGAGCCGCTTCGGCCTGGATTTGAAAGGGCGAGCCTGTCGACGAAGCCCATCCCTGCGAAGAAACAAACAAGCAGAAGACGAGTAGCGGAAGCGCTCGAAGCATGGCGATTTCTTGTGAAAAAGTTCCAAGGACTAGAGGGGCATTCACCCCAGTCGCAGAGGAGCAGCTGCGACCGCCAGACTTCACCAGCCTGAACCTAACGCCGCCAACTTCTCAGGCTGGTCATCGCCTTCGTGGCTCGGTTTCTCAATCCTTCCCCCAGGATACGGCCGCAGCAGCGATCCATTGCACTGCTGCGGTCGATGTTTCAAACGACATGCCTGCCGTCAATCGGCGGGCGTAAACCAAAACCCTCAACACTTCGGGTGCCGAAACCCGGTCGCCTGGACTCCAGCCCCCTGAAACCCGCGCGGAAAAACACAGCGGGCGACAAGACAGGGCGCCCCCGGCACGGGTAGTCCTATAGACTGCCCATGCGCGCCGTCGGGTAGACCCTGGGCGGGGGAGTCACGGCGGCCACTCCATCCCGAACCTTGATCATCAGGTTGAGGATGTTGTTCCAGGTTGCGGGCTGCATCAGGGTCGCGTTCGGGAACATGCAGCCATCCCAGCAGATGTGCTTGATACCGCGCTGTGAAGCATCCTTCAGCCAGTAAAGCGAACACTGGACGACATCCAGCTTGCCATTGGGGTCATCCGCCGGACAGTGGCGACCGGTTTTGTCATGGGAGCCGGAACCGTGAACGGTGCCATCATTCTGGGCCACATGAAAATCGATTGTCCAAGGCCGCAGGGCCTCGGTCATCAATTGATAGGCATACCAGAATTCGCTCTCCGAGTAGCCAGACTTGAGCAGGGCATGTTGTGGAGCGTTGTAGCCCAACAGGTAGAGATACGTGTGCGCAAGGTCCGCCTGGAAGCCAACCGTTTCCGGCATCCCCACCTGCTGCAACAGGCTGAGCATATCCGTCCAGCTGTGCATTCCGCCCCAACAGATTTCGCCTTCAGCCGCGAGTCGTTCGCCGTATTCGCGCGCAACTTCGCCGGCCCGTCGGAACGTGTCGGCGATCCGAGCTGTATTCGCGACCGGGTCCGCAGACCAGTCGGCGGGACTGCAGGCGGAATCGATCCGGACGACTCCATACTGTCGGACACCAAGCTCCTTGAGCTTGCGGGCAATCCGGCACGCCTTGCGAACCGCGCCGACAAAGCCCTCGCGTTTGGCTTCATCCCCGAGCGCCGACCCATCGAACCAAATCGGGGCAACAACACTGCCAACCACAAACCCGTGGGCAGTGATCTTCTCGGCCAATCGCTTGAGATCGTCGTCCGAAATATCGATGTTCACGTGCGGATCGTAAAGGAACAGATCAACCCCATCGAACTTCTGACCATTGACCTCGGCGGCAGCAGTCAAGCGCAGCATGGTATCGAGATCGATCGCCGGTTCTTCGGCAGTTGGGCCTTTGCCGACGAGGCCAGGCCACATGGCGTTGTGCAGCTTTAATTTGGCAGGTGAGTCACTCATGGTTACTCCGAAATTGGGGTGGAGAAGCGAGACGAATCCGGGAGGGGAAAATCAGGAAAACCACTTCGTTCAGCGGTCGCCCACATTGGGAAACTGGGCAAACACATCCGGACCGAAATACCGCAAGCCAACCAACGGCTCGGTGCCGGTATTGGTAACCGTAACTCCAGCCTCCGCCGCCGCATGCGTAATGAAAAACTCGTCATCAGTAAATTGTCCAAAGCGAATCAGGACCGGTGTCTGGGTTCGATGCTTGCCCACCTGCCCGGCACCCTGGACGGTCAACCAACCGCTCGCACCCGGGTCGCGGAGCGTGCACGAGGCTCCCGGCTCGAGCGTCAATTCCTTGGCACTGAACAGTTGCTGGCCGTGAACCCGGCCGTAGACCACCCAGCGATCGACCCATCCGGGCCCCCGCTCGGCGACGATCGGCTCGAGATAATTATGAGCCTTGAAATTCGGATCGACGTTGCGGTCCCAGTCGAGTTGGCCAACGATGAAATCGAGGTCTTGATGTTTGGCCGGGGGCATATCCTTGACCAGCAACGACCAAGGGACGAAACGACCTTCGACAATGTTCTGGAACATGGAAAACACGTCACTCCCCCATTGCGGCTCGTAGGTGCAAAGCGAGCCGGGGGCGTGCAGAACCCCGGGTGGGATCAACCAGCCAGTCCCTTTCTTCAGCTTGTACGCCTTGGAAAGCGTGAGGATTTGGTTGTCCTCCTTGTTCCAGTTCTCCAAGCAGCGCCGCACATCGGCCTGACTGGTGCCCGGCTCCAAGCCCATGAAGGTATAGGGAAAATGGTTGTCGCAGTTGTTGTATTGGGGCGGGAAGTAGTAAGCCTCCGGTTTGCCTTCCTGTCCGACCAACGCTGCGTCTTCGTTGGACTGATGCATGTGATGGGGAATCGGCCCCATGTTATCGAAAAACTTGGAATACACTGGCCAACGGTTGTATTTGCCAAACATCGCCGAGCCAATCATTCGGTTGCCAGCTTCGGCCACGGCATCGCGGAGAAGAAACTGGTGGCCTTCAAACAGGCAGAAGCTCAACCCTTCATGCCATTGGCGGCCTTCATTGGCGGCTTCCGTAGTGCTGGAGAACCAGCGTTCGTCAATTCCGCCGCGCTGCGTCCCGAGTGCATAGTAGTCATCGGGATGGAGGCGAATCCGCTTGCCCGGATGGAGAAAGCTGCGAGGAACCCACGTCGGAGTCAACTTGAGAATTCCGCCCCCGGCGTCGAGTGCACTATCGAGAACCTTGCCGACATTGTCTGCTTTGAGAATGGATTGAGAGCTCATGCGTCTGTTGGTTAAGCTGAGGAAACAAGGGAGCAATGGGCGGTATCGCGCCCTTGCTTGAGAGGTAAAAATCGCCTCCCTTAGAAAGGGCTAGAATAACAGATTCCAAGCGTAGTTGCCGCCAGTCGGTTGCGGAAACAATGACTCGCCCCAATTTGCTCGGGCCCGAGTTGACAGGCAGCGCCGCAGCGTCATGTTTAAGGGTGCCGCGTTCAACGCAAGCACCCGGCAATCACGGCGCAAGGGCAGACTGGATTCAATGGCCCGTCGTCACACACCGACCCCGGCCTTGCGGTATCCTGCGTGCCACTCGCGGCAATTCCGACAGCCGGCCCCGGGAAAGCCTGAGATTCCAAGCAACCTCGGCCTGAACTACCTTGGCGGTTCACTCGCCGCCGAACACGATCCATCTCATACTGGCCTTCTTACACTGGGCGCCTGATACGGGAAGCCTCACTGCAACGTCTTCAACCAACAGAACTCGCATGCACCCGATCACGATTGACCCGAGCGTTACGGACCCTGGCTGCCTCCGCACTGAAATACTTGAGGATGGAGTTAGCGCGGGCGTCCAGTTGCTGCATGTCGAACTCTCCTCCCGTTTAAGCGCCACGCTGATCCCCTCGCGAGGCCTGGGACTGCAAAGCGTCTTGGTTGGCGACTTGCTCTTTGGCTGGCGGAGTCCCCAGCGTCGACCAGTGCATCCACAGTTTGTCCCCGTGAGTGAGCCCGGCGGGCTCGGCTGGCTGGACGGGTTCACCGAGCTGTTGGTACGCTGCGGCCTAACCAGTAACGGAGCCCCGGAATTTGACGAACGGGGACAATTGGTCTATCCGCTGCATGGTCGAATCGCCAATCTGCCGGCGCACTCCCTGTTTGCCCGTTCCCCCGAACCTGGCGTGCTGGAGGTCGGAGGTTGTGTTGACGAAGTCCGGTTCCACTTCGAGAAGTGGCGGCTCTGGACCACGTACCGCTTTTTTGAAAACGAGCTCCGCATCGAGGTCATCGACCAAGTCGAAAACCTTGCCGGAACCGCCCGCGATTTTCAAATGCTGTATCACTACAACCTCGGCCAGCCACTGCTGGATGCTGGCTCACGTGTTCACATGCCCCATCGGCGAATCGCCCCGCGAAGTCCGCACGCAGCAAGCGGGCTCGAGCAGTGGTCGCTGGTTCCCGCACCCTGTGCGGGCTTTGAAGAGCAGGTTTACTTTTTCGAACCACTGGCCGACCTCGACGGCCGCTCCCTCGCCGTGCTGGAGAACGCTGCAGGCTCGGCCGCCAGCGCAATCGGTTTTCGACCCGATCAGCTGAGTTGCTTCTCACTCTGGAAGAATCCTGTGGCCGAGGCGGATGGCTACGTAGTCGGCCTGGAACCGGCGACCAATTACCCCAATCCCAAGTCGGTGGAGCGACAGCACGGCAGAACGGTTTGGCTGCAGCCTGGCGAGAAGCGCAAGCTGGAAATTGAGTTGCAATTTGCCGTCAATTCCGCACAAGTCGCCGAACTGGTGGAGCGGGCTCAAGCGATTCAGCACTCCGCCGCGCCGAGCGTCGTCAAAGAACTCTAGGCCCCCGATGGCCGCGCGACTTCCGTGCAGTGCAATCAACGGGCGCTTACCGGCATTGTGTCTGTACTGGCCCAGCGAACCGGGCCTGTACTGGTCTAGTGAACTGGTTCCCTGACGAATGACCCGCCGTC
>Ga0164292_10004044_pt1 | contig 11955 bp, 10 predicted proteins | sample GEODES117metaG_FD_111486 | JGI IMG/M metagenome (GOLD analysis project Ga0164292, IMG submission 111486) | Eutrophic lake water microbial communities from Lake Mendota, Wisconsin, USA - GEODES117 metaG | ecosystem: Environmental > Aquatic > Freshwater > Lake | place: USA: Lake Mendota... | reverse complement strand
GTCGTCCACCATGGCCTGGTCGTCGCTGCGCAGGCGGCCCGTGAGGCCGCGGGCGGGCCAGCGCCCCATGCACACGACGTTGCGCGACCGGATGGGCAGCAGGAACCCCTGCTCGTGCGACTGCGACAGGTACGAGATGCTGGCGCGGTGCGGCGAACCACCCGGGCCCGTCACCGCAGCGGTGCCCGCGACCGGGGCGATGAGCCGCTGGAGGACACGCTGGAGCGCCGCCGTCGCGGCTGGCAGCGGCTGGTGCTGTTCGCCTCCTACCTGCGGCCGGCACCGCTGGAGGTGCCGGGATGGGGTGAGGTGCTGGCCCAGGCGATGGCCCCAGGTCTGCGCCGGCCGCAGACCTACTTCGGCCTCTATCCCTTTCGCTGGCAGCCCGACTGGCAAGCGGCGTTCCGCGAGCTGGTGCCTGGCGACCAGCCCCGCCTGCAGGTGGCACCGGTGCTGGAGCGGCTGGTGTTTCCCCGCTGCCGCGGCGCCCTGGTGGAGTGGATCGGCCAGCTGGCCCGGTTGCCCGACCTGCGCTGGCTGATCCCCGCCCACTACGAAGCGCCGGTGGCCTGCGATGGGGGTGAGCTCGCTCAGCTTGCCCAGCACCTCGCCAGCCGCCCCTGGGCACCCGAGAGAGGCAGCTGGACCACCCTGGCCCGGATTGATCAAACCCTGCTGAAACTGGGCCTGGTGCCGCGCTCGCCCCAGGCCTGAAACGCTCAGAGGCGCAGGGGACCGGGATCGGCGTCGTAGTCGTCGCTGCCGCCGCTGGCGATCAGGCTGGCCTCCAGTTCCATGCGCTGTTCCATCTGGCGCAGGAAATAGCCGGTCATCATCGCCGAGGCCAGCAGGCTGGCCAGGTTCTCGCGGTTGGTCTGCACCTTCACCTCGAAGTGCTCGCCGGGCAGCATCCCCAGCAGACCCTGCACGTTGTGGCGAATGATGTCCTGAATCTCACCGCTGGCCGAGCGGGCCACCCGTTGCAGCACATCCGGGGACTGCTCCTGGAGGTACTGGATCAGGGCATTGCCACTGATCGATTCGTTGTCGCTCGTCAGGAACTCCGGGTTGAACATGCCTCGGTGTGCGCTGCGTCACTTGTGCAGCCTAGTCGAGTTACCCTGCAGCTCCAGACGCCAGCTCAGTGGGGGAGAACCGAATCGGCCCGAACCGACTCAGGGGCCAGTAGCGCAGCACCGCCGTGCCGATCAGCTGCTCCTCCGGCAGGGTGCCCCAGAGGTGGGAGTCGAGGCTGGCATTGCGGTTGTCGCCGAGCACCAGCAGTTCGCCGGGGGGCACGGTGAGCTCGGGCAGGTCGTAGTTCATCGGTTCGGCCCGCCAGTCGGGCTGCACCACCTGGCCATTGCGCCAGAGCCGGCCGTCACGCACGGCGATGCGATCGCCCGGCAGTCCCACCAGCCGCTTGATCAGGGCTGTCTCCGCGCCATAGCCCGCTGCCTGCAGTTGCGCAGGCGGGTGGAAGACCACCACCGTGCCGGCAGGCAGGGGCCGGTGCAGGCGCACCCGCAGCTTCTCCACCAGCAGCCGGTCCTCCAGTTGCAGGGTGGGCAGCATCGAGCCGGAGGGAATCCAGCGCGGTTCGATCACGACCCAGCGCAGCACAAGGGCCAGGGCCACCCAGATCAGCACGGAGCGCAGCTGGCGCCCCAGTCCTGCCGCTGGGCCGGAGCTGGGATCGGGTGTGGGGTGGGCAGCCTGGGACAAGAGGCGGAGGAAGGAAGATGGACATCCATGCTGAACCCCAGCACTGCCGTTGGCTCCAGCCGCTCCAGCTTCACCCGATCCCTGCCTGGCCGGCCGCAACCTGCAGGCGGCCCTGTGGCTGCTCGAGGCGCTGGTCGATGGCGGCGTGGCCCACTGGGTGGTGTGTCCGGGCAGCCGCTCCGGCCCTCTGGCCAGTGCCCTCGGCCTGCTGCTGGCGAGCGGACGGGGCTGCCTGCACACCGCCATCGACGAGCGCTCGGCCGCCTTCTTTGCCCTTGGCCTGGGTCTGGCCAGTGGCGAGCCGGCTGCGGTGATCACCACCTCCGGCACAGCGGTGGCCAACCTGTTGCCCGCGGCAGTGGAAGCTGATCACGGCGGCGTGCCCCTGCTCCTGCTCAGTGCCGACAGGCCCCAGCGGCTCAAGGGCTGCGGCGCCAACCAGACGGTGAACCAGGAACGCTTCCTCACCCCCTCGGTGCGCTGGTTCGGCCAGGGAGATCCCCGCGGTCTGGCGGCGATGGACCCCGCTTGTCTGGCCGGCCTGGCCACCCAGGCCCTCGGCCACTGCCGCAGCGGGGCCGGTGTGCCGGCGGGGGCGGTGCATCTCAATCTGCCTTTCGAGGAGCCGCTGCATGCCGATGGCACAGCCTTGCGCCAGCTGACCCCCAGGCAGCCAGCTGCCCCTGTGCCCGAGGACCCGGGCCCTCAACCCTCTGCCTCTGCCCACTCCTCGGCGCCACTGGGGTTGGCGGGCCTGGATCCCGACCGTCCCGGTGTGGTGGTGGCCGGTCCCTGGCGCGGCCATCCCAGCACCTGGCCTGGCTTCCTGGCGGCACTCCAGCGCTGGCAGGCGCGCACGGGCTGGCCCGTGCTGGCCGATGGCCTGAGCGGGTTGCGCGGCTCCCCCGGGCTCGATCTGGTGGCCGGCTACGACCTGGTGGGCCCCGTGCTGTCTGCCCCCCTGGCCACCCAGCTGGCGGACCTGCAGGTGCTTCGGCTTGGACCGTTGCCGGCCAGCCGCCGGCTGCAGGCCCTGCTGGAGGCCTGCGGCGGATTCCAGCTGCTGCTGAGCGAGGGGGACCCCCGGCCCCTCGACCCCCTGGGCTGCTGCACCAGCCAGTGCTCGGCCGGTCTGGCCGGCTGGCTGGCCCAGCTGGATCCGCGTTGCCTGGCTGGATTGCCCTCGGCCCTGTGCGAGCGCCTTGCAGAGCACTGGCGCCAGCTGGAGGAACAGCTGCAGGCCCTGCTGGATCAGCAGTTGCTGGATGGCCCGGCCCATGGGCCTCCAGCCTGGGGCGAGCCCGCTCTGGCCCGTCGCCTCAGCCGGTTGCTGCCCGCCGCCGTGCCGCTGGTGCTGGCCAACAGTTCGCCGGTGCGCGACTGGGAGACCTTCACGGACAGCCGCGGCCCGGCCCGGCGGCTGCTGGGCTGCCGCGGAGCGTCGGGCATCGACGGCACGCTCTCGATCGCCTGTGGGGTTGCGGAGGCGGCCGGCCGGGCGGTGCTGGTGAGCGGGGATCTCGCCCTGCTGCACGACAGCAACGGCTGGCTGTGGCACCGGCAGTTGTCCGGCCGCCTGCTGGTGGTGCTGATCGACAATGGCGGCGGCGGCATCTTCGAGCAGCTGCCGATCCGGCCCCAGGAGCCATCCCCGCTGGATTTCGAGCGCCTGTTCGCCATGCCCCAGGCGGTGGATCAGGCCGCCCTGGCCGCCGCCCATGGGGTGCCCAGCCGGCAGGTGGACAGCTGGGAGGGGCTGGAGGCGGGCCTGGCCTGGGGGCTGGAGCAGCCGCTGGCCCTGCTGGTGCTGCGCACTGACCGCCGCGCCGACGCGGCCTGGCGCCAGGCCCTGCGCAGAATGGCCTGCTCCCTGGCCGATTCGCCATGAGCGTTGCCTGGCAGCCCGCCGGCTCCTACGAGGACATCCGCCTGGAGCTGAGCGAGGAGGGCATCGCCCGGATCACGATCAACCGGCCCCACAAGCGCAACGCCTTCCGGCCGCGCACCGTGGCCGAACTCTGCGACGCCTTTGCCCGGGTGCGCGACAACCCCCGCATCGGCGTGGTGTTGTTCACCGGCGCCGGTCCAGCGGCCGATGGTGGCTGGGCCTTCTGCGCCGGCGGCGACCAGAGCGTGCGCGGCGAAGGCGGCTACGTGGACGAGGACGGCCTGCCCCGCCTCAATGTGCTCGACCTGCAGCGGTTGATCCGCAGCCTGCCCAAGGTGGTGATCGCCCTGGTGGCCGGCTACGCGATCGGCGGCGGCCAGGTGCTGCATCTGCTCTGCGATCTCTCGATCGCCGCCGAGAACGCCCGCTTCGGCCAGACGGGGCCGCGGGTGGGCAGCTTCGACGGCGGTTTCGGTGCCGGCTACCTGGCCAGGGTGGTGGGGCAGCGCAAGGCCCGCGAGATCTGGTTTCTCTGCCGTCAGTATTGTGCCGCCGAGGCTCTGGAGATGGGCCTGGTGAACGCGGTGGTGCCCCTCGATCAGCTGCAGGAGGAAGGGGTGCGCTGGGCCCGGGAGGTGCTGCAGCACAGCCCCACGGCGATCCGCGTGCTCAAGGCGGCCTTCAACGCCGAAACCGACGGGTTGGCCGGCATCCAGGAGCTGGCCGGCCAGGCCACCCACCTCTTCTACCGAACGGCGGAGGGCCAGGAGGGGCGCAACGCCTTTCTGGAGAAGCGTCCACCCGACTTCTCCAGCGAGCCCTGGCTACCTTGAGCTGCGGATCTGAAGCACCCAGCAACGGACGGATGGCCGCCCTCAGGACTCCTGCCATCAGCACGCAGCCCCTGGTCTGGGCTGCTGTGGTCAGCGGGCTGGCCAGCAGCCTGGGCGCCCAGGCTCCCCTGCTGGCCGCCCCGCTGGCGACTGAGCAGCTGTCAGCTGATTCCGCCCCGGCGGCGGCCGTCCTGGGCGGAGACCTGAGCGTGCGCGCCCCCTTTGCGCCTGAACCCGCCCCAGCCCCAGTGGCGGTGCGCCTGGAGCAGGAGGCTGGGCAGCGCGAACTGGTGCTGGACCGGCGCCGGCGTGAGCTGCGGGTGATGGAGAACGGCCAGGCACTGCGGCGCTTCCCGGTGGCGGTGGGCCGCCCGGGCTGGGAGACACCGGTGGGCCGCTTCGCAGTGATCGAACTGGTGGCCGATCCCAGCTGGGAGCATCCGGCCACCGGCGAAACGGTGCCGCCTGGCCCAGCCAACCCCCTGGGCAGCCGCTGGATCGGTTTTCACCGCGATTGCCAGGGCCGCTCCGGCTTCAACGGCCGCGAACATCTGGTGGTGAAGGGCTGCGTGAGCTCCGGCTTCCATGGCACGCCCAATCGCGACAGCGTGGGGCAGGCCGTGTCCCACGGCTGCGTGCGCCTGTTCGACGAACACGTGCAGGAGCTGTTCAAGCTGGTCCGCCTCGGCACCCCCGTCACCGTTCTGCCCTGATCCCAGGAGGCGGGGGTGAAGATCACCCTTACAGTTGCGCCCACCTGGTGAGTGGTAGAGATGCGCATCCTGTTCGCCGCAGCTGAGTGCGCACCCCTGGTGAAGGTGGGTGGCATGGGCGATGTGGTGGGTTCCCTGCCCCCGGCCCTGGCCCGGCTCGGCCATGACGTGCGCGTGATTCTGCCGGGCTACGGCCGGTTGTGGTCGCGGCTGCAGATCCCCTCCGAACCGGTGTGGCGGGGCCACACGATGGGTAACGATTTCGCCGTGTTCGAAACCCGCCATCCCAGCACCGGTCTGCCCTTGTACCTGGTGGGCCATCCGGTGTTCGACGCCGAGCGCATCTACGGCGGCGACGACGAGGACTGGCGTTTCACCTTCTTCGCCAGCGCCACCGCTGAATTCTGCTGGCACCACTGGAAACCCCAGGTGCTGCACTGCCACGACTGGCACACCGGCATGCTGCCGGTGTGGATGCACCAGGACCCGGAGATCAGCACGGTGTTCACCATCCACAACCTCAAATATCAGGGCCCCTGGCGCTGGAAGCTCGACCGCATCACCTGGTGCCCCTGGTACATGCAGGGTGACCACACGATGGCGGCGGCCCTGCTCTATGCCGACCGGGTGAATGCGGTGTCGCCCACCTATGCCCAGGAGATCCGCACCGCTGAGTATGGCGAGAAGCTGGAGGGTCTGCTCAATTTCATCAGCGGCAAGCTGCGCGGCATTCTCAATGGCATCGATGTGGATGACTGGAACCCGGCCAGCGATGCCGCCCTGCCGGCCCGGTTCACGGCCGGCGACCTGGCCCCACGGGCGGAGAACAAGCGCCAGTTGCAGGAGCGCTTCGGGCTCACGCTGAACCCCCGCACCTACCTGATGGGCATGGTGAGCCGGCTGGTGGACCAGAAGGGGGTGGATCTGCTGCTGCAGGTGGCCGACCGGGTGCTGGCCTACACCGACAGCCAGATCGTGGTGCTGGGCACCGGCGATCGGGCCTATGAAGCTGGTCTCTGGCAGATGGCCGCCCGCCATCCGGGCCGCTTCGCCGTGTTCCTCACCTACGACGACGCCCTCTCCCGGCTGATCTACGGCGGCAGCGATGCCTTCCTGATGCCCAGCCGCTTCGAGCCCTGCGGCATCAGCCAGATGCTGGCGATGCGCTACGGCTCCATCCCGGTGGCGCGGATGGTGGGCGGCCTGGTGGACACCGTGCCCCCCAACGATCCCGCCGCCGGCAAGGGCACCGGCTACGGCTTCGACCGCTATGAGCCGATCGATTTCTACACGGCGATCGTGCGCTCCTGGGAGGCTTACCGCAATCCCACCGCCTGGGCCGAGCTGCAGCGGCGGGCGATGCCGGTGGACTTCAGCTGGGAGCGCTCGGCGCTGGAGTACGACGCCATGTACCGCGACGTGTGCGGCGTGAAGGAGCCCACGCCGGAGGCGGCGGCGGTGGAGCAGTTCTCCCAGGGCCAGGATGCCGATCCCAGCCGCCGCGGCCTGGCTGGCTTGCTCAAGCGGCGCTGATCGGCGCCGGTGGCTGAGCAGCGGGATCTGCCCGCCCCCTATGTGAATCCCTGGGGCCTGCTGCGCCGCGACCTGCAGGCGGTGCTCGCCTCCCTGCGCCTGGAGCTGTGGCAGCTGTGGCGCCGCAACCGCCAGGGCGATCTGCCCCGGCCGGTGGTCTGGCCCCAGGCCCTGGCCGGCTGGTTCTGGCCGCTGCTGCTGGTCCTGCTGCTCTGCCTGCTCCTGGCGGCGGGCTGGGCGGTGCAAGCCCTGCGCAGCCCGCCACCGCCCGGTGCTCTGGAAGCTGACGGTCTCACCTCCAACGTTTCGGCTGCTGTTGAGCCCCTGATGACGGCCCCCCCGGCTGACGTTCACTCGACGCAGGTTTCTCCGGCTGTGGTGCCACCTGCCGAACAACCATCTCCCAAGCAACCATCCCCCGATCAACCCCTCGCGGAGGACGTCGCCTCTGAGGCCCTCCCCCGGCAGGAGGCAAGCCCCCAGCCCGATCCGCTGCTGGAGGCGTTCGCCGCCGAGCCGGGGGCCGCGCTGCTGCAGATGGCGCGGCTGCGGGAAGCGGATGGGGACTTGGAGCTGGTGCTTGACCCGTCTGGCTGGCTGGGGCTGCCGGAACCCGAGCGCCAGGGGCTGGCGGAGCAGTGGCGGCTGCGGGCTGAATCCCTGGGTTCGGGACGTCTGTGGCTGCTGGATGCGCGCGGAACGCCCCTGGCGCGCAGCGCCCGGGTGGGCTCAGGCATGATCCTGCTCGCTCCCCTGATGCCCGCGCATGCCCCTTGACCTCGCCTGCCTGCAGCAGCTCTGGGGCCCGCCCCTGGTGGGGGATGCCACCCAGAGCCCATCGCCGCGGCTGTGCGCGATCAGCACCGACAGCCGGGCTCTGGCCCCTGGCAGTTTGTTTGTGCCGCTGGTGGGCGAGCGTTTCGATGGCCATCGCTTCCTGGCCGAGGCGGTGGCTGCCGGCTGCCGGGCGCTGGTGCTGGACAGGGCTCGGCTGGAGCCGGCAGCCCTGGAGAGCCTGACGCATCAGGCCACTGCCACTGGCTGTGCGATCTGGGCGGTGCCCGACACCCTGCTGGCCTACCAGCAGCTGGCGCGCCAGTGGCGGCGGCAGCTGGGGCTGCCGCTGGTGGCGGTGACGGGTTCAGCGGGCAAGACCACCACCCGTGAGCTGATCCGCGCGGCCCTGGCTCCCCTGGGGCCGGTGCTGGCCTCCAGCGGCAACGAAAACAACGATGTGGGCGTGCCCCTCACCCTGCTCAAGGCCAGCCCCGAGCAGCGCGCCCTGGTGATCGAGATGGGCATGCGCGGCCTGGGGGAGATTGAACGGCTGAGCGTGTGCGCCGAGCCGGATGTGGCGGTGATCACCAACATCGGCACGGCCCACATCGGCCGGCTGGGCAGCAGGGAGGCGATCGGCCAGGCCAAGTGTGAGATCACCAGCAGCCTCAGGCCCGATGGCCTGCTGGTGATCCCGGCCGGCGATCCGCTGCTGGATGCCGCCGTTGCAAAGGTGTGGCAAGGGCGGATCTGCCGCATCGCCCTGCACGATGAGCCGGACCAGGAGCAGGCCGATCTTGTGGGCCGCTACGACGGCGCGGCAGGGGTGCTGGAGCTGGAGAGTGAGCGGCTTCACCTGCCCCTCGCGGGCCGCCACAACGCCCGCAACCTGCTGCTGGCTGTGGCCGTGGCCAGAGAGCTGGGGGTGCCTCTCGCAGCGCTGCAGACGCTGGAGGTGGCGGTTTCGGATGGCCGCAACCGGCGTTTGGAGCTCGGCGGGCTCACGGTGCTGGATGAGACCTACAACGCCTCACCGGAGGCGGTGCTGGCCGCCCTCGACCTGCTGGCCAGCCAGGGTGGCCGGCGCTTTGCGGTGCTGGGCACGATGCTGGAGCTGGGTGAGCAGAGCGAGGCCCTGCACCGGCAGGTGGCGGAACGGGCCCGCCAGCGGGCCCTCGACGGCCTGGTGGTGGTGGCGGCAGGGCCGGAGGCCGCCGTGATGGCCGAGGCCGCCGCCGGTCTGCCCCGGCTGGCGGTGGTGGAGAGCCCCGAGCAGGCCGCTGCTCCCTTGGCCGAGTGGCTGGCCCCCGGCGACGTGCTGCTGCTCAAGGCCAGCCGCGGCGTGGCCCTGGAGCGGTTGCTGCCCCTGCTGAAGGGGCTGGTCTAGGCGGGGCCGCGCCAGTCCTCACGCACCAGCTGGCGGGCGCGGCCGAGGGCGAGGGCGCCGCTGGGCACGTCCTTGGTGAGGGTGGAGCCAGCCCCCACGGTCACGTCCGACCCCAGGGTGATCGGTGCCACCAGCACGGAGTTGGCGCCGGTCTTGCTGCCGGCGCCGATCACGGTGCGGTGCTTGTTCACGCCGTCGTAGTTGGCGGTGATCGTGCCGGCGCCCACGTTCACGTTCTTGCCCAGGTCGGCGTCGCCGATGTAGCTGAGGTGGTTCACCTTGCAGCCCGGCGCCAGGGTGCTCTTTTTCACCTCCACGAAATTCCCCACCCGGCAGCCCTCGCCCAGCTGGGCAGCGGGGCGCAGGTGGGCGAAGGGACCGATCGCACAGTCGGCCGCCACCGCGGCCTCGCGCACCACCGACTGCACGATCTCCACCCGCTCGCCGATCTGCGACTGCTCGATCAGACAGCCCGGGCCGATGCGGCAGCCTTCGCCGATGGTCACGGCGCCGCGGAAGTGGCATTGCGGTTCCACCACCACGTCGCGGCCGAAACGGGTGCCATCGCTGAGGGTGCAGCTGGCCGGATCGGTGAAGGTCACCCCCTCCCGCATCCAGTGCTCCCGCAGGCGCTGCTGCAGCACCGCCTCGCACTGGGCGAGCTGGAGGCGGTCGTTGATCCCGTTGATCTCATCGGCGTCGGCCACCTCCAGGTGCATGGCCGGGCTGAGCATGGCCACCGTGTCGGTGAGGTAGAGCTCGCCCTGATCGTTGTCGCTGGTGAGCTGGGGCAGCACCGCGGCCAGCTGGGGCCAGTTGAAGCAGTAGATGCCGGCGTTGATCAGGGTGTTGGTGCGCTGCGCGCCGCTGCAGTCGCGGTGCTCCACGATCCGCTCCACCCGCCCCTGGTCGGTGGCGAACACCCGGCCATAGCCGGTGTGGTCATCGAGGCGGGCGGTGAGCAGGGTCACGGCGGCACCGCTGGCCCGGTGCTGCTCCAGCAGCTGCTCGAGGGTTTCCGGGCGCAGCAGGGGCACATCGCCGTTGAGCACCAGCAGGTCGCCGTCAAAGCCTTGCAGGGGCCCGAGCAGTTGCTGCACGGCGTGGCCCGTGCCGTTCTGCGGCCGCTGCAGCACGAACTCCAGGCCCGGCTGATGGGCCAGGGAGCGCTCCACCCGCTCGGCCTGGTGGCCGACGATCAGCAGGCGCCGCTCGGGGCTGAGGCGATCGCAGCTGGCCAGCACCCGCTCCACCAGCGTGGCGCCCGCCAGGGGTTGGAGCACCTTGGGCAGGGCACTCTTCATGCGGGTGCCCTTTCCAGCGGCCAACACGGCGACGGCGAGCATGGACCCAGGCAACGGCTGGAGCGGAATCTAGGTGGCGCCCTCCAGCCCCCAGCGGCGCCGCCAAGCGCTGGTGGAGGGGGCGGTGCTGGCGGCCTGGGCCCGCTGGCGGGCGGCCAGGATCGCCGCGGCGCTGGCCTGGCCGTCGGGGTCGCGGTAGGGCTCGGCGGCGCGGGTGAGCAGGTGCTCCAGCTCCATCGGTGTAAGGGGCAGCAACGGGCCAGCCCCGGGCGCTGCCTCCAGAGGGGAGGGGCTGGCGGCGGTGCCGAAGCTCCAGGTGCGCACGCCGAGGGCCAGATCCGCCGGCGGGGGGATCGAGGCCAGCTCCAGCCCGGCCAGCCGCAGTCCCTGGCGCACGGCGGCGGCGCAGCAGTAGGTGAGCAGCCGTCCCTCGGGCTTCAGCAGCTGGGCGAGTCGGCAGAGAAACTCCACACTCCAGAGTTCCGGGCAGCGCTGGGGCGAAAAGGCATCCAGCATCACCAGATCACAGCTGGCGGCCAGTTGCAACCTGCCAAGCAGCTCCGGCAGTCGCCGGCGGGCATCGCCCCAGAGCACCCCGCCATCGCTCTCACCAGGGTGCTCCTGGGCCAGCAGCGCTTCCAGCCAACGAACGGTGCGCGCATGCCACTGGTTCTGGAATGCGGGAGTGGCGAGGGCCTGGCGCAGGGGCTGGCGGTCGCTCTCCAGCCCCCAGATCGCCAGCTCCACACCGTGGCTTTCGGCAGCCTCCAGCAGGGCAGCGCTGTTGGTGCCCAGCCCGAAGCCCACATCCACCACCACCAGCCGGCTGCCGCTGACGAACCGCTCCAGCTGGGCCGGTCGCACGAATTTGGATTGGGCTTCGCGCAGGGCGCCGATCGGGCCATGGAAGCCCTCGCTGAAGCGGGCGCTGAACAGGCTGAAGCTGCCGTCGGCCCCCTGCTGGGGCCGCAGCTCCTCAGCCGCGCAGGCGCTGGAGGTCATCCCAGAAGCCCGGATACGACACAGCGGCGGCCTCGGCCCGCTGCAGGGTGGTGGTGCCGCTGGCCACCAGGGAGGCCACCGCCAGGCTCATGGCCACCCGGTGGTCGGTCTCGCTGTCGACCGTGGCGCCCTTCAGCGCGGTGACGCCGCTGATCGCCATGCCGTCGTCGAACTCCTCGATGCGGGCTCCCATGGCGCCGAGCTGGCGGGCCATCACGGCCAGCCGGTCGGTTTCCTTGACGCGCAGCTCCTCGGCCCCGCTGACGCGGCTCACCCCCTCGGCGCAGCAGGCGGCCACCGCCAGCACCGGGATCTCATCCACCAGGCGGGGGATCAGCTCGGCGCCGATTTCAAACGGCTGCAGCGGCCCGTGGCTCACCTGCAGGTCGCCCACCGGTTCGCCGGCCACGTCGCGCTGGTTGCGCACGGTGATGCGCGCGCCCATCTGCTCGAGCACCTCCAGGATGCCGGTGCGGCTGGGGTTGAGGCCCACGTTCTCCACCGTGAGCGCAGCGCCGGGGGTGATGGCGCCGGCCACCAGCCAGAAGGCGGCGGAGCTGATGTCGCCGGGCACCACCACGGTCTGGCCGCTCAGGCTGGCGCCAGGGGTGAGGGTGACTTCGGTGAGCCCTGGACCGCCCACCTCCAGCCGGGCCCCGAAAGCCCGCAGCATGCGCTCGCTGTGGTCGCGGCTCTGCACCGGTTCGATCACGGTGGTGGGCCCCTCGGCGGTGAGGGCCGCCAGCAGGATGGCGCTCTTCACCTGGGCCGAGGCCACCGGGGTGTGGATCGT